>JGI24022J15233_10011439_pt1 | contig 10130 bp, 3 predicted proteins | sample Ectturendosymbi2_FD_15233 | JGI IMG/M metagenome (IMG submission 15233)
ACAGAGAACAAGGCGTCCAATCATGCATTTGGGAAACGAATTCTCAGTCGATGTGATGAGTCAAACTACTGTAACAAACTGCCAGAAGCAAAATGCATACGTACGTATAGTTACTTTACCTGTTGGGAAACCAAGTACTTTGTACAAGAGTTTGACGCGACCAATTTTTGCTAAACACAACAACACCAAACGGAGTAAGATATACCAGTATAACCTCATTATTCGACTTTCATAGTAGCAGCGTTAAATAATTAATAAAATGCAAAGCAACAAAAAAGCATAACACAAATGTTTCCAGTACCCGTTTAACACATTTCCTTTATATTTCCCTGCAAAAAGTGTCAAACGCGGTTTATTCTTTATTACTAAATGAACTTTTAACCAAGTTTGATTGCACTGTACTTTAATATTTTCGCACCTGAGTTTGAACGTGCTTTCGGAAAAGCAAATTGGTGAGTTTTAGTTTGTCTCGTATTGTACGTATGAACACCTGTTAAGAGTTTAAAACAATTGTTGAATGTAGCCAGTACCTGAGAGTTAGTGCATTTTTACATGAATTTGCTCACTTCAAGATTGTTAACATCTTTCAGTTCGAGAATTTTATATGTTTTATGAAGCTCTTGTAATGTATCATATAATGTCCTCACTCCCACACGCAAGACGCTATAGCATGCATCGCAGCAACAAAGTACACACAAATACATTAAAAAACACCAGGATATATACGTGGAGGTAGTAGCAAAGTATACGCTTGATGGCGCTAACACATTTACTTTGACGAGCCAGAATCACACATGGCACACGCATGAATGACGCCAAGGTATAGAACTGCGATGACTTCCAAGTACACCGATTTATAAAATGTATGAGGGAGTGGGAGGCTGGAAACGTGTCAAAAGTTAAGAACTAGTACAGCACTCTAATGGTGTCACGGAATTTAAGCAAGTTGAGAACTACGCGTCCAGACATGTATGGCGGAAAATAATTCTCAGTCGATGTATGCGTGGGAACGGAAATTCGTTTGCAGTTCGGTAGGCACATTATTCGCTTTGCGCTTGTAGACTAAAGGCATCTACAATTTAAATTTTACTAACTTTACGAGCCACAGGCTGATATGTGCTCAAACATCTCATGGCACGATTTAAAACAATCGATATTGGCTGTAGATGTCATGAGTCACGATATCACGATATTGGCTGCTCTTCCCCAAGCAATAATTCCATATCGAACTCGTGAGTTTATCAAGCTGTGATACAACATACGTAATTACTGGGTATTAACATAATGCTTAACTTTATGCATTACACCAATATATTTGGATATGCTACAACATAATCGTGTACAATTCTCTTTCCATGTCGGTTTTTCATCTGCAATTCAGTGCCGGATGAACAATAGTAGCAAATGTAACAATTTCTACCGCCCCCGCGCTTTTGGGGGGCCCGCGGTCTTCTGTAATAAATCTTATTTATTACATTCTATGTAAGACTTCTTTTAGTAGCCAGTATTTTGCCAAATTTAGCATAAGTAGTTAGCGATAGAGATGGCACGGGCCGTTAACAGTCCAGTCTTCGGGCCGTCCGCTAGTGTTTTGAAACAGTCCGCTAACAATTTTNTTAATGGTGACGTCANTCCGGACCGCTACGGGCCGCTGAGGTCTGCTCGCTAAATAATCGAAAATTTTTATTTTTAGCAAAGTTTCAAAATCTAACAACCAATTTTTTTTGGTACAGTTCGATACATTTTACTGTTCTGCTAATGTTCCGTTTCACTTGTTTCCACGCAAATTAACCCTACGACGCTGAACTGGGGTTTTGCCAACCCCACGTTATGGGTCCCGTACTAATTGCTTATGTAAACAAACGCAGCAGTTCTCTCAACGCTTCAGGAGCTGCGGGTGTTAGTCGGACTGCCGCGCTGGTGCGAGTTCGTACACCCGCGCTGTACTTTTCCGCTGTTGGGAAAGGTTCGTGCTTTCGGGTTGAAGCCACCCGCTTTGTGTAGATGTGTGTGATTTTGTGGCATTTACCAGGTGATATTCTCCTGACGTTGCACGTTTAGTGCATGCGTTCAGTACATGTTTTCTATCAGACGGCGGGAAGGTTTGAAAGCGACGCATTGCCATTGAAAACGACGCATTCTTCTGTGTTACAACGCAGCTTGAGTTGCCATCACTGGGCCGTGCACTTCCACCAGGGAGCTCACTGGCAGACAGCAACGCACCTGTGTTGCGCTGCTGTGAATGTACAAGGAAGGCGGTTTTGCGTTCATTTCACCGTGTTCTGTGCTTGATTGTTTTACTAACTCTGTTTATTTGATCGACAACTGTTGTTTTTGTCGTGCTTCTGAATATCAGCTGAGTCATATGAAACAATACACATGCATTCATTCAGATAAAAATTTGGCAATTTTTGCATGTCTCCCATATAGTTTGCAGTGGCATTAAAGGGCTATAATTCACTCAGGTCTTGCTTCAGACACCTCGGTACCAGCATGGAACATGAAGAATTCTTCAGGTTCAGCATATTAAAAAAAAATATTAAGTTTAATCACTCATAAATTTTTCGTTATTTTTTTGTATTTACCTTTTAATCAATGACAGCATAAAATTAAGGTACGAAGTAACTTTATTAGTACACAAACAACGTAATAAGAGTTACATTTTCAGTGTAGTTTTTGTCATCAACCTAAATTGAAAAAAGTATTGTTTTTTAATTTTCGAAATGGGGTTTCATCCGCCCACGCTCAATGAACTTGCGACAAACCATCAGGTTCAAGGTTGTAGGGTTAATGAACCATGTTATTAATCAATCAAAGCACAGGGTTGCCAATTTGGTATTTTTGAAGCCAGATTTTGAGTGAAATTATGATTTTTTTTCAAAGCATTTGGCATTTTTGAGTTTTAAAAGGATCTGGCTTTTTTCAGTCAGTAAGGGCTTGGTTCTGGCAAAATATTGTCTGAGCTGCATATTCATTACAAATCTCTTTTGACTAGAGTCTATGGCCATGCAGGGTGTAAAGAGTATTGCAAAGATTTTACTGTTGCCCAAAAAACGTTTGATGTCTTTAATAAAAAACAAATGAACGACAGTGTTATTACAGGGAAAGAAAATGTTTCTAAAGATTGAAATTGTATTATATCGATGATTCTGATGAGTTTTTATGTCTGTTTTGTGTTTGTTTACGCATGTATTATGCGNACGTGTCTTAAGACCACTATCTGGCATTTTTTGTCTTTTTGTGGGACAAGATCTCTTTTTTTTGGTGAAGACAAGTTGGCAACCCTGNCAAAGAAACNAACACTTTCATTTATAGTANGTCGCTGTCGCCAAGGTGTAAGGTTTAGGTTTAAGATTAGGGACTAAGTTTAAGTTAGGATTTAAGCTTTAGGTTTAGTAAGTTACTAGCAANTAGCATGTCAAAGTGTAATACAGTCTTGTGCANACTCGTCGTACATTAGTGTCACGTTACAGGCGGTGAACGAATAGGTTTTTAAAAAGTGAAGGTCCGCTGGCGAACCTATAGCCACTTCCTTAAAGACTACGTGGTTTTAGTGTCCAAAGGACAATGAACTGATAACTTAAGTGTAATTACTTTGCTTTTGAGGTTAAATTATATTACGAGGCACGGGCCGGGCTGCAAAAGTGCTGGCCCGTGCCATCTTCAGTAAGCGAAGGTTTTCATTTGAATGCTGTCTGTGTCTAGATATTCTTGTTTGATTCTTTTTGTGCAGTTGCATAAAAAAGGCATAAGATTGCGGTAAGCAGTGTTGCCATTTTAACTGATTTGTTGCTGAATCTAGCAGGATTTTCTCACTATTGACTGTAAACTTTTCAGTCTAGCAATTGGCTGACTTTCTAGCAGAAAGAATTTGCATGCAAATTTCAAGGAACATTGTAAATGGGCCAAAAAGTAATAATTAGGTTTTGGTGGGAATCTGGATTATCGTCTGCATCCAGAAAGCATCTCACCACTTCTTGCAGACCTTTCGTCTACCACACATGGATTGTGTTCCGCGATAGTTCAGTTTATCCAAAACAATTGTCTTTATTTTGTCTGCTATGGCTGNTCAGCGCAAACTTCGCCAAAACGTTGGTTTGGAAAACATGAATATGACATCAAANTATGACGTCACATTTAACACANACCAAATACAAATGACAACACCATTTAGCAGATTTGTAACACCATTTAGCAGATTTAGGTGACAACCATTTGGCAACAGCTGGCGGTCAGCACGATACAGTCAGACCGTCATGTCACGATGCGAACTGGAGAGAGCATGCAGAGGGTAAAGCTAGTAACACGGATGCCTTGCCAACACACTTTATGATTTAGCGAGTGTTNAGGTGTTTTTTTAACTTAGGGTTCTGCATTCTTGAAATGCTACAGGCCTCGCGCTATCCNGCACTGCTGCAATTGCACCAAGGTGCTTGTAATTCGGAATTCTTTACCATTGAAATTTAGGTTCATTTCAAATAAATCTGTGCTGTCATGTTTATTTGTTATTAACAAATATTTTGTTTTTGAAATACTTAGTGAGAGTTGTTTGCAGTAAGCCAATCAGTTACCTTTGTCATTTCACAATTAATCGATTTTTGCAATTTTTCCACACTATTGTGTCTCTTAAGGGAAACTGTATCATCAGCAAAAAGAGTAGTTTTCATAACATTTGAATTTGGTAAATCATTTATAAATAACCAAAAGTTCAATTGGCCTAAAATCGAGCCTCGGGGGCCGCCAGCAATAATTTTTTTTGCAGATGATGTAGCAATTCCACCATGAACGTACTATTTTTTGTTGGAAAGATAGGATTGTATTAGTTTAAACGAGTTTCCTCTTACGCCGTAGTGCTGCAGTTTTGTCAACTGTATGTAATGATGCACTGAATCAAAGGCTTTTCTTAGATCTAAGAAAACTGCGCAAGACAAACGTTTTTTTATTGAGGTTTGCAGGTTTTTGTCCAAGTCTGCAATGGCCAGGAATAAGGAATACTTATTGCAAAATCCGTGTTGATGCTAATTCAGCAATATGTTTATCGTAAAATAATCGTTTAGTCTTACGTATAGAACTTTTTCAAATATTTTGACACGTATGTCAATACTGATACGGGTCTGTAATTCGTGGGAATTTCACTGTGTCTCGATTTAAAAATTGATGCTACTTTAGCGATTTTTAGGCTGTGGGGAAAGATACTGTCACATATACATTCGTTTATAACATTCGAGAGAAGAGGTGCCAGTATGCATTCTGATTATTTCAAAGCACGCACCAGAATATCATTGTATCCACATGACGTTTTTGAATCTAGTCCGTTAATTAGTTTGAGTATTTCCTCAGGGTTGGTTGGTTATAAAAACACAGAATTCGTTGGGCGTTTGCAAGAACAGGTGTGAGCATTTGCTTTGCAGCACTGGTTTGTATTGAATGTTTGATTTCAGAGTTCATCGGCAAATATATTTTCAGTGGAGTTAGCAGGGAGGATTTAGGGAGCGCGGGGCCCTAGGCCATCTCAGTTTTTGGGGCTCCACGTAAGTGTGACCTATTTGGCCATTTGTCTGAAAAGCGTGAAAGTATGACTCTCTTATATGTGGTGCCCCCTCAGAAATCTCTCTTTTGTTGTGCCGACTTTAGTTGTACAATTGCGTTAGATCTTCAACAGAAATTGAAGCCTTTCCTACATTCTTCTGATAAACAAACGGCATTGCAATCTTTTCTTGGAATTTATAGCTCTTTCGTGTAGTTCAGAAGTTCTCTTCGTTAAATTTCCGTGATTTCTAGCGTTTTTTTATAGTAATAGTAATCACATATTTTATGGACCAAACAATCACAATCCCTCCAGTGGAAACAGGGCTTATTTATGCCGTTTGAAGTTGTCATTTTCCAAGCAATACAAAATATAGTGTTTTAATCCTCTATGTCATAGGCCGATGGTAAACAGCATGAAGACAAGTTTTGCACAGCAGCAGAGAATTGTCGCAACACTCTCAGTTAACTACATGAAATAAGCCCAATGCAGACACGCTTTTCCAAGTAAAGCTGACGAGAAACTGTTCTAGCTGATTTAACTAACATACAGAGCTTCAACAAGCAATCACTGTTTGCGGGAAATCTTGTAAAAACAACCAAACATAGGATCCATGCAGACAATATTGCTTTTCATCGGAGTTTTCCAGTGTCTGGCGGTCTTGCGTTGTTGCGAGCTTTTTGTCAGTGGAAATTTGAACACCAGTGAAGTACCGTTTTTTTCTTTTTTATTCTTTTTCTGTAACCGCTTTCATACCGACGGCCTGCATCTCTCTCACGCCCAGATGCACAGTATTGTCGTGTTGTTACTGCACTGATAAGAGTCTAGAACAGACTATTGCATTTCCGCTCGATTCAAGGTAAATTGTGAAGTTATGCCTCTGTGCAGTTTCGCAAATTTTTAGCTAATATTGATTCGTCATAGGAAAGAGTTGCGTGGGCCACTAGGCCATGGCCTCTTTGTCCTATGCGTAAATCCGTCACTGGGAGTTAGAAGTAGGCATACCATATTTTTGTGATTGAAAACCGGGATGCCTCAGAGCAACGAGCCTTATCAGATAAATGTGGTTCATGTCTTACTTGGGGTGTGTAGCTATTTCGGATTCCTACAGTTAAGACAAGAAAGAAAAAATTTAATAATAAATTTTACCAAGAAAAAAAATGTTCAAGCATTTGTAAATTTCCCCATTCGCCCAAACATACTTTTCTGTAGACAACACTTTTTTCAAGAAGTCTTTGTTCGATTGTATTTTCTCGTAAAACTCACGCTAGGAAAAGTCAATATTGATTTTACAGGTGGTAAGGGCTTTCACATTCTGCTCTGGCATTCTGTTTCTGTTATCAGACCACATGTTATTCATGATGGCTGACTGAATGCCTAACCGGGACGTTTTGGTTGACTGACCGGGACAAGAGCCATAAAACCGGGACTCTCCCGGCTAAAACAGGACGCATGGTATGCCTAGTTGGAAGCTAAGTCTTTTGCCACACCCCATCAGTTTGTAATCAACACCGATTCCGTGTTTGAAGAGATCATCAGGTGAAGTGATGGCAGGCCCGTAACCAGCTTGGGACACCAGGTGGGGCGGAGAGTTTTCTGAAAGCGGCCAACATTTTTTAAACTATGTCCAATAGTTTTAAATTATGTCCAAAACATTTTTCCAGGGGGGGGGGCGAAAAAATTTTAGGGAGGCCGAAGCCCTCCAAATTTTTGAAAAATGGATTTGTGTCAACGTTATGCAATGCGACTGCGACATAATTTTTGTATACTACTTCCACCAAGCTTGCTTCCCAAAACCATCGGGTATTTAGCTAGCTACCGATAATTTAACAAATAATTCACAAATATGGCAAGGAAAACACTGTAGGCATAAATTGGGCAAAGTTACACGTGTCCTCTCAACCAGGGTCTCAAACTGTAATTGCTCCGAGGGCCAAATTAGCACTTATAAAGTAAGCCGTTGGCCGCAATATGACCACCCTAGGGCCGCTTTATGACGCTGACGCAACAATGGACTTTACTAGAAACAGCTTTTGCGTCCTGCTTCTTGCGAAAGGTATCGTTAGTTACAGCCAAATCATTTCTAGCCGTCTTTCTGTTCGTTTCAAAAGGAACGTGTTCACTCGCTGACGGAGCACTTTTAAAGACGTGACCAGATACAGCTGCAAAAAGCGTCACTCCTTGTTTTTCCTTGCGGTTAGTGATTACAAGCGGTTAGATAAAAGTTTGTATTTCATAATCGCTAACTTCCACCCGGAACTTAAAACTTAGGTAAAGGTTAGCCATGATATGAATTTCCTTACACTTACGTCGTGCAAAACGTTGGATTAATCATGGACAATTGGCCAAACATGCTGCTTTGATCAGGTTCGACTAAAAGCTGAAGTGGGATAGGTTTCTTAAGCAATTTCGTTGATTTGCACAGAAGTATTCCTTTGGCTTATGCAACATAGGCTTAATTGAAATGACAAATTTTGGTGCAAATTGTTGGAATTGAGGAGGGCAATTACCATTTCTTCTGTTGGTTATGCTGATGCGGGAAATTTATTATAAAAGCCCTGTTTATTCTCGTGCCTTTTGCAACGACATGTTTGTGCGAACCAGGATTTCCTTGCTACTTCATTTGAAAAACAAGTAATGGAACCGTTTGAACCCCTCGCACGATTTGTGCGGAGCTCTGAATAATTATGTGCCAAGGTATGAGCGGAAAATTTCAGAGAATCAGCAACAAAAAAGTCATTAGTTTGTTTCTNAAAAACACTAATTTGTGAAAGTAAACAGTACGACTGAGTGTTTTCTGTTGTCAGTATGTTTTACGAGTCGTAATTTAAAAAACGAGGATACAGCAAAATCAGACTGTTTTTTGTTCTTACGCCTTTTTTAAATAGAGGGGGTGGTAACGTTAGATTATTTTTGTGAAAGGGGTGTGCTTTTTGACTGATAAGCACGTAACTCAGCTTTGATAACCTAAAACAGGGGTTATCAATCTGGGGTACATGCACCCCTGGGGATACATTTGCCTATCTGAAGGTGTACATTGATTGTACAGCCGCAATAAATTAAGTTTAAGCACAAAAATGGAGTCTACCTTTATAGTTCCAAAATTCTAAGTGTTCAATTAAAAATTCAGCAGATGTTTGTTGTTTTACTCAAACTTTCGGTCATAAAAAATTTTAGGGGTGCATGCTAAAGGGGTACGCTGTCCTAGAAAAGTTTGGAACCCAGGACCTAAAATATCAATTCAAAGCTGAACTCTTTTTCATTCCTCTACAACTACAGTCGGGTCTTAAAAGCTCAAAACAGGGAGAGAATAGGATAGGTAGTCTCGGAAACAGTGGCGTCAGTAGGGTGGCAAAGGGGGCAGTGGCGCACGGTGGTCATTTTGGTAGGGTGTTCAACAGGCTCGCAAACAGCCCAAAACTGCGAAGGTTCACCAGCCGTGGTGGTTCCCGCCTACCACAAGGCATTCAAACACTTGAACAGATTGGCATGTGATCATATAATCAAACCACGCGCAGCACGTACCCTAGAACGTCGACAGCATCGGGCACGAACAAGAATTGATTAAATTTATTTCTCGTGCCAAAATCTTTCCGATTAAACTCACTGATAAGAAATAAATAGCATTTTCGACACAGAACCATCAAATTAATCAACCGGCTTACGTGTTAGGAAGCATCCGTTTTCCGATTGCGACCAGTATCAACATTCCACATTTTAGCGTTAGGCTACTTTGCACGTGAGCCTAGGCTCACCACCATTTAAGTCAGTAATATTAAGCTTCGTCACTTCGTGCATTCTCATTTTTTTAAATCGGTCAAACTCAAACTGTTGCAGTAATCATCACACAAACGAAGAAACCACACTACCTACCTAGCCAAAGTGGGCTATTTCAGCGTGAAGCAAAATCCAACTGTACAAGTACACTTCAAGGAATCCAGCCTACTGCACAGCTTGCTGCCACTGTGCAGATTAGGCGAAAATGCTAGCAAAACAACGTACGACGTAACCAAGTTGTTCACCAGGCACGGTGAACAACCTGGCTGTTTCAAAAGCGCTTGGCTCCACTGGGGTTTCTTTTCCTTGTTTATTTATTCAAATTCGAGTGTTACTGAACAACCTGCAGTCATGCTTGAGCAGACAATTAAAAATCGTTCGACCGTGTTAAAAAATATATCCGTGGGCTGAGACAACGGTATAAATAGAGGCAGTTCTTGTCATTAATCGCTAATGAATGCCCTCAAAACGACTTTTTAAATGCTTTTCTTCATTTTCAGGTGTTCACCGAAAACCTTGAACACCCTGAATATCCGCCACTGAAAGGGGCTACATCTGCTCGCGCCCGCATAATTTTTGGGGCGCCAAATTGAGGTCGGAATGTTACGTAATAATTACGAAATATCAAATGTCAGCGAATGCTAATTACTGCGATTTACAAAATATCGAATGCTAGCATCTGCTACCATGGGCGTCAGCAGGGGGGGGCAGAACGGGCATTACCTCCTGAAAACTAGGTCTAAGAACAAAAAATATTCTCAAACCTGAAGTCAGCAACTTAATTCCGATTACTTGATTTAATTCTTGCAATGACAGTTTATTTGCC
>JGI24022J15233_10011444_pt1 | contig 10124 bp, 3 predicted proteins | sample Ectturendosymbi2_FD_15233 | JGI IMG/M metagenome (IMG submission 15233)
TAAAGCGTAGGCTTATATTTTTGCAGTTGTGAACAGCGCTGACGTAGCACTGAGTGTGTACTACTCCCCTGTTTAAACCCATTGCCGGATATTTTTGCAATTATGAACTGCTCTGTCTTAGCGTTGAGTGCTTTGCTTTGCTCCGGTCTCGTAACTTGGAGCACTGATAAGTCTTTACAGCAGAGGTGATCACGGAGCCGGAGTGCCGAAGTGGACTCCGGAAGGAGTCTACGATATTTGCCGAAGCCGGAGCAAGACCCGAAGTCGGATTTTTGAATGAAAACCGCACCCGGAGCTGGAGCAGGAGTGAGAATTTCAGTTTTTACAGAAGTGGGATAATTAATTTTATTAAATTTAAATTTTCTCTGAACGGCTAATTGTTAGATTAATATAGTCGCTCTATTCTCTTGGATAAATTAGTAGGTCATTAGTTCAGGCTGTTGAGGGTGAGGGAGGTGGCAGACTGGCGGTCTGTGTTCTGATCTGATTGGTGCATAGCTTGTACTCAACTGCTGTATCACAGGACGTCAGTTACTGGAAGTTTTACCTCTTTGCTGGGTCGTGTTTTGAGCAGTATTCTCAATTTGTTAGTTTCAGTGAAATGTAGAAGACAACAATGCATGCAATATGTATCTTTACTATGCAATGCATCAACGTCAACAGCAGTGAGTGTAGTTTCAGTCAAGCTAGTAGAAATGCAGTTCAGGCTATTCCTAAACATGCTATTATCATCTTGCAAGTTCAAATACAATAAAAGAAATAAATTAATTGTGTGAATAAAGTGGTATGAAGTGTTTTCAATGTAGCCAACGTGGTTTTATTTGTAGAGGTTAAAGTGAAAAGATAGCAGTAGTTGTCTTGTTCTTGTTTCATTGTGCTTGTCCCTAAATCACAGAGTTATATAAATAAGTTATACATGACTTAGTTCAGGTCAGAGATGAAAGAGTTAAATGAGATTTGGTTCACATGAGAACAACTCATGATTCTATTTCTTGGTTTCAAGTTTGGTAGCATGGTACATATTTTGCCTCATGAGGCAAAATGAGATGTACGATACACAGATACAAAATGAGTTAGGATATAAAGTTAGGGAAAACCTGCAGTTGACCAATACAGTGAGACAAGAAACCACTACCTGCTTGCCATAACTAAAAGCATGACAATACTCATCCATATTGGCCAAAGGCAAAATAGTTCAAGCAGTTATTTTACCTCATGTGGCAAAATAGACTCTGCTTTAAAGCTTTCGGAGTGTAAGCAGCAGTCGGAGTGTAAATTTCCAATGATCTCCGGAGCAGGAGCTGGAGTCACTTTCTTAGGAACAGAAGCAGGAGTCAAAAAAAGTGACTCCGATCACCTCTGGTTTACAGTGAAGCATTGTACAACAATGGGTAAGGAGAGTGCGCGTGGAAAAATATGCAAGTAGTGAGAAAAAACGTCGCCAAAACAGTGATTTGCAAACGTGAATATGACGTCTTTTGTGATGTCACAAACAACGAAGCCTACGTTATTACTTCGTCTCTCATTGATTTAATGCAAATTCTCTGTCTTGGTCCTTGCGGCGCGTTGCCCAACGACAGTACACAGTCGTGCCTAGTATACAGACCGCTGTGCAATCCTTCTGAAAAAACGCCCTGTGACGTAATATTTGCTTGCAGTTTTTGTGTGGTAAGCAGTTGACTACCTGCGAAAAAATCAGGGTACGTGCTGTCGCTGTGGTGGTTGATTACTTTAGTGACCTAAGTTTGTGCAGATTTCAATGGTGTACGGTTCTTCATCGCAGTGAAGTAATGGTGTCATCGCTGTTTCTAATGAGTCAGGCATTATGTAATGTCATCTTCGTTATTGCTTTGCTCTCATGCTTGTGTCATTTGTTTGTTTCATTGCTTATTTGCAATATGTTCATAACTTACCGCAATCGGCTATTTCATTTAAACTTGTGTAAGGAAGGAATCGATCAGCAAATTTTTAATAGGAAATCGATTTCACGTAAAATTACGCATCCTCAGTCCTTATTCAAATAGATTCCTTGCTTACACCCATCGTGGAAAGTACATACTTGACCTTAGTTGATTATTGCTTATTGGCAAGCTACATCCATGCACGTCCGCCCGTTGTGCCGTCTCGCGTGCATTGTGACGTATGCGTTTGCCTCGGGTATACTGAAAATGTGCATGTGATTCTACTTTGTGTTCTTCACGTTCCAACCCATGTATTGTGAACCTTCCGCCTGAAATACACAAATTCTACTGAGAGCAAACCAACAAGATATGATTCCCGGGCAAACTGTCCCTTACTTTGTTCCTGGTGCTTGGCTTGGTTCGACACAAGAAGAGCGATTTGTGATCGAAGTTGCGACAGTTCATCCTCGAGCGCCGATATCTTGTTCACCATTTCATGGTTGGGGGCAGCTGGGTCCGCTGTAGTGGTGGGGATAGGGGTGATGGGGTCTGATGGGTTGGCTGGATGGAGACAGGAGCAAAATGAAAACGAGGCTTGATAACCAAACAACGGCAAAAAAACACATCGCCAATTGATCTGAAGTCGACTTCATGTATCATGTTTGTCACTTGGACTGCTTAACACAATGCGGCTGCACAGGTACTTACGGGTTATGTCATCTTTGTCAGCAGCTTTCAAGTTGTTCGACGAAAATGAGTTTATTAATCTGCAAAGCAATAATTAACATTTAACACATTTCGTCACAAACAATGCACATAATAACAACAGCGATGTATGGTATGTTTTCATAAAACACGCTCTGGAGCAGCGTCGCTTGAATCCGTCTAAAAACTGCTCACCACAAAAAGGTCAAACATTTCGATTTTGCGATTTAGAAACAAACGAACGATGAGTGGACACGTGACGAACGCACTTGTAGCAACGATTTGATCAATACTTGCATTCTAACTGCTGATTTCGCATGCACAAGCACTGAGCTATATCCCCTCAAGAGCACATTAATTACAAGAGCTCTACATATTGAAAAAGGGTTTTCAACAGAGGAGCAGCTCTGTGCCAACAGTGAAAAGCAGTTGCATAGCAAATACGAGGACCATGGGTTCGGCAGCAGTTCGGATGGCGATAGGAACAAACAGTCCGTATGTGCGTGCTTCCAGCTTGTGAAAAAACATCTTTTCCGTTTTTTTTTCAATTTAACGAAAAATCCCAAATTTTCTGTTACAAATCATCTGCTAATTGTTTAGTGAGCATAGAACGATATGCTCACTTTACCACACTTTGGTGATCTCGCTTAACCATTAACACTTGGTGCAGCGCAAAATGCCCTTATACGCAGAACTTGCTTCAAAACAATTAACTTCATAAAAACATTTTGCCCATCTTTAAAATACGCCAGTATTTTTAAGTACAGCTCATACAATGTGCTTTGCAGGAGTGTATAACTAAAAATCACGTCAAACAAGCTCTGTGTACACGTAACACAGTCTTATGTTTAAGACGTGACCAGTTCCCATTATAAAATTCAAAACTCCATGACTTACGTGTTTGGTAGTTCAATAAGTTGCCGTATATCCGAAAAAGTGTAAGTTTCGTGTTGCTCTTCATCGATCAATCGTGCTCCGTTCGGTAATAGTTCAAATCTAAGCATGACACACACTACATTCAAGACATCTTTGCAATATTTATATATATACATTTTTTTATTTAAAACAACTGCAATAATTAAACTACCAAGGAAATTACAATCTCAGTCCTTTATGCCACAGTTAACAGACATTTTGCCAGNTTTAGTGCACTTTAAATAAAACGATGACCAACTATGAGATTTACTTTGGCCTCTGGATGTTGGACAGTGGTAACGTGGAACCGATCATGCGTATCACGCTGCGGCAGTTACCAGATTTCATGGTCTTTGTTTTGTCATCTGCCTGAAATAGAAAAGTTTGCTTCCATCAAAATCTATCAAAATGAACATTTTTAGCCAAAATATTGACTACAAACTGCTTGCAAATTTCCAGAAAATAATTTTTTTGGTTTAGATAAAAACTCATCAAGAAGTGCTACACAGCAAAGTGTATCTGATCAACACCAGTAACGCTAACAGTTAGCACTGAGGTTGTTAATGGTCAGTTGCATCAGACATGATTCTATTACATCATAACAGAAAGAGTCCTCATTTTATTTTAAGAAACACAGCAAACTGTATAGTCTGTAGCTTCCTGCACTTGCACTTCCTACAAAAACAAATTGCTGATTGATGCAACTATGTCATCTTTGCCGAGACGAATTGCTGGAACATGGATATATGTGCAAATCATTGCAGAGTTATGAAAGCAGAGCACAGTGGGTCAATTCCTCGAAAACTTATGGCAAACCTGGAGCTTTTAATTGCGTTCCCTACAATTAGCTACAGCAGGGTTGGGCAATTAGCACCCCACGGGCCACATGTGGCCTGCCACAGTGTTTTCAGTGGCCTGCGGAAGCATTCAGGAAAAGTCTTCAAATATGAAATTTATTGAAAATTACGTTGAGGTTACATTTTGTCTCATTGAATTGCTTACACTGGATAAAGCGTATTTGCACAAGAACAATTATAATATAACTTTTTCTGTGTACCATAACTGTTTTAATCATTTTGCGACTACATTAGAAAGTATGGCCCTCCGCTAAATGCTGCCTTCTCAAAGTGGCCCCAAAGCCAAATTAACTGCCCACCCCTAAGCTACAGGAAACTTTAATCTACAGCATCAAATACTATTTCATCCAAGCTCCATCACTCATCAGTGTGCTGGAACCAAATATGGCTGTGATTTTATTCCTTCAGAGGGAAGTGAGTTTATTGACTGCAATAAACCTTCTCTATCAAACGTACACAAAAGCAACATCGTTACTTACCACTTCATCACTTGAAGAAAGCATTATTTTAATAAATTGTAGTTGCTTCACAGAAGGTAGATCCTTGATATTCAGGCACTTGAAGAGTTGGATAATAAGACCAAGTTCACCCTTTGCTGAGCAGACATTTATACTTTTTTATTGCTAATAAAATGCACAAAATGCTGCCATAAAATTACATACCTGCACAGAAAGACACTCAAAAATGTTACTTTGGCAGAAATTGATTGATGATGCACATGTTCAACTTGCAACTTGCCACAAAATTTCATTGAAATTTTGTTTGGAAGAATAAGGGTGACCAAAATATGTTGCTGTAAACTGCACAGGCAGCATTCAGTTTCCGATATTACTTACTTTACCGGACTTCCTAAATGTTTTCTTCACCTAAGTTGGTAGTGGTAAACCACCTTTAGCTTTGAAACAAGCAACAGACACAATTTAGTCAATGGTAGTTCCTTTAAATAACCCGTGTCAAAATGTTCACAATTCCTAACATATTAGCATGTTTGCACACTTACATTCACCATTCTGTATAAATATTTCCCCAAGAATAACAATCACTTTTATAATAACTAGATAAAGGACTTGACATGTTGGTGCTATTCATATCAATCATCTCCACATTGACTCAAATTTATATGATAGTTAGATGAAAGTTGTACTGATGGTGTTTCACAATTTGGCTTATGACATACTGTTTGACTAAAATCAATATANTGTGAACACAAAAACACTTGACAAGCAATAACACGGGCTTTGTCAGTCATTCCTATGGTGCAGGAAGTTATTGTTACTTAGTCTTACCACGCAAAAACATTGTTTTTTCACAAACTTTTCTCTAGAAATAAGCCAGTATCAAAAAGTTTTATCACCCAATTTCTCAGTGAATTTACCAGTATTCCAAGGATTCTTCTTCACATTGATTAAAAAATCAGTGCCTCCACTGTCACTACTTTTCACAACCTGACGGTTTTCAGTGTAGCAAATTGACATAGACCATTGCTTTGGCCGAATGGACCATATTTTGCCCATTACTGTTGAATATATTGACATCAATACATGAAATGTGAATTAACTCATACTGAAGTGACACAAAAAAGCACTCATATAACTCTTTTTCCTGAAATTCTTTCACAGGACTAAAAGATCAAAAAACGTTTAGATCAGTCGTTCTCAAACTTTCATGAGCCGTGACCCCCTTCAAAAGACTCTTAATATATCGTGACACTTGGGTTATGCAATATCATGGCAAAACTACCTCGTGAAGGCCTCTCCTCGTGGCCCGCAGATAACTGCTCCATGACCCCTAAGGGGGCTAAGGGTACCGTTTGAGAAACCATGGTTTAGATCAACATTGCACCCATACTCCGCTGCATATTTATGGGATGGATAAAACTGTCTAAGTCTTTAACAATATTGCACAAAATACATTAGACCATTAACCAGCAAACTAGTTGTGAGCCGTTTAACACTTCTTGGCCCGAGCAACACTTCCTGCTGTGGGTCGCGTGGTATGCAAGAGCCAGTTCTGCGTCAGTTGCATGGGCTAAAACAGACTACTGTAACAGCTGCTAGCATTGATTTTTTGACATTAACAAAGCATTATTTTCTTATATGATTTATGACATCAAAATTGCATGGTTACGTAACAGGTAACTGAATACAGCATAAGATTCAAATTTGGGCTTCAAAAATAAGCATGGGCCTTTAATTGAGATTGGTGTGGTCTGGGTCATCATATCAAAAGATTGCCAATTGCTGTGTCTGCTTGAGACAATGCCCATTGCAAATTTCAATTTTATCCCACTTAATTTTATTTTCACTCTCAAAACCAATGCATGTACTTCAAAAACTAGCTAAATCAATTCCATGTCTTCAGCAGTGTTGACAGATGAAATAGAAAAATAGCGGAATGCTTCCTGAACGATGCATGTTTGCAAATTTCTTGTTAATTTGTCAATGAATCCTTTATACAGCAAGGCACATGGTCCTCTTTAGTTTTCTTCCTTGTCAAAAATTAGTCAAGCACCCAACTCACTCTAAACCCAAAGCAGTTCTTTCATGAAAATGAGTGATGCTGTTTTATTGCCAGCAACACTGCAAAAATATTGCTGAACTTCCTTCACCTTCAATTGCTGAACTTCCTTCAATTTTATGTTAAAATTGAAATGACTTTTGTACCATTTTTATAAAATGTTGTCATTAGTAGTCATAGCAATTGGTGGTGACTGTAGCATTCTGAATCTCTGTTGATTCAGGAAAACAAGCTGAGCCTGAGTTCAATACAAATGAAACATCCCCCAATGTCACTACACAATTTCTTCAACCTGCAGCACAGCTTGCTTGCTATATCATTTGTGCCATCGTAAGTCAACACCACCATTGAGTTACATGACTGCCAAAGCTTAACGCTTCTAACATTTCCATCATGGTTTTTGTGCCATTTGTTATATGCTTACTACTGTTGCAAACTCTCAGTTGGTGTTGCGTTGAATGTATGATTCACCACAAACATGATGTGCGCGAAGAATAACGTATGTAAATGGTGCTAATAAGCAATGAAACAGCGATCTCTGATCTCTATTGCTGCCACAGTGTGAAGCTTTACGCACTTGCCGCTCAGGCTTTCCAATCGCAACAAAGTGGTGCTGTGACCAGGATGATAAGGTTGTGTCAGGTGCAACTTTCACAAAAAGAATGGGCGATTGGTGCATTTCATTGTGAATAGGAGGGGATGTTGTTGCAACCTCTCAGTTGGCATTGCGTTGAATGTGCAATTTACCACAAACAGGATGTGCACGAAGAATAACATTCATATGTAAGTGGTGCAAATAAGCAATAATAGAGCGATCTTCTTCTCGTCAGGTGATCTCCATTGTTCCTTGCTGGCTGCCAGTGTGAAGCTTTGCGCACTTGCCGCTCAGGCTTTCCAATCACAACACTATCTCATTCTCCCAACTGATTGCAAAAGCAAGCTGGCTGCCATTAATTTATGCAACAGTAGTAATGATAGCAACAGTGCTTACCAAAACACATTATGACTTATAATCAGTTTGCTTTAGCTGTTAAAACAATACTGTTTCAATCTTGAGTTAGGGAAAACCTAGGTCCTACCATCAAATTAATACCTTGGGTCAAATAGTATGGACAATTAGCTAAGCTAACAAGCATCACATAAACTACAGCTACCGCTTTTTCTAAACCAGTTTAAGTACCAGTACTGTATTTTGTCTTTTGTTTAATCTTTTCCTGTGTGCATTCTTGCTTGTATGGAAGGTTAAAACAAACAATTTTCCAATAGCGTATAATTTGTGCAGTTTTCTGATTATTCATTTGCATCTTGTGGTTGTGGTCACTTTCCTCAAAATGTTTTTAGATGGTCTATGTTACCCAAACCCTTCTTTCCTGATGTACATTTGGAAGTTTAAACTGCTTGCTTATCATCATAATTTGCTTGCTTATCACCAAGATAGAACCAAGCAAGATCAGAGAAGTAATCACATTACAAGTCTTTGGTTGACCTTGGGGTGCTTTTCTTCTAGTGTAGCTAGCAGGAAATGTTTCACCAATCTTTCCTGGGAAATTTTAGTCTATTTCACAGCTGCACACTTTGTCATGAAGCATTATGCCATGAACTCCTTGCAAAAATTCCATCTCTGCTGCTTGTGCTTGACTACAGCCTTGAATGGTGTATTTTTAATAAAGTGTAAATGCACAAGCCTCACAAAAAATATAAATTTGTCTTACAGATCAAAGAACAATTGTTCTAACCAACCCTTGCGAAAAAGTGAACAGTCAGTCAAAGGTCCTGAGTTTGAAAAAACACCTGGACGGCCTGCTCCAGTAAAGAAAGGCTATGGCAGTTAACTGAACAGTGGCAGACAACCATCTTTTTCACACTCGGGGCTGCGTTATTGTTCTGCATGGAATGTTTGGAAACCAAAGGTGCTACTTCGTCTCTGACTGGTTAATGCAAATTCTCTGTTAACAGTATGCAGCCCTCCAACTACATCAAGTAGTGTATAAGCCCAAAAACTTTCCAATTTTTTGTTCAATCCAAACTACAAGACTTGCCACATCTTTTGAGGGTTTGAACATCTCTCTAGCTCCATCAGCTGGCAAGCTATGGTGGTGCGAATGGCTGCAAGAAAAGTAGCTCATGCAGAATTTAAAGAGAAATCACCCGGCAGTGAAGGTATTAAGTTGATCACCATGTTTTTTGTTTCAAAATAGCATGTAATATATGTGTGTTTGATATATTTTCTCATCTCATGTACATTTGTGATGACCAAATTGTTCATCAGTATCTTATCCTTTACGGATTCATATCCATATGAATTATGGCATCACGCTTGAACATGACTGTGTCATGAAAAAAAAGCTATAGTCCAGAATAAACTTATGTTGTGCGTGTGTTTGATTTAGTGTGCGTCAAAGTAGTCAGGAGAAAGATCTGTGCTTCAATATTTAGGTATAAGCTAGGTACTCACGAAACCACCTGTGCTGTTCATTGCAATTGTTGTTGGTTTATCTCGTAACACAATGGTCTGTTCACAAAATAATTGTAACTAGCAATTAAATAAATAGCACCAATTGCCACATAAAATTGGTTCTAGATGAGAAAGCGCAACCAGATTCATACATTAGGCGCACTACGGATTTTTGAGAAAATCAAAGGATTTTAAGTGCACCTTATGGTCTGAGAAATACGGTAAGTAAAATTGACCACTGGTTCAGGGCCAACAGACTTTCTCTTTAACTCTTTGGCGTCCGGCTGCTTTCGGGGATTTTCGGGAAAAAAACGCCGAAACGCACATGGCTTTGCGCGAGAATATCTCCACTCCTGTTTGGGTTACGGACCTAGTTGAAGCGTCAAAAGACGTAGCGAGTCTTCTAGTCTGCACTCGAAAACAAATTTTTTGTTAGGGGGTTGCGGGTTTTTTGTGAGTGACGTCATAAGTGGAGGGCTTTTTGGCCACCTTGGCCCACTTTGCCTGGCCCTGGGCACCAACTGTTAGGTGGTAGTATTTCGCTTGAGTTTTTACTGGAAACTAGGCTACAATCTGAGTCTTTTGATACTTTGGATGACCTGCTGGGGTTTCTAGTTCAAACGTTATGATGTAAGTTAGTAAAAATAATCAATTAATTTCTTTATTTTCGATCATAACTTCTAAACCAGAAACGCTAGAAAGTCGATCAAAGGCTCAAAAGACTCGGACTCGAGTCTAGTTTCCAATGAAAATTTCAGCGAAACACTTTGGCCT
>JGI24022J15233_10011446_pt1 | contig 10124 bp, 4 predicted proteins | sample Ectturendosymbi2_FD_15233 | JGI IMG/M metagenome (IMG submission 15233)
GAAAACAAGATATTTCACCGGCTGTTTACAGTTTACTTCCAAATTCTCAGCCCACAAGTACTTCTGTAGAGAGAAGCTTTTCCATGCTGAAAACACTGTTTTGACAGAAACTTTAAGACCGAAAATGTGCAACATTACGTGATTTTACACTTTAATTCGTCCACCTCGTGATTAGCTTGCAGTGTTATGTCGCAAGACTTAGATTTATTTCGCAATAGCACATCGACTTGTGTCGCAAGTTTCGTTGAGAATTTTTCTTTATTTTCGTTTGTGTTCTCGTTTAATAAATGTTCGTTTTAGTATGAAATCTCAAGAAATTCTCAAGAAATATCATTTATTCAGACTAAATTTTGTTAGGTCAATAAAGTCAATTTTTTGAATTTTTAAGTCAATTTTCAAAGTTTTTAAGTCAATGAAAACTTGCCCTAGTCATCTCCATTCACTCCTGTACTTAGGACCAGAATCATAAGAGCCCTTCCACTTCTTCGACATCATTGTCACATTTATGTCGTGGAGACGCAGACCTGCCGGCAAGCGTTGAGATTGAACTGGCTTAGTACTTGCAACACAATACACACTACACAGTGCACACATTTCCAGTGATCACGCAAAAACTTTAGTTCGAAGTTCACATCCCCCAAATATTACTAACATCAGAACGTAGGTGTCGGTCTAATATAGCATTTATCAAAAACGTTTTGCAAATGTGTTGCCGAAAAAAATGGAATAGTAATATTTTCCTTCAGAGGAAAATTTTTCAGCGTAAAAAGGACATAAAAGAGCCAAAAGGCGAAACGAATTTCTTACGGCCAACCAAGTTGAGATGAGGCCAAAAAGCTAAATAATTTTTTTTAGGCCAACTGACTTGAAAGGAGGCCAAATTTCTGAAATTTGGCCTAAAAAAGGCCAACCTGGAGCGGACATGAGTGAACTGCAAGCTCACCACTGCATGACAATAGAACAGTGAACCTGGTTTTGGGGAGTGTTTTACCAGCTAACAAACTGTCATTGCAAGAAATAAATGAATTAATCGAAACTGAGCTACTATCTTCAAGTTTTCTTANATTTTGGTTCTTAGTCGCAATTTCCAGGAAGGGGCACATACCCATAGTTTTGACGTACCACGAGTNCAAAACTGTTTGCTTGAGTTCAGTGCAAAAGCGTAACCACAATAGTCATTCTTTTTGCATATACATGTTCAGCAACAATGTTGACCTCAAAATTAATAGCAGAAATGATAGAAAACCATTCTGAACTTTGTGTGTGCGCGAATAGCTGCAATAAATTTGTTTCAAGTCGATCTTGATAAATCATGAAATTACTTATGATGCTGTTATGTAAGGGCGCCTGTGCCCCCGTAACGCACCCCCGTTCCGGCGTCCCTGCTTGTAAGATTCGGAACTTAAAGGTTGGCTCAGTGCCTACTGTCTATCCTGCTGATTCAAGAACAGTCTTTTGCGAAGTTTGCAATGATGCAATCATAGCGAAACATTGTGAGCTTAAAATGCATAAGGTAGCAAAAGCACTCAGACAAGACTAAAGAACTTTTTGCATGCTCTCTAATGTAACACAAAGTTTTAAGTTACAAAGACCAGACATAAAGTTGTAGGAATGATGATATGCTGAAATTGTTTATCGCTGAGGATTGTTCTACTGTATAAAACATGCAACCATTGGAAAAAGATCGTCAGGAACTGTGTGTCATATAAAAACGAGGTAAGCTGCAGTTACGTTGCTCAAAATGTTGATTGAAAGATAATTGTGCGCCGAAAAGTGTGTTTGCCAAGACCAGCATTTTCAGCCCCTTCTTATTGAGAGCGAATGCAAGACGAAAAATTAATATATTGTATAACTTCATAGGTTTCTTTTAATCATGTAAAAAATAACAGATTGTTAACAGAATTTCACTGCTTTTAGCAGAGTTTAGCTGAAAATTTGTGACAAGATTTTTAGCAGAATCTAGCAGTGTTTTGTGACACCATTTAGCAGATTTAGGTCTCAACCATCTGGCAACACTAGCGGCCAGAACGATACACTCAGAATGTCATGTCACGATGCGAACTGGAAAGAGCATGTAGAGAGTAAAGCTATAGTAACACGGATGCCCTTGCCCACACATTTTATGATTTAGCAGGTGTTGAGATGTTTTTTAAACTTAGGGCCTCGCGCTCTTGAAATACTACAAACCCCGCGCTACCTTAATCCAGCTCTGCTTGCATATATGGCCGACATATTTGACAATTCAATGAAATCAACATTAAAATGCGAGGAAAAAATGAAAATATACTGACATGTTCTGACAAGTTAAAAGGTTTTAAAGAAAATCTTACTCAGGAAAACTGAGTTAACATGGGGTCATTGAAAATGTTTCCAAGAAGCAATCAAAATAGAAAAAGTGTTGACAGGAATTTGTGTTGGATTTGACCCAAAAACACTTAACCTTGTTACATCAGAAATATGATCATTACTTTTTCACAATTAATAAATGGAAAAATATAGCTGGACCCGAAATCGTTTTTCGGCTAATGCTGAAATGTCAACGTAAGAATTATCCTTGCCCGTTAGAAAAAAACTCTTGATATTAAAATTTAGCGATGTTCCGCTTGGTGAGTTTTGGATTTGTATCAAGAGTTTTAAACGCGAATTTCGAAAGTGGCTATTAAAATTATTTTTCAGTTTTGAACTACATACTTGTGTGAACAAAGTTTCCCATCTTTATTATTGATCATAAGTGATCCATGCTTAAAAGATATTGATGGAGAACTTTGAGTTGCTCTTTCAAATATTGAGCCTAACGTACAGGGATTGTGTCAATTATTGAAGCTAGTGTTTCAACAGTTAACATTTTGTAACTTCATTTAGAACCCATAGTATTAAAGATGTAAATGTGATAAGCAGTGTCTTTTTTGCCTCGTGAGGCAAAAGTTGTTCTGCAGCTATTTGCCAGTAGTTGTACACAATTGTTTGAAGTGGTCACATGACAAGTTCAAAACGCATGACCTACTTAGTTGACCGTAACGTCTGCAACAGCTCAGTCTGACATGCATGGACAAGTGTGAGTGGCTTCTTATCAGTGCTGCGTGAAGGCTAAACCATAACCCTAAGCTCTAAAATGCTGCAGACATGGGCTAATCGTAATCAATTACAGTTTTTTGAGTAATCGTAATGGATTGAACTGACTAAAAATGACATGTAATCGTAATCGATTACATTGCCAATTTAATCGTAATCGACGATTACTTTCGCAATTAAACTTGGAAATCGTCACCCTACATCACTGTGCGATGAACCGTGGTTTTGGTGGCTGCGTTTCCTATTTTATCATCGTTTGTTATGGTTATGTTTCAGGGGAGGCCATTTGCCCGCCTGTGTGCGTTATATCTAGGTAGTCCAGCGGCAAGCATAGTGTTTGGCAGCGAAATTTCCTTTTGTCCCAACCAGCCTTCCTGTTGGCCGTCAGAAGTAACACAGTGAGTCTAATGAGACGTAGCAACAAAAATAAGGGTTTTTCTTAATAGACGGGTTGACACTTCGACAACAGAAGAGATAGCGATACATTAGGACGAGAGGTTTTGGTTTGATTTATATATATTCAGAGTGAACCTATGCATGTAAGTGCTGGAGCTGGAACCCTACTTAACATGTGTTTCAGTTTTAGTATTCTTTTGGTTTTCAGTAGGTTGTCGCTTTTGCGTTTTTCGCAGAGATATGCAGGAACGCCTGTTATCCCTGGTTTTTCGGAATATTTTTCGTTGATTTAGGGTTTTAGTATAGCAATCCACATCCGGATTCACCATCATTTCTCAATTTTTTTTCTGACTGTTGGCTAGTGGGTCCCTTACAGTGGCCCTCCTTCAGCTAAGTTTCTCCCCTGGGTCAAATCTCTGATCACGCCACTGGTTTGTTGACTGCATCAACATCTCAGCAAACAATTGTGATTTTTCTTTTTTCCTATGCTTAATCCTTACAGATTGGTTAATCTTGTTTATTGCATTCATTCATAACGTATGTTGTATGAAAATATAATTACATCAAACCATGCAGATGGGTTTGGTTTTCTTTCTGAGGATGTTTCGAGACAAATGTAATCGCGATTACTTTCAATGTAATCGTAATCGATTACATTTATGTTGTAACCACCCCATGTCTGATGTGCTGTCTCTTTCTGTAATGTACTTACCACGTGACCACTTCACCAATTTATGTTCGATTAAAGGCGAAACAGCCACAGCATAGCTTGTAAGGCAAAATCAGGGCTGGATTTAACAATAGGCCAAGGACCTCAAGATCCAAGGGGGCCTCCAACAAACTGTGGTACGCATGAAGTCAGTGGCCAGTATATGATCATTGAGATAAATCTTCGTCAAAAATTTGTCTTATTTATGAAAGTAGTTTTATTCACCTTTCGTGGTCAAGGTTGCAGAGTCGCAGCCTAGTCGTAAGGATTCGGAGGGTTTTGGGCGGATTCGGATTCCTAACAACGCTGGTGTCGGAGTCGGATTTTTTTGTCTGACTCCGGATGTCCAATTGGATCATTTTTTACATCACACTCCTAAATTGAGAATTCCTGTTGAAATTGTACAATTTCTTCTGAAAGTTTTGTTGAAACAGAGCTTTCTTACTGTGGACCACGATTTCCATTGATTTTAACAGCCAAATTTCATTCCCTTTATCTTAAGGAGTCGGAGATTTTGGAAAATCGGAGTCGGGAGTCGGAAAATTTTGAAAGGTCGGAGTTGGATATTTTACATCCGACTACGCAACCCTGTTCGTGGTGAACGCCAAAATCTTCCACGAGTTTCCATGAATCTCAACATGACGTTTGACCGAGCCGCATGCCAACTATTGTGCGTCCAGCGTTTGCTGAATCGTACCGTAACACCGATTGTTATGTGTGACTCTATCAAAAAGACTTGTGGCTGTTCGTGTTTGAAATGCACGTGATCAGTGGCATAGCTGTCTGGGGGCAAGGGTAGGAGCCGTCCCCGCTGGAAATCTAAATATAAAAACTGGCCTTAACTTGCTTGTATTTTCTATTCTTTTGGTTTCAGTAGGTTGTTTTCTTGCGTTTTCCCGTGATTTCGTGTTTTTGTATAGCCGTTTAATACCAGATTCACTATTATTTCTCAACTTTTCCTGAGTGTTGGCCAGTGGCCTCCTTCAGTTAAGTTTCCCCATGGCTCAAACCTCCAGTTACGTCACTGCACCTGATCAAAGCTTAAGGTTGTATTGCAGATAAGAGCTATGTGTAGGGCTAGCAGCAGTATCTTACAATAAAAGCATAGTTCTTTCCTCTGTGACTGAGCAATACAGTAGTTTTGTCAGCGTTTCTATTGCGTAAAGCTTGATTGATGTTTTTAGATGTCATTCGTTTCCATTTGAATTTTCTTCAGCAAAGTCATTCAGAAATCAGATTGCTATAGAGCACTTGCGCAAGTTTGTACTGCTCCCATGCTAAGCAAATCAGAGATCTTGAATAGCAAGCAAAAGCCACTTTGCCAACACACATCTTGTTGTGCCAGCTCACAATGCAAATATCACACCTTTTCGCGCAACAGTTTAGTTGCGTTCGATTCTTAGCAGTCTGAAAAAGTAATAAACACGCGAATCGTCGACCTACCAGTTGCAACCTTTTGGTTGCGTTTTATTTGACGTGTTTTGCTCATGTGTGTGAGATTTTTGCAGCCGTGGTAAGCGAGTTGCGACGTGGTCCTCACGTTGTGCTTTAACGTCTTTATGCCGCCACACATACTGTGTGCAGTGTATTTGTTTTTTGAACATAGATAAGAAAAAACAGATGTGATTCGTATAAAAACCGTAAGCCATGTGTTTTGTCAAAGATTTGAAATGTGGCGATTTCGGTAGGTTCACACCTGTGGAAGTTAATAATCCTGTTCCTGCCAGCCAAGTAGGATTTCAACAATTTCGTGCAATTGAACGCTTTTGCGTCGAAGGCAGCAAGTGCAGTGATCGTGGGGCACTCCAGTAATGATTTAGAACTTTTCATTGACGTTACTTCCAGAGCGTGATTTTCTGCTTTCGCAAATTGATTTATTCCTCGTAACAATGGGAGAGGGGCCTCAGAAGTGGATTAGCCTAAGGCCTCGCATCAGCCAAATCCGGCCCTGGGCAAAATAGACACTATCTTTTTGATACGAGTTACTTGGAAGATTTCGGAGTGTTATCAGGAGTCGGAGTTGATGTTTCAAATTTTTTGGAGTCGGAACAGAAGTATTTAAGCCAGAATCAGGAGCGGAATCGGAGTCTAAAAATGTGACTCCGCTCATCTCTGCTACAGGCATGGAAATCAGAATGGGACCTTTCACCACTGGATTTTGAAATTTTCCTAAACACCTTCGGAGCCAGGCGATTTTCACTTTAAAAGGTCCGAGTCTTTCTGGTTCAAAAGTTAAAGCGAAAAAACTCTTTTTGGTGAAAATTACCTAAAAAATATTTTACCCAAATGTTGATTATTTTGCCATAACTTTTGAACCAGAAACGCTAGAAAGTCAATCAAAGGATTAAAAGACTCGGATAGCCCAGTTTCCAACAAAAACTTGAGCGAAATACTTCCCTCTTGCGGTTGGGGCCCAGAGCCCGATAACCTCGGCCAAAAAAGCCTAAACCTACTCCACTTTATGACGTCACAGACAAAAGATCCAAAACCTTTTTATTCATTGCAAACTGCAAGACTCGCCGAGTACTGAGGATCTGAACATCTCTCTAGCACAATCGAGTTATAGAGTTGCAGCAAGTGGCGCGAAAATAGCGGCTCGATGCGTGATTTCAAAGGACGATATATTCGTACACCGGCTCCCAACCTGACTGAATTTTCAGCAACAAAACGTTTTCTTATTTTGCAACTTTTGCCTTTCCCCCAGGAAAAATCTACTATTCCCCCCCTGGATAAAATCCTTCCGACGCCCATGTCTGCAGGAACTCATACGCCTTTTGCTTAGGGCTTCCAAGAACAAAATTAATGGTCTTGCAGGTGTTGAGGATACCGGTTAAAATGCTTTCGTGCTAAAAGATGCAGACACTCCATTAATGGTGTTCACGACAACAACAGCTTTTGTATACACATTCAAACGAACTATATTCTCAGGAAAGTCGAGGCTTTTCGACTGCGTAATCGCACTGTCCGTTGTATTGCGGTATTTCAAAGCTCCCAGAAATTTTACACCCAAGGCATAACCTCCCTTCTACCCTCCAGGGCGGTGCCCGTGCCACATTTGTATCGTAACGCATTCAATAGCTCATGCAACATCTTGCCCCAAAAAGAATGCACAATTAGCATTTTCTTGACGCAAGTTTGCACCAGACTCACAGGTAGAGAAAACATCCAGAAGCAGTAGACGTTCATACATGCGCGTTGTGAAGAATATACGATGCAACAACGTTTTACACTGAAACGCTCCAAGTCGTAACAAAAATTTTAATACATGATAATCACCGAGATTTTCGTCGTGGCAATAACACTACAGATTTCATTTTCACTGTCCGGCAAATTTGAGAAATCTTGCTGGTCATTAATTCACTGTATTGCTGCGCAGAATTTTGTGCCCGTGTTGGCACCACTCCCCTTCATAGTGCATAGGCCCGTAACCAGCTTGGGATACCAGGTGGGGCGAAGTGTTTTCTGAGGGCCCAAGTTTTTCAAACTATGTCCAACACATTTTCCAGGTGGGGCGAAAAGTTTTGCAGGGGGGTTTACGGGCCTGATAGTGCATATGAATCCTACAGACATTTACAACCGAGTCGATCAGGGTGTCACTACTACAAGGTGCAGGATCAAGCGTTTGCTTTTTGCGGACAATTTGGTACTGTTAGAATCTTCTGAACAGGGCCTTCAACATGCACTTCATCGGTTTTCTGCTGCGTACCATAAGTCGGAATGAAAATCAGCACTAAAAATACGTATTATGTCTCTCCAGAAACTCAGGACAGTGTAAGTTGCAAGTGAGCGGCAATACACTGCAGCAGGTGGAGATGTTCAAGTACTCTACCTTAGGGTGGTACGAGGGACGGAAGTCGGAACAAGGAGATTGATACACGGATTGGAAAAGGAAACGCAGTTCTGCGTGAGCTTTATTTCTCTGTAGCAACAAAAGGGCAAACGCAAAGCTTTAATTTTTGAATCGGTGTTTGTTCCGGTCCTCATCTATGGTCATTGAATCTTGGGCCAATGACTGAAATTGCTATCTTAAGTGAAAACGGCAGAGATGAGATTTTTTCGAAGAGTTCATGATGTGACACGTATCGACAAAGTGCACAGCTGTAAAATTCGTAAAACCCTGAATGCCGAGCCACTTCTCTTTTAAATCGAGATATCTCAGCTACGTTGCTTCGTCCATATGACCAGAATGTACCAGGAAAGATTAGCGAGACAAGTGTCCTGTTGGCTACACAGTACACTCACGGGAAAGCAGCCCAGAAGTCGTCCAAGAAGTAGATAAAGCGACGACATCTCTGACCTTGCTTGGTCCCGTCTTGGTGTGCAGCCAGCAGAACTATCTGAGATTGCTGGGAACCGTGAGGTATTTCGAGTCCTCCTGGGGCTGCTGCCCCCACCATCCTCCCCATAACAAAAGCGCGTATGAAGTGAATGAATGGATGAGATTTTCGAAACCAAGTTCACTTACTGGAAACGGTCAAAATTAATGCCAGCACTATGGATGAAGACAAGGTGAAAAAATTAACAACTTCTGTGTCACTGTACGGCGCACGACAAACTACTTAACGGAAAGAAACGTGGAGGGGGGCTAAATTTGTCCAACGAGGAAGTGGAACGCATAGCATATGAATGATTACCCAGAGTTACCGCAAGGTAAGGATACAGTTGCACTTTGCTGTATGCATGAAATGTGTGTCACAAGAACCCGATCAAATGAAACGCACACACCGCCACGGGTTGCCTGGAAAACAAATGCCAGTAACGTGCATATTTATTATGAAGAAAAAGAAACATAGTGAAAACCACACATTGAGCTGGGTAACAATGGCGCGTTAAGCCTGGAGAAAAAGTACCTTCTAATGGTTATACTGATAATTTCCTAACACGCAAGCACTAACGGGAGTAAGCTAAACGTTGGGCGAGACACACGTTGCGCCTAATTCAGTCATGTGTGGACCAACGATATCGCAAGTTGAGTCATCGCAGATGATCATCATCATATCGCAGCAATAACGCCAGCAAAAAGTGGCCAGCTCGACAAAACAAGAAAGTCAACGTTAGTTGAGTTGGCGTCACAATCAAAGAAAAACGATTGGAGGCTGTAAGTGCAGTTGACCGAGATTAGCAGCCTATTGCCAATGCTACACGATTTCAAACACTAGTTGTCGCCGCGAGATCACACGCGAAACGCTAAGGAACGTGTGCCGCTATGCCATGCACACGCACGAATGGAAGCGATACAGGATTTGCTCTGTCGAACGTGGTGACTGAGCATTTGGGGCCGTTTACAACAAAGCACCATTTTCGGTCAGAGATGTGAGCGCATAAACACTGTAGAGCAAGAGAATGGTGTCAGTTGAAAAGATATTTGCGGTGAAAAGAGAATGACACTTCAAGTTCACGAGGCAAGCCAAATCAATAACCTACATGATTCAGCATATATACGGAAGAAAACCGCCAAGGGTTGTTATTTTTCGAGTTATTCCCAGTTGTTTTTGCCACAGGGCAGCCGAAATCAGTTTTTCTATGTTTTTTAACGAAACTGGAAATAAATTTCGCAAAGAGCAAAGCGATCGCACAAAAGAAGGTCCGGTGCCATATTCAAAACAATAAAAACGCCGATATCAAAAAAAGCAACAGCAAGAACATTATTCAGAAGCACTAGAAACACGCAAATAGCCCGTGTTATCACGATATGCGAGCACAAATGCAGGTTTGCCTCGTCAAGGGTTCGCCATTGTTACATCTCAACCACGCGCTTTTCATTCCAGATTTACTACCATCCAGTCCAGGTGGTAGGAACCATTTCTGGTCACGGGTTCTTTGGCGGTTAAAATGTTTAAGCGTGAGTACCTCCCGAGCAAAGTTATGTCGCATACCACGCATGGTTTGAAAAATACAAGTCCTACTTGATAAAAGTGCCGGCGCGTTACAAGGTTTTGGTTGATGG
>JGI24022J15233_10011447_pt1 | contig 10124 bp, 6 predicted proteins | sample Ectturendosymbi2_FD_15233 | JGI IMG/M metagenome (IMG submission 15233)
AGGTTACGTTTGTTACATCACAATTACCAGTGGCAGTAGCCAGCATAGTGCAGGAGTGCTGTTTGGCTCATGTTGCAGCAAGTGAGCGTAGTCACTTCGATGCGGTTTAGATCAGTGTTCTTCAAATGGGGAACCTTACATTGTTTAATTGTCGTTTGGAATAGTCTGCAACACCCATAGTAATTTGTGTATAAAATTTGTTATTGCAGGTAATTGTGATTAAATAATAACAACAAGCAGGTTTATTCTGTTTATTTTGAAACCGAAATTAAGAGAACGGAAAGAAACATACAATTCGTGATGAGTGAAAGCACGAAAGTAACGAAAACACGAAAGCGAGAAAGCACGATCATTCATGGGCGTCCGCAGAAATTTCTCCAGGGTGGAAACGTCGACATTTTGTATATCATTTTCAAAATGCTGGCAATCGGTGTTCCCTATAAGATAATTTTACACTGAGCAAATTTGTTTTAGTGAGCATGATTATTTTAGGGCTGAGTACGTGGAGTTTTCAATGAATTACAAACTTTGTCAATTATATAATAAATATACAATCTTATCAAAATAAGAACAAAATACACATTTCATTCTAATAGCTTCTTGTTTGTGTGCTTTTCCATTGCTTTGGAACGTTGCAAGTGCGTGAAATTGAGATTTCACTGCAAAATAGTTCTGGTGGTCCTGAGTATTTGCGCACCTTAGAGAAACATTGCTGACAATGCAGCGCAAATGGACGTTCACAAAACGACCTATCCTACACTACAAAGAAAATGTCCCATGTTAGGGCAACAATGACAAAAAACGCTTCGTTGGGAGCAATAGCTAGATATATTAGTATTACGACAATTTTCACAGTAGGCTATCTGCAGGTTTTTGACGCAGGGAATTTCTTTTCAAGTAAGAATTGCCATGATTTCTAAAGAAAGAAGCATTGGATTGCCATGGTTTCAACGAAACCACAAATTATGTCTTTATTTGCTTAGCAAGCAGGGCCGCACCCAGCTGATATATTCAACTGAATTAACAATTAAACATGTTTTTGAAATTGCGGGGCAGAATTGTCCGGTTGCTCTCCCCCTGATTGCGGGATCTGGTAACAGTGACTTGTCAGCATCATTTAGAAACAAGAGCTGCAAACATCTGGGATTTCGTCCAAAGCGATCAGTAAAACCTTGCTCCACAAACCGGACAATTTAGTAAACCTGATTGTTGACACAACTGNGGACAAACTTACTAGAATTTGAACACCACGCAGGTTTTGTAAAATTGANCGGATGAATTATGAAAACTCGACACAGCAAATATAGCTTTGCACTCAGTATTCACTCAGATGTCAGAACTAAACCTTAACGGTTAAGACATATTCCCACAAGCCTGCATCGATCTATTCTAACAAGCTATGTAATTTTATACTGCGTGAAAAGAAACCTGCATAAGTGTAGTTTGACACTCCGCCACATTGGTCACACTCGCACTAATAATGGATTTTTCAAACTTGTGTTTGCATTGCTGTAGACTCGCTCATGCTTCTTTTCGCAAAGTATAAATGTGCGTGGCTTACCGCTATCAGCATGTCACTGTCTCGCTGCATTAATTGCCCTGATGCGTGCGTTCAACAGTCTCATGCCACAAAACGACTGCTACCGGAATATAAAGTGAACCTTTGCAGATTTGTTGCCAAGTTATTGTTACGCAACGAAGAAGACCAACAGTAGAACAATCCGCTCGCGACTTCCGTAACCCACCTCTGCAGATAAGGAATGTGACATGAGTGAACTGCAAACTCATCACTGCATGACACTATAACTGTGAACCTGACTCTTGTGCAGTGTGAGTTTGTTGCAGGCACAAAACTGTCATTGCAAGAATCAAATTAAAAAATTGGAATGAAGATGCCGTCTTCACTTTTTTTCCAGAAATATTTGGTTCTTAATCCCAATGGGGCAAATGCCCGTTTTCCCCACCTACGGACGCCCATGCGATCATTGACTATTTTAAATTAGGTTCCACAAACTAAGGCCACCTCATCTCATGAAACAAAGAAACATTTTTGACGAATTTTTAGCATAAGTTAATTTTTAGCATCCTTAGCGATTAAGTAATGTGCAGTGCAAAAATATTTTTTGCAATAATTTTCAATGAAATCAAGTGTCATGTCACCACTCTTTAGGACTGGTGGGGGGGATGCATCCCCTGCATCCCCCCTGTGTCCGCGCCTGGTCCTGCCTTCCCTTTTTCCCTACATTTAGTCCTGGCTCTAAACGTACGGAAAGTCTTCACCCTGCCTTCCCTATTTCCTTACATTTAGTGCTGAACTTGAACGTAGGGAAAGTCTTCACCACGCCTTCCCTATTTCCTTACATTTAGTGCTGAACCTGAACGTAAGGGAAGGTCTTCGCCTTGCTTTCCCTTTTTCTCTACATTTAGTGCAGAACCAGAACGTAGGGAAAGTCTTCGCCTTGCTTTCCCCATTTCCCTACATTTAGTGTAGGTCCGAAACGTAGGGAAAGTCTTCGCCTTGCTTTCCCTATTTCCCTACATTTAGTGCTGAACCTGAACGTATGGAAAGTCTTCGACCCGCCTTCCCTATTTCCCTACATTTAGTGCTGGCTCTAAACGTAGGGAAAGTCTTCGTCTGATTTCCCTACATTTAGTGCTGGCTCAAAACGTAGGGAAAGTCTTCGCGCTGCTTTCCCTACATTTAGTGTAGATCCGAAACGTAGGTGAAGTCTTCATCTTGCTTTCCCTATTTCCCTACATTAAGGATAAATCCCAAACGTAAGGAAAGTCTTCGCCTTGCTTTCCCTATTTCCCTACGTTTAGTGCTGAACCTGAACGTATGGAAAGTCTTCGCCCTGCCTTCCCTATTTCCCTACATTTGGTGTAGACACTAAACGTGGGGAAGAAAATTTTGTGGGGAATCACTTCCCTATTTCCCCACGTGCCTTTTTCCTTGCAATTAGGGCTGCCGTGACGATTTATATGTAACACACACTTTGCCTTCAATCTGTGTATCACTTACTAAGGCGTTAGTACGCTGCATTTACACATGGGATACTCAACTTTGAGATTTTGTGTTTGTGACTGTATTACAAACTGGTCGGTCGCGAGTTTTCACGAAATTTTCTAGTGAGTCCCAATCGAAGACAAGTTGGCCACCCATGACATAGACTTTATTTAGCCTACACAACACACAAGTTACACATATATGCCACTCACTCAGCACAGCAAAACAAAGCAGCATTCCAGCAATATAAGAGCAGCTTACTGTTTCCATCCCACCAGAAAATATTTACGATGAAGTAACACGAATTATCATCATTGATTGTGCAGCACATACTGACAAAATCATTTTTATTTTTTGTGAATATAGAAATCATAGCCAAGAAAACAACAGCACCATCATATGTGACATCTTGAAGCATTCTCAGAAAAATTTCGGTATAGAAATCAAGCAAATATCCTGAACCTGTCCTGATCCATTTTTTTTCAAAAATGAATATCCAAATCCAATCCTGATGCAAAAAAATTGTAAGCATCCTGCAGGATAGCCTATCCAATCCTGACCCTGTGCATGCTCACCTCTGTTGCCTCTGTTGGACATAGGTGGTTTAGAAGTAGGCCTATGTGTCTTGCTATTGCTTGCAAGGGTACCCAACCAGTCAGTGACCAAGAGCCACATTTATAACTCATTTAGTACCGTGTTACAGCAAAGGTCCACACTGTGACCATGTAAATTATACGTGGGCACACATGATGAATATAACCCCATCTCTTCCTTACATACTTTTGCTTAGCTGGATTTTTTGTAAATATTACACAACAACATGATAATAACATAACTTGTTATGCCTGTTATTTAGTAGGTCTTCTGGTATAAAATTATGTAAGAGCAACATCAAACTTTGCTAAGAACCCAATGTGATTTGCGAGATGTAGGGTGGCCACCACAGTGCAAGTGCTATTGTATTCAGGTGTCAGCGCAAAATGAAAATGAAATTGTATTTGAATACATTTTGACTTGTTACAGTTAACTGCAAGCTCTGCTTTTGAAGTGTTTAAAATTTGAATGTTGATGATAAAGAAACTGTTGGTTTTTCAGGTACTTTATTTATGTGTTTATGAAAAAGAAAAAAATTTTGGTATTTTGCTGTCAGAAGTGTCAAATTCTGAAAATAATTTTGAATGAATTGCTTTTTGTGGGGGTGCTGTGAGTGGCCTATACAAGATGTGTTTTTAGGTGAATTTGAGTTGTGAGGAGGCAAATCTTAATAAATTTAGCTTTGTCAAATGAAGGGTTTGGCCTTTTAATTGTGGCTTTTTTCAGCAATTTTGTTGGCCGTTTTTAGTCTTTTTTACTGAAGGTTTGGCCTTTTTTTAAAAAATAAAAAACTTGCAACCTTGTTCTTATATTATTGCCCAGCAAACCCTATTGTTAAGTTGGTACTCTACTGCTTGGAGTTTTTTGAGTTTTTAATGAGTTGTCAAAGAAAAAAGCTGCATGTGGCCCCTGAAACACGGGTCCCTGACCCGAGACCATGCCTTGGCCTATGTGTGGGCTAATCTTAGCGCACATCTCGCTCACCATGCATGCGACGCCGCGCAGACCAAGTGGCTTTAACAGCTGCATAATTAATATGGGTTGGTTATGCTAGCTTAACCATTGTTTCACTGCAGTGCATTATTTAGTTTTGAATAATATCAGAAAGGTCAGGTGAGTTATAAGCCGAAAAAAGTAATTAGTTGAATTTGAGTAACTACTCTCCACGTGTGAGATAGCAAGGAATCTAACAGCAAGTTTTTAATAGGAAATCGATTTCACGTAACACTACGCATCGTCAATCCGTAAATCTTCTTTTAAGGCTACAGCAATTCTCCCTTGCAAGCAATTTTAATAATTCTATAACACTATTAAGTAATAGAAAGATGAGACTTTATTAAAAACAACATCTTAATCACAATTCACATTTACTGCTGTCCAACCGGACAACAAGAGAGTTTTTTCCCCAAATAAACGCCGTGTGTGATAATGCTAGCTTCACCATGGAATTAGAAACTAATGGCTGCATGCCGTTCCTTAATGTTTTTTTAACTTTGTGAATCTGGTATTGGTATCAGGATTGCCAGATTGGCCTTTGTTAGGCCATATTCAGAAAATGGGCCTCATTTCAAGCTGGTTGGTCTAAACAATTTTAGTTGGCTCAATTTTTAGCTGGCCGTAAAAAATGAGTTTGGCTTTTTGGCTCTTTTGGCCTGTTTTTATGCTCAAATAAGTACTTATGAAAAAAAATATTGCTATTCTATTTTTTTCGGCAACACATTTGCAAAGTGTTAGTGATAAATGCTATCAGATGCCTGCATTCTGATATTGGTAATATATGAGAGATGATAGATGCGAAATTAAATTTTTGCGTAATCACTGGAAATGTGTGCACTATGTAGTGTCTATCATGTTGCAAGCACTAAACAGTCTCAGTGCTAACAGACAGGTCTGCGTCTTTGCAATAGAAATGCATTAAATTACGTTGAAGTGGAAGCCAAGGGTTCTTATGATTCTGATCGTAAGTACTCCAGTGAATGGCAGAGACTTTCTAGCTGAAAGCTGCCAATGGATCAGTATGCAAACTGTGGAACCATTTTACCTAAAGTGTGCAATCTCACAAACCATGAATAGTCAGGGAAAGATCAGTGCTTCAGTACAATGCCAAGCAAGATTTAGTTTTAATTTTGAAAAATATTTGTCATGATATTCTTGTAAATTAGATGTTTTTTGTGACAAAGGATTGGCAATACCGCAAATAAAGTTTGTTTTTTTTCTTGCCTTTAAACAGTCGGTTTGACCTTATTTTGACCACTTATTAGCATTGTTTGGCTTTTTCTTGAAATTTGCATCTGACAACCCTGATTAGTATTCGTAATTCGAACATATCAACAGCTCATGCATGCAGGCCTGTATAGCAACTGGTCCAGTTTCTTTCCGTGGCATTATAAAAAAATCTTGTGAATTAGCTTTTGAAATGAGCCTACGCAAGCTCAAAATCATGCACAAAGATAAAAAATGCTTGTGTGCAATGGTTTCCCAGTGGATTTTCTGGATGATTGTGTGCGAAATTTTTTACACATACTATATATATTAATAACCAGGGGTAGTGGGGTAGAAACGCGTGGGAACAGCATTGCCACACTTCTTTTTGGTGTGGGAACGCGTTCCCACACCTTTTTGTACTAGAAACGCTACTTGAAGATTTAGATTTTTCATTTCAATTTCTACCAGGAGCAGCATGAATGAATAAATGGCAAGTTATCTTGTGTATAGCAATAGCATGATTATACAATTACTGTTTGTGACATCAACAATGGCATTTGGGTACACGACGGTTCGTCTGATTGTTTGCATTTATCATTATTCTGCTACAGGGCCGGATTTAGCTGATGCGATGCCCTAGGCTAATCCCCTTGTGAGGCGCCTCTCCCACTGGTACGAGGAAAAAATGAAACAGCGTTAATCAGTTTGGGGAAAGCCGAAGATAACGATACTGACACTCTCAATAAAAAATTCTAAATCATTACCAGAGTGCCCCACGATCACTGTACTTGTTGGTGCCTTCGACTCAAAAGTGTTCAGTGACACGGAATTGTTGAAATCGTACTTGGATGTTGGGAACAGGATTATTAATTTTTGCAGGCAAATGAACCGAAAACGTCTTGGTTAAATATTTGACAAACACATGACCTACGTTTTTTATGTTTCATATCTGTTTTGTCTTATCTGTGCTTAAAAAACCAAACACATTCCACATATGTTTGGTGGCGTAAAGTTGTTAAACGACAACGTGAAGACCACTTTGTGGTTTAGCAGCGATTCTAGAATTTTAAAAGTGGGGGAGCACTTCGGGGCCAAAGATTAGGGGGCCAACATAAATGTCTGTCTTGCATGGGTGATTTTTTATGTTAACCGCAAAAACTTGAACGTGAATTCGAGACGCAACTAGGGGGCCAGCCAATGATCCACCCAGGCCTCCCTTATTAGAATCGTCACTGTTGTGACTCGCTTACCGCGGCTGTAAAAATCTCACAGACACGAGCAAAACACGTCAAGTACAACGCACCCAAATGGTTGCAACTGCTAGGTTCACGGTTTGCGTGTTTATTATTTTTTCAGACTGCTAATATAATCGAACGCAACGAAACTGTCCTGCGAAAGGATATGAAATTTAAAGCAGAACGGTCACCAGAACGTTTTCAATAGGGGGCTTTGCATTTGCGCAGGGTCTTGACATTCTGAAAATTTGTTAAAATCTCCACTGACTTGCAGTGCTTCATATTTAAATTTGGAGGGGCTGAGTCCACCAATGCTCCCTTGTGGCGACGGAACTGGTTTAAACCTCATTTATGCTGACATTATTAAAATATGTACAAAAGCTAGAAAATAATGGAATCTATTAAGGCTGAACAGAGCACAGTAAACGATTTAAAGTTTTTTCCTAGCCTTCTTCATAATAAGATCATCCAGGAATTCATTAAAATTAAGTTTGCCACATTTAATGCACCGAATGCTTAGTGCGAGCAACCTCTGCTGGACATTGCAACCTTCAATTCATTTTTAATTCTTTTGAATACACCTTTCTCCTAAGCAGTTAGTGAACATCACGCTAAGAAAAAAGGGTCCGTGTGGTTGGATAAACTAAAAACCACTAATGTAAGGCATCAGACCCATATGCGCTTTTGTCATTTTCTTGCTGTTACCCTTTTTTGTCTCTTTGGGGTAGAGGTCTGTGGTTGCCAGTTGGCAAAGTGACTTTAGCTTGCTTTTGAAGCTCCTTAAAATCTCTGAGTGGCTTAGCATGGGAGCAGTACAAACTTGCGCAAGTACTCAACAGCAATGTGGTTTCTGAATGACTTCGTTAATGTAAATTTAAATAGAAAAAATCGCATCTCAAAGTATCAAAGGAGCTTTACGTAATAGAAACGTTAACAAAACTACAGTATTGCTCAGAGGAAGCAACTGTGTTTTTATTGTAGGGTAATGCTGCTTGCACATGGCTCTTATCTATAATACTACAACCTCAAGCTTTGATCAGATGCATTTCAAACACGAACAGCCACAAATTCTTTTGGCTCATTCACATATACAATCGGTACGATTCAGCAAACACATGACACAACCAACATGCTTTGAGTATATCGACATAATAGTCGACATGCCGCTTAACCAACGGTCATATTGAGACTCATCGCAACTCGTTGGAAGACCCCGGCATTGTCAACACGGAATCTGATTACGTCAGCTCTGTCCAACCCAAATGGACTACTGAGCCAAAAATTATATGTCACTACTTAACCAGCGCTGCACATTAAATGACATATTTATGAGAGCCGCACATTGAATGGCTTAATCAAACTGAATTTAGCTCAAGCTAATGTACTGAAAGCGTCCGAATCCTAACTACCATGATAAACAACGTAATAAAGTGGCACTGAAGACAACCTGCATCAAAAATGTCAAATTCAAGATTATCAAAATAAGGACAGGTTGTGAGTATGTAAGATGCTTTTACCACAGTGAAAACATAAGCTGGGCCGAAAAAAACTTTGACTGGGCCACATGCTGGCTGTGGGTTGGACATAGTTGAATTAGGTGAGTAAAAAAAATTTCATGAATAGTAATTAATAAAAAATTTTGACGAATATTTATCGAACTGATCATGTACCGTGGTATACAATCTTTTCAATTGCCGCGACAATTGAATCTATGCGTACCAGAGGTTGCTGGAGGCCCCCTTGGATCTTGAGGCCCTAGGCCTAGGCTTAAGCCTACATAGCCTATTGGTAAATCCTGCCCTGCTCTGCTGTCTTGGTTTCAGGGGAGTAATTAGTCTTGAAGTTTTCAGACCGTTGCAGAGTAGGATACAGGCAGTCAGGCACACTAGTTTGCCTGAGTGGCTGCGAGAACCAAAGGAGCTTTTTGTGTGTGAGGGCATCAGAGTGATATTTAGTGTTAGAGTTCAGCTTTAACCTAAATCAATGGTGCAGTGGGGTGGGAACGCATGGGAAGAGCATTCCCACACCTCTTTTTTTAGCACTACACCCCTGCTAATAACCCTGTTTCATGAATGCTACAGTCTGCAGAAAGTATACAAATAATAGTACACTTAGTAGTTAGTAAATAGACTGACTTTATTAAAACTATGCTGACTCCAGACAAGCCCGTCTCTAGTATGCTATTCTGTATTAATTTTATGAACTTCAGTGTACCTATTGGACATGTTTGATTTTTACCATCTTTGGGCAATGTTAACCCTTTAACGACTGGCCGGCCCTTTTTTGGCCATAAATCGCCAGCCGCTAGAGCTAGAGAGCTGTTCAAACCCTTTATGGATTCAGCAAGTCTTCTAGTTCAGGGGTTCTCAATCTTTTGGTTTTATGGAGCCCATGAAGAGATTGACCATAATTTACGGAGCCCCACAATAAATTTCTAAAAATAAAAACAAAAAAACACATTGTTCACGGAGCCCCGAGGTTTCTCTCGCGGAGCCCTGGGGCTCCGTACGGAGCACTTTGAGAACCTATGTTCTAGTTGACATCGAAAAAAAACGTTTTTAGTTTTCGGTGCGGGTTTTCTGGAGGTGACGTCACAATGAGGGCATGTTTTGGATATTTTGGTCACCTTTGACTGGCCCTGGCCTCCAACCCATTGACCCATGCTATTAGCTCAAAGTTTAGTTGAAAACTAGGTCAAAATCTGCGTCTATAGAGCCCTTGATTGACTTGCTAGCATATCTGTAGCCAAAATTATGGGTCAAAAACCCAGTTTTTCGCCTCATTCAAAATTTTTCGGAAAAGGCATAATTTGCCCTTTCAGGGCAAACTTTGGCCAGCCATAACGCGGCAGCAGATTGAGCTAGAGAGCTGTTCAAACCCTGTAATGGCTAGTGGCGTTGTGTAGTTTAGATTTAAAAAAAATTTTTTTGTTTGGTTGGGGGGTTTTGAGCCAATGGGATCATGACAGGGGCATGTTTTTTGGTTAATTATATGACGTCATCCGATCCCACACGCCAATATTTTGGCTTGCAGTACTTTAGGATTCTAGGCAAGAATACACGTTTTTAGAGCCCTTGATTGAG
>JGI24022J15233_10011449_pt1 | contig 10123 bp, 6 predicted proteins | sample Ectturendosymbi2_FD_15233 | JGI IMG/M metagenome (IMG submission 15233)
TGTAGAAAAATATGCATACTATGTCAACAAACTTCGCCAAAACGTTGGTTTGGAAACATGGAAATGACGTCAAATTGTGACGTCACAAACAGTGCACACCACATACAAATAACCACCATATGACCTTGAACCAACCCCCCCCATGAAAATTTTCTGCGTACACCACTGCAGCAAACTGAAATTAAAAGTACTAATCAGGACATTGTTTTCGTAGCCCTAACAGCTATACGAGTATTTCAATAAGTTATATATTTGCAGCACTGAATGTTTTTTACCTTGTGCCTGCAGCAGTGAATATCGACATTTTTGTGTCTGCATATCCAAGTACAAAACTTTTGACTTGTTCGTGTATCCAGTTTTTAACAAGAAAATTTTATGTCGCTTATTCAGATATTTCAACTTGTGGAAAACCAAACACATTTAAACTCATACATCAGAACAGTAGTGGAGGAACCTTTTTGAAAGTGGGGGGCAGAAGCGCGCGTCAAAAAACTATGGAAAATCTTTGTAGCTTGAATTGGCAACTGTGGGGTCACAATCATTGAAATATCACTTCATTAACTTTTGTCAGCATGTTTAAGCAATTTTATGCACTGTTTCATAAGCCCTCAACGACCCTTATCTACGCTACACGCTAGGTAGGCCCGAGCAAGGTGACCAGATTGTGCCCGGTGTATTCTGCCAAACATTTACGAAATTCTGCCAAGTTACAAATAATATATTACAAATAATATTGTCAAAATACTGCCAAATATTTTTCATTAAGCGATTTACTTTAACAATGGATCCAATACTAATTGTGTTGCTTAAACTTATCTAATCAAAATTCGAAATTTAAAAGTGGCGGGCCAGGCCTCCTCAAAAAAGTGGGGGCCTAGGCGCATCTGGCCCCCCAGTTCCTCCACCCCTGAATCAAAAGCGACAGGCTAAAGGTTACAACGGGTTGAGAACGCGCCTTCGGAGGGACGCTTTGTTGTTAGGCTGCCTTCGAATCCCGGTTGTGTCACGCCGAAGACTTGAGTGAAGATGCTTGCGACCTGTCCAGCCTCGTGCTCGGCGTTAATGGGTGGGTGCAAGATTCACACGCGGTGCTGCGATTGATTCGCCACCAATGCAGCATTCACCACGAAAGCAGCCGCGTGACTCGTTGGGATGGGCGCCTACAGACAGTTCCTGGCACTCCAAAGGAAGTACAAATCAATCATAGTAAAGCTTTCTTTAAAAGCATTTGAAACTCGAAGATGTGTACTGCGACTATCTTCGGTTGTCCTATTCACAAACCAGCAATTGCAACACATTTTCTGTATTTTTGCGATAGAAAATATTGATTAAGTTTTTATGGTTTCTATTTGGAAAGTTTTAAGTTTAAAACAATGTCAGTATTTGGCAAAAATCTCGTTATGATAAGTACGAGAACCACAAACGGTCCATAGTATAAATGTTTGATAAAAATGTACCTTCACTATCTTACGAATTGCACAAGACAACAGACGAACTGTCTAAGGCACCGGTGCACAACCTGCGGCCGTATGGCCGCATGCGGCCTTCGATAACGAGATTTGCGGCAGTCCACATGAAATTTAAAATATAAGATCTGGCGGCCGTGCTAGCGTATATTGAAGCAAAACAACCGCAAGGAAAGCAAGATCAAGGGAGTCATTGATTGCTACGATACTTTGCAAACTTCTCTTTTAAATTCGTTAAAATGTTTGAGATTTTATTATACTTTTAGGCACAAGTACATGACAATTACCCGATAAATCCTATGCTGTAAATGTATCTCATAAATATAACTCGAACTCCTTGGCGGCCGTACTTCATATAAATTAAAGTAATGCGGCCGGCAATAGCAAAAGGTTGTACACCCTGTTCTAAGGTGTTTGGGGAAAAGAGTACAAATGAGTTTTTTGTATGCAGACGAGTAACTTTCATTAACCAAACGAGTAACTCTAATTGAACAAGCGAGTAACTCTAATTGTATAAATGAGTAACTGTAATTCATATCATTTTTTTCTAACGTAATATAAAACGATTTAGACAGTAACATAAACAGATTCTTGAAGGATTTTTTTTGCAAACAACTTTCAAGCATTGCTTATTGTCATAGCCGTGTTGAAAGACGTTTCACAGTGGAAGCTGACCATTGTCCCCAACTTTCCTAACTACACTTTAGCTTTTTTGGTTTTAATTTTCTCTGACCTGAGTAAGACCACATTGTAACGTCGAATAAATAATTCCCAGCTGTCTTACAAAACCCCAAGCAAAAATTAGCACAATTGCACCAGGATGCAGTGACCGTGTTCTTTAGATGAACGACAGAGTAACTGCAAAAAATGTTATTTGCTCAGTTTCGTCTTATTTATAAGCAGTGCAAGCACCAAACAACGCAGACACATGAAAAAGGCGAACGCGCAAGACAGTCTGACATTGCATTTCAAATGTTGCAAGCGCAAGATGCAGCCGTTCAAAGCATGATCGCCATCACAGCGATGACCATTACTAGATGCGTGTTGTCAACAATCGACTGCGTGCATTTAAAAAAGGTTATCATCACCGCGCTCATGTTCCATCTAGCAGCGGACCTTTATGCTGATTTATCATACCTGTGAGGAGAGCGCAGCACAGTCTAACTCAGTGTTTCTCAAACTTTTTTATTCCATCGCCCCCTTTTAACTCTGATAAAGCAAACCGAAGGTGTAAATTTAAAGAATTTCATTTAAATAAATTATTAAATAGCTGAACCAGGCCATTAAATAGTTGAGCTGAGCAATTGTATTACGACGCTAATATTACGTTCAGAATTCTTGTGAAAATAATCCACACTGTAGCCGCGTAGGGCGTAGACGATCCAGAGTAAAAATTTAACAAAAAGTAAAAAGAGTAGATATTATCCAGAGTAAAAATTTAACGGGATTTAACGCACGTAGACGATCCAGAGCAAAATTTAACGGAAAAATTACTTTAGCAACAACATCCAACGATTAATTATCATAGCAAATGAAAATTTGCAAGAAACTAACAAGTCACAATAATTGGCTACTGAAGTTAACTCAATGATCGGTTAGTGGTTGAGCATTTTCGCCACCTTAGTGTTGTTTTATTACTCGATCGCCCGCTTTGGTTCTCTCACCCCCTTGCCCTCAAAATCGCCCCCAAGGGGGCAATTCCACCACACTTTGTGAACCACTGGTCTAACTCTAAACGCACTTGACATTTTAATAAACAAACAGTGGTGTGTACCTTCAGAAATATGTTACAAAATCCGTATCAGAGGTTTTTCATTTTGGGGATTTTAAGATCAACGTCCATGGGCGTCGCAAGGAGAGGGCAGGGGGCCTTGGCCACCCCTGAAATTTAAAATTTAACATTTTCCTATCAAATTTTTAGCAAAAAATGTCGTTTTCTTAGTTTCGAGTGGGCAAAATCAAATTTTACCACTTTTGCCCCCCCCGGGAAAAATACTTTGTGGCTACGCCTAGAAATATCCACCCCCCTGGAAAAATCCTTCCGACGCTCATGTCAACGTCCACAAACTAGAAGTACTTAAATTCCTCAGTAAACAAGATATTGCAATCAGAGCCTGCTTTTATCTTTTTTTAAAACTGAAAAGTCAAGATAAATAAAATTCTAATAGGGTCAGAAAGAAACACTGAAACATTGCTGAAACGCAAGACACAGACAGGTGGTGATATTTGACTCTTGCAGTGTTTTTGCAATGTTAAGTTTATTTGGTTGACATATACAGTAACTTTAGGCCAGCAATATTTTAAACGATTGTCTAGATATCCTCTAGCCTGCATTCAGTATTTCCCAAATGCATGACAAGCTGTGTTGTTGTTTTTTACGGTCGGGTAACTAGAGTTGTTTATGACGACACACACCAGGGTATGCTCGGATCCTGCGTTAAATTTAGTCAGACCGTAGTCGTGGTCTTGAAAAATTCATTTCGAAACTAAGAAACAGTCGCAGAAATGGGAAGATTGATCTTCCTGCATTTCAGTGTGAGGTTGAGCTGGATTATATTATTGTCAGCAAATTGTTGCTTGCCCCAACATAGGCGTAGCCGGCGGGGCCAGAGGGGCCATGCCCCCAACGTTTTAGAAGACATAGTCATTTTGTGCTTTGAGAGACGTTTTTCCAAACAAAATAGTATTATTCACCTAAAATCAAGCATTTTGGCCCGCCCCAAATTTTTTGGCCCCTCCCAAATTTTTGGGCTGGCTACGCCACTGTGCCCCAATAGCGAACGGTTTGTGAAAGCATTAAACGGGAAATTAAGAAAAAAACTGGGGACCAAACGGGGGACAAGCAGAAATCTGGGGGGCCAGGCCCACCCAGGCCCCCCTTATAATCGCCACTAGGCAGACACTTTTCGTTGCTTTGAATGATCGAACAGATTGTGCATGTGCCAAAAAACTGGTGTATTATGTTGAGCCATTTCGAAGTGAGTAAATTCAAAGTGAGGATGGAGCTACAAAATAGAGGTACATTTTTCTTACAACTCTATACAGTGGTGAGATTCAAATTTTTTAAGAACAGGTTCTCTCACTCCAGGACTCACTAAGAATAGGTTCTCTCATTATCACAGTCTCCAGAGGAAAATCATGCTGGTTGGCCTGATATAAGTGCAAATGTTGATCTTTGTGTTGCCAACTGGTACAGTCTAGCAAGCGAAATTATGGATTTTAGTTATTTTCCCAAATTAAAAAGTCTAGATAATGGTAAAAGCGTAAGTAATACTGAGCAGATTGCACATATGCTTATATGACTATTAAAATGTAAAAATAAGATAAATGCTTTAGCATGAGTTTTTATTTATGATCCTCCATTTAAAAATTTTCCAAATGGCGAATAATAGCTGCAGCTTAAAAAAAATATAGCTAAAATCCTAACAGCTACAGTGGTGTCTGCATATATGGAAAAGTAAACAAAACCAGCTGGCTGCGGTTGCTGTCGGTGTAGCTTTTGTAACGGCGCTCTCGTTCGAAAGAGATTTTAGTCGAACTTAATTTTGGTCTTGTTTTTCACTATTAAAGGTTAAAAGGCAAGCAGGTCTATGGCAGAGATGAGCGGACTGTCAGGTTTTGCGAACCTGATCCAGTCCTGTATTTTAAAAACTCAGTCCAAGTCCAACCTTAGTCCAAAAAGGTTAAGAAATTCAAAATCCAAGTCCAAATAAAGTCCAAAAAATTAACAACATAAAGCTTTTTATTGACAAAAATTACGTAATTCTTTTCCATTAACTCAGTCCAAATCCGGTCCTGATCCTAAATTTCTGAAGCATTTTACAGTCCGGATCCAATCCAAAATCAACAAGATTCGTCATAGTCCGGATCCAGTCCAATCCAAGTCCAGCCCAATGCTTATCTCTGGTCTATGAGAGGTTTGCCAAAATAAGTTATAAGTGAAAGGTGTCCATGGGAAAAATTGAGAATCCCTGACTAGCTAACAACCGGTTCTCGGATTAAAGAAATTCCAAGAACAGGTTCTTGCGAACCGGTCGAACGGCGAATCCCATCGCTGCCTCTATATACTGAGAGATAAAGAACACAGACTTAGGAAAAAGAAAGTTTTCATTGCAACTGCATTAACTGGGAATATGAAGTATGTTAACGTCCACGCTTCCTTGAGACACACGGACATGAAAAACATGACATTTGCGGGAACATCCTAGGCCAACAAATGGGTACAACTGCAGTATATTTTGTTTTCCGGTACTTCGAACCATGAAATATCTTTTACAAAATTTAGGAAAAAACAAGTTTTCACTGCAATTGCATTAACTGGGTGCATGAAGTATGTTAACGTCCACGCTTCCTTGACAGACACGGACATGCAAAACCCAACATTTGTGGGAACATCCTAGGCCAACAAATGGGTACAACTGCAGTATATTTTGTTTACCGGTAGGCCTACTTTGAACTATGAAATATCTTTTATAAAATATTGATATTCCGTCAATTCTCGTTTACCAAACATACTTTGCGTAAGTTAAACATTTCATTTTCACAAACTTCCTTTATGCCTGTTCCATCTGTAAGCTTCACACCAAGAGGTGGATTTAGGGCTGGGGGGCCCGAGGCAAGGCTGAAAAGGGGCCTTCTAGTGACGTCATCATACTCAGCCAATCATGATAAGACCTTTTGATCAAGCCTAGGAAGGGGATATGCGGGCCACCCAAGGATACATTCCTGAGACTGCGGCATGACTGACACAACAGAAAATACAAAAGGGTAGGCTATTCATGATGCACAACTTTAAAAACACTGAAAGTTGGGAAGACAAAGCTAGCAGCACATAAAATTTAAGCGATAGCAAACTGGCGTTCCCCCTAATCAAAAATGGTTGTACAAAATCCTGTTGTAAATGAAATTTCAAACTAAAATTTGCTGACAAATCCATACTAAAAAGTCCTCCTCAAAACACTGAATTTAAGTAGGCTATTCAGTAAATTTTCACATCCGCTGCATATTTGGCGACTTCGGCAAATTGATGAGAATAGTTATGAATATTATATGTGGAAATTTTCTGTGCACCAATACAACTAAAAAAAGTTGTCCTTGTACGCGCAACATCTGTCAAGACCTAAGTGTTTTGCGGAACGTGTTGTAGCCTAGGCCTAACAAACTGTTGCTGGATACCAGACTGCGTAACTAAAAAATTCCTTCCTCGTATTACTTGAAATTTTCAATGATTATGCGGGTAGGTATGCAGACCATTATTGTAATTTTCATTGAAACCAAGTGAGTAAAAAAATGTTATTGTGTGTTACCAAACAACTGTTCGCACCTAACTTTTTTGAAAATGTCTTGTAGCCTAGCAAAATGGTTTTCTACCAAACTTCATAACTCAAAAAGTGTTTGGTCAATTTATATGAAATGTTCTGGAATAATGTGTCTAGTTATGAAGAACATTTGTGGAAAATTTCGTTGCCAACAAGCAAGTATGCGAAAACTTATCGCTTTGGCGTTTATATACGTCAAATGGGCCAGAGGTAAGTGCCTTGCTCGCCTCCCCTTAAACACACCACTGGCCCAACTCATCACAGTTGCTACTGCGGGCTCCTTTGAAAGCAAGAGCACTTACGTGTTGCTGTTGTTGTTGGGCACCTTTGAAAGCAGAGTACCGTAGGCTACTTGCACATTACAATGGCTGTTGGGGGCATTTTGAAAGCAGAGCAGGCTACCTACACATTGCAGCAGTTGCTGTTGGGGGCCCTTTTGAAAGCAGAGCACCTGCACATTACGGTTGCTGTTTGGGGTTTCTTTCAAAGCAGAGTAGGCTACTTACACACATTACAGTTGCTGTTGGGGGCCCTTTGAAAACTCAGTAGGCCTACTTACTTATGATCTGCTTCGAAATATGGCCTACTCTATCCGTGGATAATAAGTTTTTCACCAAAACTGAGGAAAATGTACGCACGAAACACCTCGAGAGAGGCCCTTGAAAAGGGGAGTCCGAGGCAAGTGCCTCGCTCGCCTCCTCTTAAATCCACCACTGTTCACACCCATTCTATATCTCAGTGCCGTAACAGCCCAACTCCGTCCCCTCCGAAATGTTTACAGGGCCACCCCCTAATGATGATTTATAAAAAGATGTTTGACATTATGCTATATCTCGAGGCCAAATGGCCTTCAAAACAAAATATCCTAATTGAAGACACAATTTTGGCAGAATCAGGCCTGTAGACAGACTTCAAGGTTTGGGGGAACAAAATATATTTTAAGGGGAAAAGGTTTTTGTTTTTGTCACATGTTTAAAACAAATTTTTCTGAGTACAACAAAATTTGGGGGGCACCAAGAAGATTTTGTTGTAACTGCTCCCGAATGCGCACCCCGTGTCTGCTGACATGGACAGAACATCGCCAGAAAGTTCTCCATTGGCAGCCTTCATGTTTGTGTATGGGGCTAGACATTCAGAAAATTTATATTTAGGCCTAATTCACAACATGAACAGCGTTTACAGATAGCCTACAAGAAAAGTCAGTCTTGCTCATGGAAAAGCAACGGAATGAATCCTCAATTCTTCCACATTAGATGATGCAAATATTCGTGCAGTTTGCATTTTACTCTTTACACCAACCAAAATAGCAGATCAGTGACCAGGGGCGTAACGAGGGGGGACAAGAGGGGCGCAATTCCCCGGGCGCCATGTCACTATGGGGGCGCCAAATCACTGTGGGGAGCTCCGAATGGCAGCGGGGCGTGCCGAAAAGTCCCAACAATATCACAAGTACTTTCTTCAATACAATACATTTGCTTCCGAAAGACCTCAGTTTCGAACATGGGGCGCCAAACTTGCTTCTTGCCCCGGGTGCCAGCTAACTCGTTACGCCCCTGTCATTGACATATAACACGTGTTATATGTCATTGGGCAGATCTATACATATATCACACACGCTTCTGCCGACTTTTTTGCACTTCAGTCAAGCGTTGTCCGCAGTTGTGTCATCATACAGGTCAACTTATCCGCAGGCCCATTTCCACCGGGGGAATTCTGGGGCAGTTCTCCCCAATTTTTTGGGCCCCTAAAATTGTGTTGTGTCAAGAAATATTGAATTTAAACATATAATAAAAACAAAATATTTTCCCCCCGAAAACGTATTTTGCCAAACCTTAAAACCTTGCTACAACCCTGCTTATCCGGTTTGTGCTTGATGAGCGTTCACAACGAAAATGAAAGCAAAGACCAGCAAGGTTTTATTGATCACTTTGGTCGAGATCCCAGAAGTTTGCAGCCCTAGTTTGTAAGTGACACTGACGAGTCTTGCTAGGCAAAATAAGGTCATCATTTGTGGTTTCGTCGAAGACCATAGCCATGCATCTTTCCTTAAAGACCATTGCAATGCTTCTCTCAAAAGAAGTACCGTGCTTTGAAAACCTGCAGATCGACAACCTATTGCGTAAATTATCGTAATATACCTGGGTATTGCTGACAACGAAGCGCGTTTTTTGTGACTGTTGCCGTAACATGGGGGATTTTCTTTTTGATATAGAAAGGGCAAAGGATTTTGTTAACGTCCATTTGAATGGCATCATCAGGAGCAGTGCTGTAGCTAGCCCAAAAACTTTTGGGAAAATTTTTGACTTTAACAGCGTTTTGTTTGGAACACTGCCTCTCATAAGCACAAAATGACAACATATGTTAGAAATGTGGGGGACATGCATAGGTGGCGGAACCTTTTTCAAAGTGGGGGGGCACAAATGCACGTCAAAAAACTCCAGAAAATTTTTGTGGTTTGAAATGGCAACTGTGACGTCACAAATATGACGTCATTACCTATTCACCATATGAAGGTCTAAATTACACTATGTAGACAAAATACTGTGAAAACGGATCCGTGAAACACCTGAAATTCGAATAGGCTGTTGCAGTGGTGACCCAGGTTAACAGCGTCACCGGGTTCATCATACGATTTATTTTGACTGAATAAAACCGTTCGACGCTTGCGTCACTGAAATTTCCATTTGCTTTCATTCTGGCTGGAATCATTGTTGCTCTGTGACGTTAGTTACGCAACAATAAATGAGAAGTTCTCATGATAACTTCTCCACTGTTGAGTAACATGTGTCACAGAGCAATGATAACGCCAGTAAGTTCTCACGTTCTCTGTGCACCAAGGCTGTGTAGCCGGTACTCAAATTTCAGGCTCCGGCTCCAACATCTAGAAGCTTTTGGCCCCGGTTCCGCCTCCAGAACAATTTGGTTCGAAAATCAGAGAAAACATTGTTATTTTTGCGTAACTCGCTTGTCCCACAAACTACCTATGTGGATCCGGAACCCAAATTTCAGGCTTCGCGTCCACCATCTAAAAGTGTTTGGCTCTGGCTCCAGCCATCCAAAATTGCTTCAGCTCCGGCTCCACAGCCCTGCTGCGTAATAGACTCATTCATATTAGCCCGAGTTGCTGGAAAATTTATTGTTCGTTTGAAATGATTCTCGAAAGGGAACTGTCCATTGGATTGCAATTCAAATCCAATGTTCTATACAAATCCATTGCTTCAAAAAACATTCAGTACGATATGAATTACCGTATTTATTCGAGTATAACGCGCAAAATTTTGTACGGAATTTTAATCAAAAATTAAGGGTGCGCGTTATACACGAGTTTTTTCATCAGCA
>JGI24022J15233_10011450_pt1 | contig 10123 bp, 7 predicted proteins | sample Ectturendosymbi2_FD_15233 | JGI IMG/M metagenome (IMG submission 15233)
TATTTGTCGAAAGAAATCCTTTCCCAGCAAAGAATCAGACACTAAATATCTTACAGAGTACATATACATTTCGCCTATGAACTAGGCATCATCAGCTCTTATTCAAATAGTATCGGTTGTTGTTGCTTTATACGAATTTACTTGCGTGGCCGTGGTAAGAATAGGTAAAGGTAGGCTTAGGCTAGAGATAGCCTAGTGGTACTAGTAGATGAGAAAAACGAATTTTTTGCATCCATGCACGGGTAGCCTTACAGTACTTAAAGCTCGATGTTTGAATTAAGTTTTCATTGAATAGACGTTAAATAAGTGTGGTCTCTGTTAACTGTTGTGTAGCACATAAGATTCAGGCTATTGACCTTCACCTTGGCTGATGACATTCAATATTCATGTCATAAGCCTAAAAGTGAAAGGCAGTGTCTATTTTACTGCCAAGATAGCCGCAGCAACAAGCATAGCAGAAACGAAGTATGTTTTTATCATTTATTTTGCATGCTTTTTATCATTTATTTTACAACAGGCATGGCAGAAACGAAGTAAACAAAAGGTGAACCTTAACCCTAACTGTAGCCCTAACACCAACCCTAAAGCTAAAAGCACTAACCCTAAACCGTAACACTAATCAATGCTAGCACTAACCCTAACGCTAACCCTAAAGAACACTGTCTATGGAAAGAGATTTTTTCTCAGCAAAGAATCAGACACTTTAAGATCTTATATTTCGTCTACGATGTAGGCATCATCAGCTCTTATTCAAATAGAATCTAACCCTAAAGTTTTGAAAAAACAAGTAAAAGAGAAGTCACCAAGGGAAGGTGAGAGTTTGAACTAAAAAGCAACGACATACCAGACATGAAGCATAACCACTATGCTACGAGCAGTACAGAAATTTCGTGATAAACTGACCTTTTTATTCAAATTGTGTCATGCCGTGAAACCGAATGTTCGACTGGCGGCACAACAGCTCTAGCCGATCTGTTGCTGCCAGCATCTTGGTGGCAAAATAGACACTACCAAAGTGAAAACTCAGCCTGTGAAATTTTTACACTGTGAAGTACATTATTGTGCAATAGCTTTACTCAGGAGAGTTGAAATTATTATGCTGTTTGAGGTAAAACCTGCTATTACTTCTACTTTAGTTTTTTTGTGATGCATGCTCCATCATTGGAAGCTAAAGCATGCTTTAGTTCTTGTATACAGTAGAGTGTTGTTTTATCTGTGAACATTCTACACTGAAATTGGTGTAGCTTCAGTAAGTACTAGTAGATTAGTGATTAGGGTAGATCAGCAGTTTCCCTTCCAATAAGTGTTATATTAGAAGATAAAAACTTTTCCATCAAGAATGTTTGCTTCCGGTCTACTCCCTAGTACTAGTCTGGTTCCACTTATAACTTGAGCTTGGAATGAGCTTAGAGATATCCATGTTATTTTCAATCTGCTTTACTAGTTTGACTGTGTGTCACCATTTCCTTACTCTTATGCTTTCTTTTGCTTATTTGGCCCTAGCTAATTTTTAAAGTCATGTTTGTGACTTAAACTTGATTTTTACCATACGTTTATGCTACATTATATCAGATTGATCTTAGTTGTGAAATTTGAACAGTGAGCCATTGTTTGTATCATTTGTATGTTGCCAACATTGATTAAATAGAACTTTAGTGGTGAACATGCTCTTATGTGCAATCCACTTACTATGTTGTTTGGGAAGGTACATAGGACAGGTACAACAAGTTGATTAAAGAATTACTTTATCAGCCATGGAGTTCATTGCTGTCAAGTGCCCTTTTCTGACAAGAGTTCCAACTAAATTTCTGCAGAAAGCTGGAAATTCTCTTTTATCTTATGCAAAGAGCTGCCCTGTAATGACAGAATACATGGGTCGCTATGCTACTTTCCTTACTCTCCAGAATATAAGGTAAATTATCAGTTTGTAAGTAATGTATCATTATTGTCATAATTTGTTATCTATATTTGTGAATGAAAAAAGGTTCAAAAAAGGTGTACTTTGATATGATTCCATTGCTAGCAGCATTTAGGTAAGCATCTATATGTTAAAAATTAGTGTAGCTATCTATGCATTGCATTGCTCATTTGCTTCTTTTATTAAAGGTGTTTTGCATACATGCAATGCTTTCTGTCACTAATATTATCACATTGACAAAAATAACTGAAAACCTCAAATCATTTAGACCATGTTATTTTTCGATATTTGCTTGATGCTGCCTGTTTTAACAATTCTATTTCTTTCACATTGTTGTATTTTCTGCATAACTTTTCATATAATATCCAAATACTGTTAAATTCCTCAATTTTTTCCAGGGCTATGGAGCTGAAACTCAAATTGCGGGCTCTGGCTTCAGCTCCAGGCATCTAAAATGTTTGGCTCTGGCTCTAAACTCTGAAAGTTTTTAACTGCAGCTCCAGAATGATTTGGTCCATTAAAAAATAAAAACCATTGTATTGTTTGTACAATTGGCTTACTCCACCAAATACGTCTTTTGAATGGGAATTCAAATTTTAGGCTCCAGTTCCACCATTCAAAATTTTTTAGTTCTGGCTGCAGCCATCCAAAATTGCTTGGGTTCCAGCTCCACAGCCCTGATTGTTTCATGTGAAATTCATTTAGACTAAATTTTAACTTTTTGATAAGTTTCTTATGAAATACTGTTTTACTCCAATCAAACTTTTTGAAATCAGCAGCTTGTTTCAGAAAAGTTTCTGCAGGCTTTTATAACAACCGATTTGTCTCAATGCAGACGCAGTGAACAAAATCACTAAGTTAAGCAGTACTTGGCTCTTGGTCCAACATGTGTCTTGCAGTCTGAGATGACCTAATGAATATTATATTCTCTTAGCGTGTTGTAGCTGGATAGTAGGATCAGTAGTTTCAAACTGCATTAAGTTATGCAAAGAGTACTAGTTTTTTTCAATAGACTGCCTAGATGAGTTAACTGAAGTTGCAGCTTGTATTTCAAGTTAATAGTAAAGTTGGTTGGTTACCACTTGAAGTTCCNTATTTTTTATGTTGCCAGATCATATTCATCTGATGTCCATTCTGGATCTGGTCAAGAAAATGGTTAGCTATTTTATTAAAATCTTTGTGTGAGACTAACAGGTTACATCTAACTGAGATGAATTTGCTATCAAAAGATGCTTTTTATCATTTCTTTTGCTTGGTTTTAAAAGTGAGACTACTTTTTCCATTGTCAAATTTTTGTGTGCATACTATGNAACTTGTCTCATTATATAAACCAGCGATAGCAAAAATTAACCTGTCAATCCCTCAGCTGAAAAATAAAAAAAGAAAGCCTTGCTTCACACCTGACTGCTAAATATTTCAAAACATAGTGTGTATTCTGTTTCAATCATACCTTCTTGATTTTGCCATGATGAGCAAAATGCTTGAAGGCCACGTCTGCATTCAATTTACAAAATGTGAGATGTGCGCAATTTTTTCAAAATAATACTCCAGCATTGATCCCACATCCTATTGATGTATATGTTAAATGGATAAAGTGAATGATTTTGGAATAAGTCAAGCACTACTTCTCACCTTGATGTCTTATGAAATTCATAGTTTCATGAATATATATATAGATGTATCTGGATTATTGGAAACCTTGCCCATTCTATATTACTGTATATGTGCGGTCATGTGTGTTTTTAGTGCGACTCTGTGATGAAACTCAAAATAATCTTTGTTTGTGATGTTATCCCTTTGTAAACATGCACTATAGGGTGAAAACACAATATATATAGAATGTTGTTTCTCTTCACCAATTCCAGAATTATGAAGTTGCTAACACGTGATGTTCATCTCTTACTCACTACTGGAAACTAAATCTTTGTGCAAAGTATCCCTTGATTTGTTTTATCCTCAATCAAGGTACCACACAAAAAGTTAATATAAATTTGCATACCTGTTAAGTGTATGAACAATGATGATTTCCCAGTGTTTGCAAACATCCGCAATAAAAGTTTTTTTGCATCAGTGAAGTTCGCATAATCTCTATTTACAGGTAGCAAATATTGTCAGTTTCATGTAGTTCACTACGATGCAGTACAATACTTAATCATTTGCTTATGTTCAGCTAATTGTTTTTTTGCCAAAATTTTCAAAGTGAACAAAGCTTGATGATGGTGTAAATTTGATGCTCACAACTAGATAAATCTGTCAAATTTGATTAAGCGGTGTGGTAGCTACAAGTTAAAACAACCGATTCATTCTGGTAATCAAAAGTGATACTTGTCAACTGCAAGCTAGATAAACACTGTGTGCATCACCTGTGCATAAAACTATATGAAAAATAACAGTTAATTTTAGGAAATGCAATATGCATCAGATCTAGTGCATTTAATGCTGCTTGCTGCAGCTAAAAGGCAATGGGCACTGTATTTAATTTAGTTGTCCTTGGAAGGATGCACAAGGGAAATGCTGTCTAAGCTTGGCAGCCAGCGCAGCACACTTTTGTACGTCACAAAGGAATCCAATGTTAGGGTTATTTGAGTAATTTTTCGAATTTATCAATTTTGTTAGTTTCTTAGTGCAAGAAGAAAAGAAGCTTTACCTTCGATGCTGTGCAGTTTGCTGACAATTTATGGTTTTCAATTGTTCTAATCACGCTGTATGCATCTCAAGAAACCCAATGCCTCTCTTGGGTGTTTGTTAACCTTGCTTCGGTGAGCAGTCGGTCATGATAATGGTCACCTCTATCTTAGTCTTATCTGTTTCCTACGCCGTCACAATCGTGAGCAAACAGCTTCCGGTGTGAAAACCACCGACTTGATTTCTTTGAATGCAATTTGCAGCGGTACTGTGCGTCATGATCATGATCACAGTTCGTTCCAGGCTCATTGTGCAAGAAGTATGCTTTGTTTTCAGACAAAGTGGCAGTAGACGTGGCTCACAACCAAGCCAATCAACCGGCCGACTTCGTTTGCCCGTTTCTTAATTGCTCAGTTGGAAAAAACGCGACTCGGGTCGCAAGTTTGAACGTTCAAGAAGACATTTTTCATGATGCGCAAGGCTACGTTGATCGAAATGAGCAGGATGCTGTTGGTGATTTGTTTCAAGATGCCACTGGTGGTGAGTGGCTCGGGCAACGCTGTCTAGGTTCAGCGTTTTGTGTGTATCTTATTCAATTACGTTTAAATTAGATTTTCGCTTGAACGACAACTTCTGTGACTCGATCTTGGACACGATTAAGGACGGGATTGTCACTTCATCTGGGGAGGTCGTCACTTGCACCTCCCTCAATCCAGTGGAGGGTAAGCTCGAAGTACCAGTTTTTTTGCTTTAGGTTTCTGGGTTACTGTTCACCAGAAACAATCTGCTTAAAAAGCTTGCACAACGATTAATTTGTGATGATGAAAGATTCTTTTCTATGTAATTTTACTTACACCTTTTCTATCCAACATGAGCCCAGTTTTTGAGATTCTATGTTCCTGTGTTGATATTTCTTAAGACACCAGAAACTGTTTGGTGAGTTCAGTAGCCAACATCGCACTGACTGGCTTAGTTGTGAAACATTTTTTGCGTAGCTGCAAGTCCGGTTTTCGATTACGACAACTTCATGGAGTCCAAGATCAACGATAAAAAGAAGGATCACACATACCGCGTGTTTAAGAAGGTACGTTTGAATGGAGGCCTTACTCATTTTTTTAGTTCAACAAGACTTCCAATAATGTTCAGTAACGTATGCAGTTTTCGCTTTGAATGTGTTCGCTGTATCTGTACTTAAGTCAACGCTAATTTTTATCAATTCGTGCTTCGTCATCAGGAACAGGCGATATTACTGCAAGTATTGTAAAGCTTTTGGGTATTTTCATGGAGTCCGTATCATTGAATCAGTTCTACTTTACTGAAAAATGCACCGAGTAGTTTCTTATTGTGAACATGTTCGTTGCTATGCGCTTACGATAATTCTACTCCAGTACAACCACTGAAGCAATCCTGCTGCAAACACCTTCTATTTTAAGGTGAACCGCCGTGCTGATAGCTTTCCATTTGCTGAAGATTATTCTGGTGTAGAAAGAACCGAAGGTGCCGCCAAACCCAGTCGCATTTCGGTCTGGTGCAGCAATGATTATCTGGGAATGAGCCGTCACCCCAAGGTTCTCGAGGCCATTCGGTAAGCACTACCGACATTTTACTGGATTTCACCCTTTCTGTTATTCATGTTTTTTTGTTTAAATTATTGTCTGCATTATAACTTTTACTGGTTGATACACTTTCACATTATCGACTTTCCAATACAGTGCTCAGCCTTTGCTCATAATGTAAATTAAGATGGTAACTTCGTATGTCTGGCGTGATTATCATGCCCCGTCTATCGTACGAATCCGTAAATAAAAGGCGATACATGCTGTTACTGCAGACCTGGTCCGACGGAAGTGTAATGCGAACGTATTGTTGTCGTAAAACATAACACTCTGAAATGTTGCGCTTAAAAAGGATATCATTTTCTGACATCTGTTCAGTACGTGCTGTAGACAACGTGGCAGCTCGCTTGTTTTAACTTAAAAGTTGCGCGTGCTCAAATTTTTGTTTTCAGCGTTCTCTCAAATTTGCAGCACAACTATCGAACGCTATGGTGCTGGAGCCGGAGGTACCCGAAACATCTCTGGCACTTCAGCTTTGCACGAGTTGCTTGAAGCGGAACTGGCCGACCTTCACCGCAAGCAATCCGCTCTACTCTTCTCATCGTGCTTCGTGGCAAACGATTCGACTCTGTTCACCCTTGCCAAGATGCTACCTGGTGAGTTGCGACAACTTAAAGCTCCAGGTTTGTTGTAAGCCTTGAGGGATCAGTCGACTGGGCTGTGCCAGATTTACCAGGTTGGCCTTTTTTGGGCCAAATTTCAGAAATCTGGCCTTGTTTCGATGTGGTTGGCCTTAAAATTCGTTTGGCCTTTTGGCTCTTTTTTAGCCTTTTTACGCTGAAAACGTTTCTTCTGAAGGAAAATATTACTATTCCATTTTTCCGCAACACATATGCAAACTTTTTGTAATAAATGCTATATCAGACCGACGCCCACGTTCTGATGTTAGTAAGATTAGAAGAATGCGAGATTCGAAATAATATTTTGCGTAGTCATTGGAAATGTGTGCACTGTGTTGTGTGTTGTAAGCACTAAGCAAGCGTTATAAGCAACCTCAACGCTTGCGTCTCCGCGATAGAAACGCGACAATGATGTCCAGAAAGCAGAAGGGCTCTTATGATTCTGGTCGTAAGTGTAGGAGTGAATGGGTGACTTTCGTGCAGAAAGCTGCCGATGGATCAGTATACACACCGTGGCACCATTATACCCAAAGTGTACAATCTCACAAAACATGCAAAGTCAGAGAAGCATCAGGTGCTGGGCCAAGCAACACTTAATCCAAAATTCGAAGAAAGTTTCTAATGATATTTTGTAATTTAGATTTTTCGTGACAAAGGAATAGGAATACCACAAACAAAGTTTGGCTTTTTTCTGGCATGAAAACAATCGGTTTGGCCTTTTTCTGGCCTTTATTAGCACTGTTTGGCTTTTTATTGAAATTTTCATCTGGCAACCCAGGGCTCTGTTTTCGTGTCTTTTGATGATTCAACTTGCTCACCTATCAATATTCAAGTTACTAGTCTCCACAAACGTGACGCACTCGAATCAATCAGCAAAAATTTTTAATAGGAAATCAATTTCGCGCAACTATGCGCATCCTCAGTCGTGAAGTCCGCAAGCAAATGTTTTCGGGTGAAATACGTAAAGAGTGAAGCAGGAGCAGAGAAAGTAATTTCTAGACTAAAACGATTAAATGAAAACACAAGCCAAGTATAAACATGAAAATAGCTACTTTCGCTAAAGCTGAAAAACTATCTGACGCCAATTACAGAGCAACGATGATGGTGAGTTGCGATTATGTCATTTCCGCTTTAACTTACTGTCGTGTTCTTGCTCTGGCAGTTACCCTTGGGAGAACTGATGTTTGTGACAACACGTTTTATAAAATTATACTATGGACGCAACTAAATTGTCGGTTGACAGGAAGCAACTCTGTATGGGCGTGAAATCGCGGCAGATAGCCAGCACTATTTACCGGTTACTGGTACGTAATTGCTTTGCAGATCGCGTTGAATGGCTTTGAAGGTCTTTGTGCTCGGCCTTTACTCTTTAGAAAGCGAAGGCCATCTTGAAATCACCAAGGGTCCTGCGAGAAATGTAGCGCCAATTTCGCAAAATCTTATAACATTTTATGATCAGCATAACATTTGATGATCAGCATATAACATTTGATGATCAGCATCACCATGACCGTGACTCTGTTCACTGCTGTTCTCTTTTCTGAATAAAGCCTTGTTGAGGTCGTGTAGTATAGAGTTACTACACTGTGCATGCACGTCGCGATGTTCAGAAAATGTGTTGAGATGCCTGGCAAGGCTCGAGCAATTTGTGCTGCTACCGTGAATAATAATTATTCAAATTATTCGAAATAATCGAATTATTCGAAAATGAGCATGGCGGCTGCACGCAATGGAATTCACGTCAGACAGCCTGCATGCTATATTGTGCGTTTGGCACCCTGGCACTCCGATAGAAATCTTGAAAAAAGATCAACGTAATCGCTGGGAACTGCCCAAACTTACCAACAGGCTTGCATTTCCGTATCACACTCTTTGAGTATTTTATTTTCGCCGAGGCCTGCTCATGTGATTTGGAAACGATCGTTTTTACCTGCTATTGTTGGGTGTGCACTTTGGTACAGTGTCGCTGGTTCGCTTTTGTTGAGTTGGCAGCCTGAAGCAATTCGGACGCTCAGCCTCCAAGCGATGACAAGGCGTTTTGTTGCTGTGCTCGTGGTGTTTTGTGTGATGTGTGACGTAACCTTGCAGCGAATTTCTAGCTACTACGGCGTCGAGGCAGGTCGAAGCCTGCCTGCGCGTGAGCAGATGATCAGCATCACCATGCTGACGTGTTCTGTTTGAACGTTTGTGTTAGAGACGGTTACATCTGAGCTGTTTTACGATATTTTTATTGCACTTCAAAATTGCTCAGCGACGCCCGAAACANGCAGAATATCTAAGATACAGCCAGAAGTCATATAATTTCGTAANCATGAAATAGNCTGTGTCACATGAAAACCAACGTACTTTTTTGGTGAACTATTTATTGAGCTTTTGAAGTTAACGTTGCAGAATTATACAATCCCAAACAATTGCAAGCAGTGTCAACTACTGCGCATAAATGACCATACCAACAACGCACAATCTCATACTTGCAAAAATTATTTGACCTCTGGCTGTATCTTAGAAATTTTGCGTGTTTGTAATGCGGTCTGGTGGATTGTATTCATTTATAGAGGTATGAAACGTTTAGTAGAGAACACATCTTCTTGCAACTAACAATATTGTAAAGCTTTGTGCGATTAGCGCAAAAATTACCGTGTAATTGTCACGATGAGATGTTTGGAAATGCAGCAGAATCGGTACGCTGCTAAAAATAATGCATGCATTTTGTTCCTTCGTTTGTGTCAAATTGCTTGCTTGGTATCAGTTCAAGCCGTTCCTTATGTCCTTTTGGCAGGGATGTGGAAGCGGCTATTTCGTCAACCGCTTCCGCTTCCACACCTATCGCTTCCGCTCCCAACAGAACCTGGACTCGAACAGAGCCTGGGCTCTATCTCATCTATGAACTTCTGACAAGCATCACTATCAAAACCAGCAGCTTACGATTTACAAGGGCACATTACTAGTTAAAATGATCGCATAAATTAGTATCTGTCAGCACGATACTGCTGCTCTGTTCTTACAAAAAACACAACCTAGAAAACTGTGTTCAACACATATCAATACAAACAGCACTTACAATAACCTGACCTTAGCCCAGGGTTTCTTAACATGGCTGCCCCCCCAGGGGGTGTTGAAATCAATTTCTTAACATGGGGTGCACCCCCAGTGGGTGCTGAAATCAATTTCAGGGCATGCTGGGGAAGGACACATATGTGGCGGCAAAAGGTAAAAGGAATACGTTTGTCTTTACTTTATCCTTACAGTAACCAGGTGTTAGCCAATGGTAGGGGTGTTGAACTGCTTAGGCATGGCCAAAAGGGGTGCTGAGGTAGAAAAAGGTTAAGACACTCGGCTTAGCC
>JGI24022J15233_10011452_pt1 | contig 10121 bp, 6 predicted proteins | sample Ectturendosymbi2_FD_15233 | JGI IMG/M metagenome (IMG submission 15233)
GTCANTTATTTCTTGCGTCACAGAGTCTTTTGGTTTTGAATTGCTAGCATTGCCAAGTGTTGCTTTGTTTTTTGACTGAAGATGGATTACGAACAATCCGAAACGTCTCAAAATAAAACATGAATAGTTTTTTGAAGGCTTTTTTAGTGCAGATGAAACTGTTAAGTCCATCCAAATTTTATGCTCCAAAAAACAAAGTACTTTTTGTCATGTCGGCGAGATGTCGGTTATTTTAAACGTTTATCAAAAACAATTTCATGTATTTCAAAAAGCAAACTTTGAAAAGTAAACGTTTTTAAGTTTTGTACTTCTATGATAACCAAACGTCTTCTAAAAGACCTGACAACGAAAACAAACAACTCTCTGATCTTGTGTGGTTGATGACTGTGTTAATGAAAAAAGACAAACACTGGCAATGTCATCCTTATTTGTGATATTTTAGACAAGTTTTGTTTCCAGTATGTCAGTCTCTTTCGCAGTTTGGGGAGCGATTTCTTTTTTGAGATTATCTAGTCCGGAACGCAATGTTAACATCCAAGTAACAGGGTACATAAAACAATTTCCTATTTGGAACATACACAGCACGATCAGGTGGAATGATGTGGTGCAAAAGTAAATAGCATACACTGTTTTGAACAGTTCGTTACACACCAGGCATTGAAGGGCACGGCTCAATTGAGTTGCTTCTCGTGCGCAAAGAAACTTGTCTTTCAACGCTTCAAGGGCGTGATAATAGGCTTCGCTGATTTTGCTGGAGTTATTTCCAGGCGGCAAACCAAGCATATCGCAGTAGATGATGAAATGGATGCCGATTTTGCGAATTTTGCTAAGGTAACCTCGCGCGATGAAAACGCTGGAAACACTGATCGTTTCTGCGCCATTGTAGTGACTACGGACATGCCTAGCATGACGCTGCTCGGATATAACGTTGAGTTTATCAGTCAGACGGCAGCAACCTCGCAGCTTTACAGATATGTGCAAGGGCTTGTATGCGAATGCCTTTAGGTTCGGCTCTCAGCTTTACGACTTTCGTTTTGGTAGCAGTTGTTGCACAAGTATCCAGACTTTTCTCTTCATATTTTCCGTTTTGCTTTACGTTTGGACTGTAGGTTTAACGGTGAGGTTTAGGGGTTAGGTTTAGCTGCGAGGTTTAGCGGTGAGGTTTGGCGGTGAGGTTTAGGGATGAGTTGTAGGGGTTAGGTTTAGGGGTTAGGTTTAACGTTTAAAACTTTAGGTTCATAACGGAATCAGTCGAGTACAGCATACAATTTCCTCCGACCCTACCTTGTCGCAGAAACGAGCAGTGTTTCCAGCGTTTTCATCGCGCGAGGTTACCTTGGGTCAAATGCGCAAAATCGGCATCCATTTATCATCTACCGCATTTCGCTTGATCAAACTCAAATCATGCTTCTTGAAGAAGAACACTGCTGTGAAACGTGCGCGGCTGGACCTAAATCAGCAGACAAAGCTTCAAATGGTTTTAGCTTGAATAAAAAATACTGTACGTGCATTCACTCCAATGCTCTAATGTGGATAGAATTATATTGAAGACATTGCATGTGGAAATGAAGTTGTCAAAAGCATTATCTGTTCAAATAAAAGTAAACGGTCAGAAAAAGTCCATAACATCAAACTGATATCGAGTCAGTAGCAAAGGTTATATTCTTTCAATTTGCTACAAACGATATTTCTCAGAACTTGTTAAAACAATATTACCATGTTTACGTAATAAATGTCACTTCTAGGAGTACAAAAAAGAATTATAAAACAAAATACTTTCGATTCTGTTTTTGCTCTGTTATAATTTTACAGAAACAACCAGTCATGCCTTATCTTTTGCGCGAAATTCAAAGCGAAAGTTCAGCAAACATGGTCTTCAACGATCGGATGAATCAGTTGCTTGTCTCAGTCGTAGTCTTGCAGATTACTGTCTCTCAGTCTAAGTCTTGCAAATTACTGTCTGTGTAAAAAAGCGACTTCTCCTGGATAAGTTTACAACTGTAGTTAACCAACGGAAGGTTCAGCACCCACTTGCATTGTACTTGTTTCGATGGCCGCAGCGCAGCAGAGCTGTTGTTTGAAAGATGCGTCGCTATCAGAGATGATCGGATAGTGGATTTTTGCTATCCGATCCTATCCTGTTTTCGAAAAATGAATCCGTATCCGATCCGTATCCTGTTTTTGTTGAAATCACACTATCCGTATCTGAAAACTATCCAAAAGTGTATTATGATGCACAACATACATTTTTGTGTTGTGTCTATTTTGCCTCGTGAGGCAAAATAGCTGCTGTAGTTATTTTGCCTTTAACTTAATACAATTGGCTGAAATAGTCAAATGACAATTTCGAATGCATGTCCTGCATAATTGACTGACATCTGTAACAGCTCAGTCCCACCTGCATGGACAAGCGTTGTCATGGTTTCAGGGCTGGCAAGCAGTTAGTGGCTTCTTGTTTGCATTACGTGAACTTTAGGCTAAACCTTAACTCTAAACCCTGAACTCCTAAACCTGAAACCTGACCGTAAACCTTAGTCCGGTCCGGTTCTGAGTTAGTCCGTTTACAATGAACATGTCGTTGTTTTCTGTCTTCATAGGTTAACAAATAATGTTTGTGTGTAGGAATAAAAGGTCTCCAACACTAGCCTGCTATAGATAGTCTAGACTACAGGCCACAGCAGGCCAACTCTCGCTCACCTTACTACGTAGTAAACAACTTGCCTAATTTATACTAAAGGAGACGTATTTTGCTACACCAGCAACAGGATCATGTAGACAAACTTAGCGTGTTCAATCAGTGGAGCATAGGACTACACTACGGTACTGAGATTACACCATACACAAACTTGGAGTCATGGCACAGAACGCTGAAAAGATCCTTCCAAAAATACTAAATGAATGATAGTGCGATGTGCAAATTTTTCCAAGTGTGCGAATACTCGAAATGTTGAAAAAAGCGTTTCGGATATCCTTATCCGTATCCGGTTCCCGTTTCAAAGTAGATTTTGGATATCCGTATCCGGCTGCAAACTCACTACCCTGCCGGATATCCAACCGGCAAACCGGCAAAGTGATCACCTCTGCTCGCTATAAGTCTGACGTGGTAAACTGGAGACGTCAGTGATTTTTGTTCCGCTAAAGAGCAACGTTCATTTGACCCACAAAGGATTTTAAAAAAGGTCTAGCAGTCTCTTTTCAATAATGGTAGATCACAAAGACTTGAAGGCGCACAAGTATTTTTGCGATTGTTCGTGTTGCAACTTGAACTTATTACACAATTTCTATGTATTAAGTTGCTTGGCATTTAGCTTTTTGTTTTCAATAAACATCATCCAGTTTGGTATATTATACTTTAGGAGCAAAAAATTGCTCGATTATCAAGTTTGGCTACATTTGTTGCAAAACATGCAGTCCATTATGAAATTGGTATGATTTTGCATGGATTTCGAAAACTCTGCATTGAAATGCAAACGTATGAATGAGTGCACGATTTCGTCACGAACTGCTTAACATCTTAGGGGAGTACTGTCGTCGTACTCCAAAATAAAGCAACAACTCAAGTTTGGGAACGTTTTTTTTTTACTCCATTGTTAGACAATACTTTTGCTTACTTCAAGGTCGGACGATTCTCCTTCGTTATTTTACAGGCGTGACGATACCCACTGGGTAACGTTAAAGGACAGGGCCGGTGCAAACCATTCCAGCGCCATGGGCAAAATCAATTTTCAGCGCTTCCTCATAGCTTATGACGTCATCCTGCTCAATCAACCATTGCACGATTTGTTTAAACGTAAGCAAACACATTCTCTTTGCTCTTTGTGCATCTTAAATTTTCCAGTGCGTCCAAGGCAAGGTCCTTTCCAGCACCCCTCCACCCTAAAGGCTCTATTAAGGACAAGCTTTTTTACATCAAACGAACTTGTTCTATTGATGCCGAGTTTCTTTGAACACCAAATTCATCAAAGTATTATCTACACAAGTGACAGGCGGCACAGTATTCACCTAAACAAAAATTCTAGCATAGGCCTCAAACTTTTTTACCGTCTGGTGTCGTAACAACCCACGACGTTCTGCATGCACAAGTTCAAAACAAAGATCTGACATTCGGAAAGGTCGCCGATGTTAATGTTAATTATGTTGTGCACCAGCTGAGATCTCTTTGTTACATAAATGAGGGAGTACGTTCTATAATCTAAATCTTACTGGTTAACTAGGACTGTGCTACTAACGCCAATAATGCTGGCGTTTCGGCAGCTTTTCCTAATCTAACTACACTTGTTGATTGAAATATGATTTAGTGAAGACTTCGACATAAACCTACTCGGGTAAAAACGGCGCAATCAGGAAAAAACAAGAATCAATAAATGAAAAGAACAGAGGTGATAGCCTTAAACTTTTGCAGTGAGCTTGATAAATGGCATGTAGGGCATGCTTTGCTGGTCCTAACAGGAGATCACTGGCAGACTTGCAAGCAGCCTCGGCAAGATCCTTTCCAGCGCCCACTCCTATACAAGGATTCTTACTCTACTCATCACATACATTACGGAAATACGAAGCACGTTTTGTGCATTAGAAAAGTTTATTACACGAATAAAATGTATACCAAATTGCGACATAGGTTGCGCAGCATATGTGAAATTGAAATTAATAGGAAAAATATTGACCCTTCTGCAGCAAACCTGAAATAGGGTAGTACCTTTATCTTCTCACAAACTGCGTGATCGTGTGTTTCATTCAGTTTCATCATGTCCATTCCCTTTTTTTTGGTGTACATTCGTCACTTCCTGAACCACACAACTGTATTTTTGTATTTATACTTTTGGCGACCTTTGGCCCAGCGCCCTAGGCAGCCACCTATTTCGCCAAATGGTAGTGCCAGTCCTGATAAAAGTCGAAATCTTCCAAGCAATGTTTTGCAGCAGATTACACAAGTACAAAAATGTGTTGATAAATTCCTTGGGAGGCAGCTATTTTCAATGCTAAATTTAACCCTATCGCCCGGATCCATACAAAGCACATGACTGCAAGAATGGAAAGTTTCAACCAGGTTTGCAAAAACCCGGTGCGCGATAATTTTTGAAATTTCTAATAATTTAACGAACAAGTTACTTATTTTAGTGATTACTGTGTTTGCAACGTCAGTTGCAATGACCTTAATCAGTATCTATTGAAAACATTCCTTCATAGCAATAAATCAGTCACTGTGATTTTTACCAAGTATGGTATCTTCAGTTCTTTTTCAAATAGAACGTTAGTCATCACAATTATTTATTTCAGTTTTAACAAGTAAATAAAATAACCTTTTAAAGCGCTGCGTTGTCATCATGTTAACTTTTTATTGTTATTTTTTTCAAGGTATTTTTCATAGCTTTTATTGAGTTTTTTTATCATTGTAATAAAGGGTGTCATAATGCCGCTAAAAGGTTACTTTGAAAGACCTATGACTCTCAGAGCAATTTGAGTTTGAATCCCTTGGTTTCAAATGATGAATAAACGGCTCTAATATGCTAAGTGATAACCAACACACTGACAGGAAAACGTCTCATAACACAATCCTCACTCAAACCTCTGTTCAAGAAAATATGTATAGACTGTTTCAGTCGTGAACGCTGGCACCCATTTTAACACGCAACCACAAATATAGTCAAATGAAATATTCACACGTTTCTACTTTCAATATACAAGCAGCATGCAAACAGTTCCTCATCCACCACCAAATACACACGCGTTCGCACAGATGGGGGGAAGCGAGGAGAAATAAAAACATCCTAATACATTCAATTCAACTCCAAAGAAAATCAGTTGAAATATAACGCGCTATATTCTTATGCTCGTGATTGTCATCCACTAGCAGTGTACCCTAAAGCAAGCACTACAAAAACAAGCTTTGTAACCAACTTCGTTTGTGTAAACAAGGTATAATCAGTAATTGTTTGGATTAGACCGTCGTGAGACAGGTTAGTTTTGCCCTATAATAGCCAAGTGGTATTGCGACAGTAGTTCTGCTCATTACGAGAGGAACCGCAGATCCACATGTTTTGGTTCATCTGCTTGTCTGAAACCCCAATGGTGCGAAGCTACCACCTAACGGATTATGACTGAATGCCATTTAAGTCAGAATCCCGCCTGGTAAGCTGCGATGCCTTCGTGCCCTTCCGGGTACGGGCAAAGGCGTTGCTGAAGACCATATCCAACCCGCTGCAAGGGTCAATCTAGTAAGGTGCATCCCCTTGTTCAAAAGCCGGAGTGCTAAATCAAATTTCCTTCGCAATCTTCGTAGTTCAAAATGGGGGTGCCGCAATCATCACAGCAGTTTTCCAATGCAATTTTCGGGAGTGAGCATCAAGATCTATGGAGTTGTCAGCCTGGAGCGCTAGCGCTTAACTCATGGCAATGACTTACTGGTCATATTAGCAACTTTGGAAAGTGCTCATTTCATATGTAGATAACTGTGTTGACGGCCAAATGAGTCACGTTAGACTTAAATCAGGTTTTAGCGATTTTTAAGTAGCCACGCAGTAGTTGGAAATGATATTAAAGTCAAGGCAACTCTAGATATGCATCATTAAACTCCAAAAAAAGCATAAATCTAAAAAAGGAACATTTTCTTGTGTTAAATCACCACTGTCAGGAATATTATGCTTTAACAGTGGGTTACGTTGTATTGTAGAATTTGTTTTGCCCTAGCTAGCTCGCCTTGCAAGTACAGTGTGCTGGGTAAAGCAGGTGATGGGCTTCTTATACAAGTATGGAATTACTAACAAAACAAAATAACCAACAAGCAATCTTTCATTTTTGTTGCCAACTAATACATACGCTGATATCCAACTCTCGGAAAAATAGAGCATTTAAAAAACTTAAATTCAAAAGGGAAAGAGATCAATCAGTATGTTAAGTTTTGGAAGTGTGAAGATTAAATGTATTATACTTAAATGGTAAGTAGTAATTTCACTTGTCTAGCAGATGTCCAGACCAGTACGTCTTTTTTATTTTGGACGTTACAGTAAATAGACATGTTGTACATAACCCTTTACAAGGGCTAATCACAGTTCATGGCAACAAAACCACTGCTGAGTATGCAGTAAAAGCAAATTTCCAGAATCCGGCCGCCTGTGCTATTATAAAAAAATTAATATTGAAGCGTAGTCCGCATAGACCTCAATTTTGTCCGCACACAAGGCAGATTTTCTTAAACTTTAACCAACTTTCTAAAGGAAATGTTCGCTCAACAAACACGACGCTAATCGTTTTTTGTTTGCCAAAGATAATGGCACTGGACGTGGTTGAGTAAACAGAGCATTCACAGGTACCTAGTGCGTCACAGTTCAACGTAGATCTCAATTTCAAATGTTTCCTTTGTACCTCGGAACCACAACGCTGACATTTGGTAGCAGATGCTTTTGCGTTTGCTAAAGTGTCCAGTTACGCTTAAATTCATTGTTCTTGAAAGTTTGCCAACTCATGTTGGGATCTTCGACATGTAGTTGTTTTCAAAGAAAAGCAGAATTTTTAACATGCATAAACGAAAGTGCAGAACTGTTGGAAGCAGCTACAACAGGTTGTGTGATGTTGCTGTAATGAGCAATCTAGCAACACCTACAGTATAGTTTTTTCCAGTTGTGTTGAGGTTGCAGGTCTTCGGGAAACTTTTGCCAGTAGTGTGAACCAAGTTATGAATTCCCGCATATTGCTACTTGTTTAAACAGCCAGAAATAAGTGTGACAAAACATTGCTTTATATTACAACAACAAAGAGGCTCAGTTACTTTATTGGTTGAAGAAACTTGCTGTAGATGTTGTAGAGTTTCCTTCTTCCCTTGTTAGCAGAACCTTTTACACGTAATTATTAGAAACAAAATTTTAATATGGAATTTTTTTTTGAAAGATTAGCATATGTAAGATAACAATTTTTTAAAGGTTTGACTCTGGTGACCGTTAAGACATTGCGAGAGACCGCATCTATTTCATCTGAATACAGAAATGGACACAAAACAAGTTTTTGTTGTAGTATTGTGGTGGTTATGCACCAAGGTTCTACTGTATTTAAAGAGAACGTTGGAAAAATTTGAGAGACCATTTCGGCCCTCAAAACGTCTTAAAAACACTGTGTGAGATGTTTGCAATCTAACACAACAAAAAAGAATGCATCATAAAGTAGAAAAAGATGAATGTCAGTCTCGCTGCCCATCTCGCTGCGATGGTCTTCGTTCAGTGCGCAAATTGGTCCAGTTGGCGTCACTACCAAGATTCTTTCAGTAAATTTCAGCTAAAGTGCGGCAGTTTCTTCAGTTGCAAAAGCCTGGTTAACTTAAACTCGGTCCTGTGCCTACTGAAAACACACTGTACGAAAGTGCCACAAGATCCTGCTAGAAACTCAATTCTCCTACAAGAAACCCATAGCTGCAAAAATTTTCCGCTCTAGCCAAAATCACCTTGAAAAATTCACCAGACACTAAAATGTTCACATATGCAGCATGTTCGTAAAACTGGCGTGGCGCTAAAAAACATTAATAACGACTTTGTAGAATTGTACTCTCACTGAGAATAGGCAACCAAGAGTGGACATTTGAAATGTAAAGAAGTGAGGAAGTCGTCTAAAGTTTCTATCACGCATTTTTCAAGAGCTGGCCAACTTCCTGTGCAAAAGTTTTCTTAATTTGTCAGGTTAAATAGGGCTAGGTGAGCCCAAAACCGGCGTCACAGGCCACATCTGATGTGCGAACCAGCAGTTGGACTATACTGCTCTAGCTAATGTATGATTCACTCGAGAAAAATATAGGTTTTCACAATGTTTTGCTCGTTCTGTTCAACTAGCGAATTTCTTGAACAGTCGAAAAGTTATGTCTCACTGAGTTTACGTGAAGAAATCAGTGGTCCTATTTTTAGAGCCCGTCTTGCTGATGCATAGCATAAAAGTCTTTTGTATAGCAAAATAAAGAAAAAGTAACCGTTTTGTGGAAGGTAGAGGCAACACGTTTTATTCTGGACTTTGAAATAAGGTTACCACACGTACACCATGGGGTGTGTTGAAGAGTGTAGACTAAGTACGGCAGTTTTTGATTAGAACGCTTGTTTTCCTGCACGCTTCTTGACAAGTATACGATATGAATAAACCTTTGGATACCATTTAACATTCATTTTCCAAAAAGTTAAAGTACGGGGCGATTGTCGTCGGCGAAGGTCCTCCGTCAGGGCGATGAAAACATGGTAGCCTACTTTACAGCAGAGCGAATGCCTTCTGTGTTGTTAGTTGGCATTCAGCTTCTATTATTTTCATTGGACCATTACGAACGTTTCTTTCAATTGCGGAATTCATTGAGGAAAAGGTATGTAGTAAAGGTTCGTGCATGCTCAGGTTACTTACGTAGAAACAGTAGCAGCGTGTTTGAGCCTCATGTCGGCAATTGTCAAAGTGAGCCGGCGGGTGCTGTGAGTTCTATAGGGCTGTTATCTGAGACGTGCTGAAGGTAGCTACTCACCAGGCAATACTCAATCGCATTTACTTTCAGGTGACGCCGTACTTGATTACCCATTTGTTTTCACTTACACATTTGATCATTCGGTCATGTACGTGTTTTTTTCCTGCTTTTAGTAATGCCAAATAATGGAAGCTTGACAGTTACTGCAAAACGAACATTCCAAACGTACTTTTTGACGATAACTTTGTTCATAACCACATCTCCGTAAGTCCAAGACCGTGTAGCGCCATCATTGATGGAAAGCCTATGAAGATACCACTGCGAAACGATTAACACAAACGTCTTGAACCCAAGAGGTATACAAGCATATAATGTACAATCCAAAAAGCTCGTGGCAGGATTAGAATATTCTTGAGCTTCAGTGATCCTCAAACTCAAGGAAATCTCTTCGTTAGCCATCTCCTTTAGGCAGGGGCGAAAGGAAATCTCTTCGTTAGCCATCTCCTTTAGGCAGGGGCGAAAGGAAATCTCTTCGTTAGCCATCTCTTTTAGGCAGGAGCGAAACGGGGGGGCAAAGGGGGCACAATTCCGCGGAACCCGAGTCAATTTGGGGCGCCGAATCACTCCGGGGGCGCCGAAAACTCACAAAAATGTCACAGGTACTTTCTTCAATACAGTGAATTTTCTTCCGAAAGAGCTCATG
>JGI24022J15233_10011454_pt1 | contig 10121 bp, 9 predicted proteins | sample Ectturendosymbi2_FD_15233 | JGI IMG/M metagenome (IMG submission 15233)
CAGGCCCCATTCGGATTAAACTAAAAAGTTAGTTTCAGGGCAAGTTGTCTATTTTTAGGGCAAATTGTTAGTTTCAGGGCAAATTTTTTCCGCCCCCTTAGTAAAATGCCTTCCCGTACGCCTATGATCATCACGTATGGCTGGAAGAGTTGACATCGATCTTGGCGTCAAAAAACTGATTTCTGGTAACATTCGTCACGTAATAATTAAAGCTGTTTATTTCTACCTGGATGATCTTGGACTTTTCAAGATAGAGACCAACAAAATTGAGATCTGGCGATAAACTCATACATAAACCAACAGAAAAATCGAAAATTTTGAAGTTGAATACCAAAAACGATCACTGTTTAAGTGAAACGCTGTGTATTTGTTATCATGCACTTGATACGAGGATTGCAAATGCACAGATTTTCTTTTCTAGCGTTAACAGAGCGTTTGTGTGGAAAAGACGATAATAGCTTTGAGAAATACAAAGCGGGTACGGGCAAGGGTTAGCGCCACTGAGTTGTCCTATCTTCACAACGCCACACTTACTATTTCTTAAAGAGTCCCAGCGGAAGGTGCAAGGCCGGATTAACCATTAGGCTACTAACGCTATAGCCTTAGGCCCTGGAAAAATTACGCCTACAATTTTTTATTTATTGTTTTTATTACATGTAACTATCGAACTACCTCGTAAAATTCATTAAATTTGACGAAATACATGATCACACTAACCAAAGCAATTCAATTCTTTTGCAAGAATCTTTTATTTAACATTGCATTTAACAAAGAGAGACGGAGAAAATGTTAACATTTCTTATTTTCCAGTGTGCTATATACATTAGCCTTAGGCCTACAATACCCTTAATCCGGCCCAGGGAAGTTACAGCCGTTGGGGCCAGATTCATCTGTAGGGGCTACTACGTGAAACATTTCCTATCTCTATCTCTCCATTGGTTACTCGTGCTTAGTCGTAGACCTATTGCCTTGCAGGATTGAAGAGCTCACTTTGCCCTAAAAGAGACTATTGGATCCATTGCTGAGTCCTGTCAGGCGTCACCACTCCGCGTCACAGTGGGTCTTGGAATAGTGATAGCTAAAGGGTATTCCAGTTTCTCAAAAACAGAAGCCCATCACCGCTTGCAGTTTACCGTCTTGTCCATGATTAACAGAAGTCACATGCAAATTTGTATCAAACGCACGTGGCATAACTTACCTGACGAAAACATATGACTTTCGCCATCGCTTGAGAAAAACGAGTTCTGAAAGCTATTTCTGCAAAAAATATAAACAAATGAAAGCGTTTTCAGCCGGTGTGAAAACAATTCAAGTAAAACTAATGTATTACCAAGAAGATAGTGTTAAAATTAAAATTTCAGATTTTGCAAAGCGCGCAGCAGGAAGATACACCTTGCTGAGTTCTAATTTTAGAAACCAAATATGAAAATCCATGGCCAATATTTTCAATGTTGCTAAAATACTGCGTCGACAATATCCATTGGCTCATANCACGCATTTTTATCATCACAATCCAAAAATACNAAAGTAAATTAATGAGTAGTGGTGCATCAAGTACGACTGTATTTCTATGTAAATATANGCTGGGCACGAACGTAACATATGTCGTAAAGAATTTCAACATACGTTGAAACGATGACGCAAGTTTTCCGNCTAAAAATAAATATATACAGTATAGGAATCCAAACAAAGGTGTCGCTTATCGGTCATTACCCGAAGAAACCATCTCCTCCCGTACCAGGAAACATATCGTCGAAGTCAAAGTCGAAGAAGCTCGACGACCTGAAAGTGAAAAATCGTTGCGAAACCCGTTTAAATCTACAGTGTACAAAGCTTTCTTAAAAAGTGCATTTGGTTGCAAGAGTATCGTGCACGTTACGCTTTTATACTGCACGAGACGGAATTTAAGTAAGCATGCTAAACAAAACACGTAAGTATGGTACAGGGTTAAATGCCATGCAGCATAAGAATTAGATTGAAATAAAGGCTTTACAGTATCTTCATCGGCGTCTTGATTGTGCTTCCACTGAATCTTGTTTTCGTGAAAAGCATAGGGTTTATCAGCAGGCCCGCAAATAGGAGAGCAACCGGGCAATTGCCCCCCCGAAAAAATTAAAAACTTGTTTATTTGTTAGGTACAACAAGTTACAATCATTCCTTCCCCTCTACCGAAAGTAGTACAACAAATCACAATCATTTTGCTCCTCCGCGAAAATATCAGCTGGTTGCAGCCCTGGTTATCAGTACATACACGCACAGAAATCGCAAAACAACTGATGAATTAACTGAGGTTGGGGAGTAGAGATTTCAAAAGATACATATCCGTAAAATTGCGTGATTGCGACAAAATCATAAAGAACGTAACCAGATAACGAGCGTTCAGCAGTCAAAGGGCAAGCCGAATGCAACTTGAAATGTGTCTAAACTTACTGGCGCAAACTTCAGGCATTGTTACGCACGTTGATGTCATACAGCCAGGGCACTAAAAAATTGTTGTTCAGGTTGCTTCGTCGGGACTCGCGAGCTCTTGACAGCTTACTATTCTTCAAAGAAACTCAACTGCGTTTAAATTGGGTAACATGCTTCCACCAAAGCAGTGTTTGTGAGTTTGTTGTTAATCTCGTAATAGCATACTGCTTCCTACAAGTCTAACTCGGGTTTCAATAAAGAAAGCACCAAAACTTACGCATTTTTTTGAGTGAGATTCAGTTCAAAAGCGATTTTCATCTGATTCTGCCTACTTTTCAGAAAACATTTAATGCTTTCTATATTGTTAGCAGACTGAAATCGCCCGCTGTTTTCTATATAGTAAGGAGACTTAGATGAACATCACTTTTGAACTGTACTCTGGCAATCACAACTGAGTCACTCATTTTCAGCCTTTGCGTGTGGGTGATGCTGTGTTGCTATTGACCTTAACTACCATTTTCATTTCAAAGGTGGACACTTAGCCACTGACCTACTACACCTATGCCTACCACAGCCCCCACAGGATGTCATAGCTCCTCTGATTCTACTACAATTGATCGCTGAAAACTGGAGATCTGGATTGCAATCAAGTGTTGAACAAACTGAAATGGAATGGCTGCTGGTTTAGAATTTGGATGCAAACAGACTATTTTATGAAGTTGCTGAACATATACAGTAAGTGCTGTGCAAATTACAATTTCGTTTCTACACTTCAGTTTCAAAAAACTGATACGTTAATTGTTTTACATACTTAAAAACGTAGTAACAGTTATACATGCATAATAATTACATTTAAAGACTTACTTTCTTTGAGTATTTTTGTGATGTTTATGGTGACCAAACATTGCATCATCAAAGTTCTTAAAAAAGTCATCAAAATCAAAGTGAGCTCGGAAATTTTCATGGAAATTTCCAAAACCACTGTGGTGTGCAGGACCTCCACTGTCATTCAGTCCATCATGACCAAACCGATCATACTGTTTGCGTTTTTCATCATTTGATAAAACTTCATATGCTGCAATGAATGAAATGCCTAATTATCATTACAACCTTTAAAATGAAGCAAACCTTGCAAAATGTTATCAGTGTGGTGACATCCCAAGACAACATAAACTAATCCACATGGTGATTCAGGCATCTAGAGATCAGTTTACAAACCTTCAGCAATATCCCGGAATTTTGCTTCAGCATCAGGTTCTTTATTTTTGTCTGGATGATATTTCATTGCAAGTTGTCGAAAAGCACTTTTAATCTGTTTTTTTGTTGCTGTTCGTGGCACTCCAAGAGTTTCATAGTAATCACTGACTTGTTCACTACAACCCAGAGTAATGACCAACAAAAAGACAACTAACACATCAAAGAATACTCTACTATAGAATATGTCCATATTTTGAACTGGTGCAAAAATATGCAAAGGGTTAAGGGTGTAAACTATGTTATACTGAGTGCAAAAGAAGGCAAGTTCAAGAACGATGCTTATGCTAGGGATCAATCAACTCAGTTAAATCAACAATTACCACTGTCATACATTTGTTATAATTAAGCAAGCACTTCTACTCCAAACCTATCACCTTTTTTGTGTGTCCAAAACCTGATTCTTGTTGCTATATAATTTGTGTGAAAGTCTGTGTAAAATCATTCCATGTCCTGAGACACTACACTCCTTACTTGGTAGTTTACAAAATAATTACCACTTCAGAAAATACCTTGGAACCTTTGCCATCACTACCATATTTGTTTCAGATATTGGCTATGGTGTAACACGAATGGGTTTATTGATAGTGGGGTATACCAGTATTCACAAAATATAGTTCAATATACTAGTTTACTTTAATAATTTGATGCTGTGGATACAGTGGTGATAACAGTAAATGACTCATGCATGATAAAACTTTCAGTGTTTTAATGAAGATCTTTGACATCACATCTTAAGTGTATTTTTGCTGGGCCTGCAATGTGAATAAACAAATTACTCTTGGGTTATTTGTTTGTGTAATGGTAGAACCAATGGTGCGCAACACAAGAAAATTTACTGGCCTCTGGAGGATGAACTTAAAGTCAGGAATATATGAAACTGTCAGGAGGCCTCTTCCGGGCTAACAATTTTTCCTGCCACTGCCTTGCATGTAATTAGGTTTAGCAGAAAAACAGTTTTTATAGGTCTGGATTTGGAAGTTTTTTAGAAATCTGTTCAGTGTTTCACAGGGTATCAGATGCCAACGTAAAAAGGGAATTCTTGTTGGTCCTCATGTAAAAACAGTGTTAAAGTTTAAACGCTTTTGAGGAAAATAAATGAAACAGAAAAGGAAGCATGACAAGCATCTCAAGATATTATTGATGGATTTTTAGGAAAGGAAAAATATCAAAATTACAAAGTGCTAGTGAAAAAGCTTATCAAAATATAGGCTGTAACATGTCATTAGGATTAGAACTATACTTTTTATGTTCCCGTTTAGATTTCTTTCATGAAAATCTTGGCAGCTTTATTTGTGAACATCGTGAAAAGACTGACCAGGAAATTGAGCCAATGCAAAGATGATACAAAGGCTGCTGGGACAGTATAATAATGGGTGTGCATTTCATCTTTGATAGGTCAAGATAAGACTGAAACCCAATTTTGGGTAAAAATTAACAAAATTTTTTTCATCCAAACCTTGGTTATTTTGCCATAACTTTTAAACCAGAAATGCTGTAAGTCCATGAAAAGCTCAAAAGACTCTGATTTTAGACTAGTTTCCACTACAAACTTAAGCAAAATACTTCCCTCTTGTGGTTAGAGCCCATGGCCTGATAACGTCAGACAAAAAACAGCCTAAACCTATTCCCGCTTATGACATCACCTACACTACCCCAATGACATCACCGACAAAAAACCCAAAACCTAAAAATGTTTTTTCATAGCAACTAGAAGACTCACCAAGTCTTTTAAAGGTTTGAACAGCTCTCTAGCACAATCGACTGTCAAGTTATGGAGTTGCAAAGTGGCACAAAAATAGTAGCTCAATGTGTGATCCCAAGATAGGATACATTCATACACCAGCTACCAACAGGTTAAGGTCATTTTAAACATTTATAAAACAGTGCAGAGATATACTTATCTCTATACCTAGAGATATACTTATCTCTGCATATGATGACAGATAGTATGGTGCTGATAAATAGAGTTCTTCATCTTAACTGTAGCCACCTATTTTTTATATTGCACATTCCCCTTTAATCGTATTCCCTTCTCCCATAGCTCTCTTTATTCCTTACTTATCTTCACCCTAATACACATACTCCCATGCCTTTTGACATCTAGGTTTGCTTGCCTAGGTTTTGTTTGTTTTGTTTTTTGTTTGTGTATTTGTGATTTGGTTTCTTTTTACTGCTAGTGTTCTTTTGCTTTGCAGGAGTACTGTGTCACATTCCATGGACCATTTCTGGTGAAAAATGAAATTTGAATGCTACATTTCAACAGATCTGATTCCAAAAGTTCTGATCATCATCTACATACTATTGCAACCTCTCCGGTGGTGTTGCGTTGATTGTGTGATTCACCACGAACAGGATGTGCGTGAAGAATAACACCATCATATGTTTAGCGCGAGCAAGCAATAGTAAGAGAGATTGCGACGTGAAAGCTCTGCTGATATTAACGTGTGAACAATTGAACATGATGGCTAGCGTACGCGAAGAGAGATTGCGAGCATGATGTCTGTTGTTGCTTGCTGCCACGGTGCGAAGCTTTGCGCAGATGCCACTCGGGATTTCCGATCACAACAAAATGGTGCTGTGACCAGGATGTGAAGGTTGTGCGGAGTTCAGCCTTCAAACAAAGAATGTGCAATCCGTGTGGTTCGTTGTAAAAAGGAGGGGATGTTGTTGCAACCTCTCTGGTGGTGTTTGGTTGATTGTGTGATTCACCACGAATGGCATGTGCGTGAATAATAACACCATCATATGTGCAGCGCGAGCAAGCAATAGTAAGAGAGATTGTGACATGAAAGCTCTGCCGATATTAACGTGTGAACAATTGAACATGATGACTAACGTACGCGAAGAGAGATTGCGATTATGATCTCTATTGTTGCTTGCTGCCATGGTGTGAAGCTTTGCGCACATGCCGCTCGAGATTTCCGATCGTAACAATACTAAAAAATCACTACAAACGGTTGTAGATGCCGGGCAGCTGGGTTTACACTTTCTCTGCCATGCCCAGATCCTTGCAGATCTGAGCCATTGAGAAAGCCCAGTTGCAGCCAAGCACTAACTGCAAAATTGTGTTTATCATCTGGCAGATCTTTGCCATGCATATGCAACATCACGAGTTGAAATTGTACAGTAGTAAGTGTAACAAAGCTAATTCAGCTGCTGAGAGCATTGACTCGATAACTTTCTGGTTCCTTCAATGCTTTGGCATCCTTACACTAATTTGTTTTTTTTGCTGGAATGCTAATTATTGCCAAATAAAATCAACTCAACTCATCTCTTATCAAACAGATTAGTGTGTACATGTTTGAGAGAGGGCAGGTTTGTAATGTGAGGTCTAATGGTTATGTGACAGCAAGAAAAAGTATTGTAGTAAAGTTATTTACTGCAAGCTGCAAACANTGTGTGCAGGTTTGCTATGTGGACACTGGACCAGTAGATCTCNGGAGGGTGGGTACTTGAAAAGTAGATTTTGGGTNNAAAATGGTTGGGCACCACAGGTTTAGAATAAGGTGTTTTAACTCATTCCACCTGCTTATTATAAACATATACTTTTNCACTTACTTAGTCATAGTGTATGAATTTTTAAAACAAAGCCTTCACTTCAAACTAAATATAGAAAACTACAGTCAAAGTTCATGCAAACACTTTAACAGCCATTTGTTCAAAATAAACAAAAAACATTAGGACATTTTGTGACTAAAGTATCTACAACAAAAGCTTTCAGATGATGTGACGTATTACACATGTCAACAGCACCTGCTGTACACATCGAGTTATTACCATTTAAAAGTTTGTTCATGCGTGATTGATTTTAAGTGCCACCTTTTTTCATCATCCCAAACCAGGGTAGTGCATAGATTTTTGAAATTTTTCTGCATATATATATATATGGAAAAGATACATGAAGCAACTTATTTTCAAAGACAGTGGCACAGATACGAATGTGGATCTTGAAATTTGAAAACTTATTCAATTCATAAGAAGCCACCTGTGTTCCTGTGATGTAACAGTAACGCACGAAAAGAGTGTAATAGGCTTGGTAGAAAGGAACTAAACATAAAAGATAAACCCTAACCATAGCCCTAACCTAGTCTAATGCAACCCTAACTTAACACTTAGTTAGCTAATCTAACCCTAACCTAATGCTAACCTAACACTAACCCCTAAAGGTAACACCAAAGCTTGAAAAAAAGTAAAGAAAATAAACAAAACGGAAGTCGGCAAGGTGAGAGTCGAACCGAAAACCATTTAGCATAGCAACCGTAACGCATAACTCTACCCAGGCTACTATTACTAAATCCACGCCGTTACTTTACAAAAATTAATAGGGGTCTCCATTAGCCTATGGATGGACTATGGTTATTTTTGTCAAACACCTCATATTAATTTAAAACATTATCCGAATAGTATGCCACATATGATGATGTGCTTTTCTTGCACTGCCACTGACATTTGACATTTTTTCCAGTGCAAGCAAGACAGCTTAACACAATTGCAGGGAAGTTCCTTCCTTGATACGTTTTCCAAGACGTGTCCTTTCTTTTCCAGGGAATCCCCTAAAGATTAGTGTTGAACGGATCAGAGATTTTTGCAATCCTAATTCAGTCCAATATTTTAATTAAGCGATCCAGTCCGATCCTAAACCGNAAGTACTGTCCACATATGTGATCCTAATCCGTTTTTTATCCGAAAAAAAAACCTGAAAAAAAACAACTGACTGCAGCGATTAACGCAGTTTGTATATCCACATCTCATCCGGNAGAGTTGTTTTTGAAATCCAATCTNAACCGAATCTGGTCTAAAACAAAATTTNTGGCTTGCGAAATTTATGACTTCACTCCATGTGCGCATGTACAGAGTAATAATATACATACCTAACACGCTGAGAAAACTGATGATTAGGTCTTAGGGTTTCGTGTTTAGGCAAGAGTGTCGGGTTAGGTTTAAACAAAGAAAAATAATTGAGTTCTAAGACTGAGGCCAATGTTTTCCAGTGGTTAAAGTTGTTTCCGTACTACAGCTTGTTGTGGATGTCTGGCATCTCACCAAAAAATTTAAATTTGCACAATACAAATCAAAAAACGTCTTTGCGAAACGTTGTTTCTTTACTTTGAGAAGCAAAATAAGTGACAAACACTAATAGGTCAGGAATTTCGCAGAGGTCAGAAATTTCGCTTGACACCGGTTCTGAATTACAGGATTCATACATACTGCTCTAAGATGTTTCGTATACAGTACTGGAAAAATTATTATGGATTTTTTTATTTTCCCATGAGTTTTTTAGAAATTGCTGGTTTATACTGATTTTTTCGGTCATTGACAGCACATGAATGAATGTGAAGATGGTTCAAAGAAAAGAGGCTGCAATTCCATATAACGTAAATTCACTTTGTGCGAAACAGCTTATTATGACGTCACAACTACACAAGAGAATATTAGATTAAAATAGTTCAATTGAAACTGAGTGGTCTCTTCTGCCTGATGGACCATTTTAGTCTACAATAGTTTGTAAAGCATCATATTTAGCCAGAATTTTGAAGCAATTTAAAAGTTTTCTTGAATATTTAATGGTAATAAAAATGGACACGGGCAAAATTATAGGTTTTTCAACGAAGTTAGAGAGATGGAAAAGAGAAAAGATTTTAGCTCCAGACAACGAGAACAAATCACAGTTTTACTCAAGCGTAGTGACCTCAAACATAGCCAAGGAAGTAAATGTATCAACTGAAACTATTAGGGCGGAAGGAACCAATCTGGAATTGGAAAGAGAGATGAACAGTTCAAAGATGAGAAGATGTGGACAGAAGTGGAAAACATCACCAAGTTTGACCAAAAAATCAAAGCAATGGCAATGAAAAATAGAAAAGTTTGATGTAAAAAACTTTGTATCGAATTGGCAAATGCGGGTATTATTGCGGAGAGTAGAACCATTAATAACCGTCTTCTGGAGCAAGGTATGAAGTCACACAGGCTTAGAAAAAAGCCTCGTTTAACACAGAAAATGAAGCAGGCGAGATATCATTGGGCTGTAGCCAGAGCTGGGCAGTAGCGAGCTACTAAAATAGCGAGCTACTGTAGCGAGCTAATTTACTAGTAGCGTCAGCGGGAGCATCGCTCTTTTTTGAAAAAAAATTATGGATGCGGTAACGAGCGATCGCCATTTTACCGCCACCGCTAATCGCTACTTTGGCGTGAGTAGTGGCCAAAGGAAAAAGTTCGCAAGAGCTCTTCTGTCAGCACGCGTTGATGGTAACTGCTCTTCTCACGGTTTTGCGCTGATTTTGGATGATTTGTTTGCGGTAAGCCAGCAGCATTAGGAAAGATTTAGCTCAGGTTACTTTTCATCTGATCGATAGGTACCACGTTAGTTCGGTAAAAACTCAGCATCAGCGACAAACATTGAAGCAGTTGGGGCTTCGAAGCAGTGGCTACGGCCAGTGATGTAGTCGAGACCGTAA
>JGI24022J15233_10011459_pt1 | contig 10119 bp, 6 predicted proteins | sample Ectturendosymbi2_FD_15233 | JGI IMG/M metagenome (IMG submission 15233)
GCGGTCGGTAGATGGCGCCACATGTAAATGAATGGTCACCGCTAGATGGTGCCCATGAGTAACAAGTCACTGTGATAGTCATCACAAGCGAATTATCGTAGTTCACTTATTCCTATATAATGATAGTGCAACCTAGTAGTAGTAGTAGTAGTAGAGTGAAGTCAGTGATGCATCTCTATTGCTACTGGTTGCTTTCCTGTTAGTTAATGCCCCGAATTGCCATCTTTCCCTTATCCTTGCCTCAGTAGTTCAAGGCTATGCAGTCAACTGCAATACTGTCCTCCTGTAGCTGCCTATATTATATTCTTTGAGAATTTAATATAGATTTTCTGAAGATAAATCCAAACAGCTCAGTGGCTGATTTTAATCACTTCACAAACTGCTATGGTATTCACTGCCTGATAAATAAACCAACAACAGTGACTGATCATAGTTCAACTTTATTAGATCATCTATACACTAGTGAATCTACAAATACCAGACATTCAGGAATCTGCAAATGGGATGTCAATGACCATTACCCAATATTTTGCATCATATCCCTTCATCCAAGTCATATTATAAATGTAAAAAGCTATATGTTAGGGATACTACACTATTAGAGAATGAAGCTTTTCTAGATGATCTTCAAAGGAATATGGAAACATTGCAAATGCAAGATATTAAGACAACTTTTTATAAATTTGCACTTTTATTTGAAACAACTCTAAACAAACATTCACCCCTCAAAATAATGTCAAGAAGCAACAACGAATGCACCGCAAGCCATGGATTTGTAAAGGCATTTTAAAATCAATAAAAATAAAAAACAAATTATTTTATAAAACTCAAGACCTAGATAAACCTAATAGCAATAAATGGAACAAATATAAAGCATACAGGAACATCTTGAACCACATAAGTGAATATGCTAAGATGATTTATTTAAAAAATCAGATAGCACAAAAAGGTAATAACTTGAGAAAATTATGGTCTACTACCAATGAAATAGGCTTACTCAACAAAGGAAAGAAACAAACAAACGTTATTAACAAGGTGCAAAATGAACTAGGATCATCAGATGCTACTGACTTTGATATTGCTAACATATTAAGCAAATATTTTTCATCCATTGGGAAAAATTAGCAAACCAAATAGAGAAAACAAATTCCAGCCCCACCAAAGACCACTCAATCATCAACGCTTCAGACATCCTTTTTCTTATTTCCCACCTGCCCAGAAGAAATACAAAAATTAAAAAGTAAGTTGGATGCAAAAAAAGCAGCAGGCTACCTATTAATGACATATCGATCAAATACCTCAAGCTGGCTGGTACAACTATTTCCAAGTTCTTGTCAGATGTTTTTAATACATGTATTCTTGATAGTGAGTACACTGATGATTTAAAGATTGCACAAATTATCCCCATTCACAAATCAGGATCAAAAGAATGCTGTTCAAATTATCGACCGATACCTATATTACCTGCAATCAACAAAGTGTTCGAAAAACTTATTTATTCTAGATTGTATTCTTATATTGAGACAAATGAGCTATTATCTCCAAGCCGATATGGACATCTACCTAATTAGCTATTAATGAAATATACAACTATTATCTCCATAATTTATATCAGGTTTTAGTAACTTGTTCAATATTTTTGGATCTCTCCAAAGCATTTGACACTGTGAAGCATCAAACGCTTTTAGAAAACCTAGCAAAACAATACGATATTAAAGAATTGCTATTGAAATTATTTGAAAACTACTTAGCTAATCGAACACATTTGGTAGTGGTGTTCCACAAGGCTCATATCTAGGCCCTTTACTTTTCTTACTCTATGTCAGGGGTCTCAAACACGCGGCCCATGAGGGCATTTTGTGCGGGCCGCGATGCTTTCGGGAATTTTCAAATATTGAACATTTACGGTACGTTGCCAAGTGCCTTGAAAAAAGATGCAGCGAAACAAATGAACCAAAGCTAAAAGATACCCAGTGCGGTTTTCATCCTGGCCATAGCACTACAGTCCAAAATTTCACTCTCCAGCAAATTTTTGAGAAATCTTGGGAGGATGCCAAAATCCTTTACACATGTTTTGTCGACCTCGAGAGAGCATACGGCCGAGTTTCTCGTGAAAAGCTTTGGGAACTGTTGCGGGAGTATGGTGTTGATGGCCGGCTGTTACTGGCCGTCACGGTATTCCTGCTCAGAAGTTTGTGTCCGTGTCGAGAGAATTGAATCACGATCGTTCACGGTTGGTGTTGGACTCTGACAAGCGTGTTTGCTGTCACAGCTTTTTTTCACAGTCTACATCAGGGGTGGCCAAACTTCGGTCCGCAAGCTGCATCTGGCCCGCCGACCAGTTTAATCCGACACGTCAGATACCTTTCACATTTTTTTCAAGTGTCACGTTTCCGACTGTGGACAAAAGTGCAACAGCATTAACTGCTTCCTGTCACGTAAATCGCACTGTATCCGCCCCTCCAGTGGCCAGGCAGTCGCGAATTCGGCCCTCGGGTCAAAACGTTTAGCCATCTCTTGTCTACATGAAGTGGATAAACAGTCACAGCCGAATAGAAGAGGGTGTCACATTTTGAGCTGCAAGATCAACCGTTTACATTTTTGCAGACGATCTGATACTGCTAGCATCGTCTCAGCACGGTCTTCAGCATGCGCTCGATCTGTTTTCCACTACGAGTGACCTAGCCAGAATGATAATTAACACTAAAAATACTGAGGTGTTATGTCTCTCTACAAACCAAAGGTAGTGTATGCTGCAAGTGAGCGGAATACACTGCAGCAGCTGAAAGAATTCAAGTACATAGGGGTGGTATTTACTAGTGACGGAAGGTGGAGCGAGGAGGCGGATGGATGGATTGCTAAAGCTAATGCAGTTCTTCATGACCTTTATTGCTCTGTGGTCACAAAACCGGAGGTTTCAAGCACCACAAAGTTGTTAGTTTTTAAATCGGTCTTTGTTCCGATCCTTACCTGTGATCCTGAATCTTGGGTTGTAACCGAAATAATATTATCTCAGGGACGACAAGCGGCAGAGATGGGATTTTTGCGAAAAGCGCATGATGTGACACTTCGCGACAAAGTGCGCAGCTGTAAAATTCGCAGAGCCCTAAATGTGGAACCGCTTCTACGAATTGGGACAGCACAGATCTACTGGTTTGGCCATGTGTCCAGAATGCCCCACGAGAGACTGGCGAGGCACGTCCAGCTAGCTAAACCCACGGAAAAGCGGTTCAGAGGTCATCCAAGGCCTAGGTGGAGTAACTACATCTCCGACCTTGCTTGGTCTCGTATTGGTGTGGAGCCACCAGAACTATCTGAAATTGCTGTTGACCGGGTGATATTACAAGTCTTCCTAGGGCTGTAGCCTCCGCGACTCTCCCTAGCTAGAGGAAAAGTGAGCATGAAAATGAATGAAATAAAATAACATTTTCGTTACTCAGAGTATTCGCCGGTGTTTAAAAGTGCTCGCCTAGCGAGTGAACAAGTTCCCTAGACGGCTAGAAATGATTAAAACCAACGCAGAGACGGCTAGAAGTGATTTGTCTATAATTCATGATACCTTTCGCAGGAAATAAAGATGCAAAGGCTCATTTTAGTAAGTTCATGTACCGCTGTTGTTGCGTCAGCGTTGTAATGCGGCCCGCGGGTTACCTTATAAGTCCTCATGTGGCCCATGGAGCAAGTTGAGTTTGAGACCCCTGTCTTAAACCAATATTAACCCGTGTCCATTACATGCTACCTTTAGTATTCCTCATTATCATCATAAACCTTTCTCATGGTACAAACCTTAAGCCTCATGAATATAACACTATCTTACCATTAGGCTAATGGGGAATTTAGCTAGAAACCACCTGGTTATATTATGTACCCCGGGAAGATGCAATATAATTTTGATTGTATTTCTATTCATGAGTTTGCTTGTTTATTTTATCTTGTTTATTTGTGAGTTTTTTTGTGTTTGTTTCCCGAATAAATGAATAAAATAACAATAGTGATAGGATTTTGCATAACCCTGGAACGCTAAGCCAGGGAGGATTCCTCCCGTCACGTGAGGTGACCGTGTGGTTCATACCTAAGCAAACGTGGGAGCGCCCTTCACTCTTCACTAGCTGGAGATGTTTGTCTGACTTCTCGAATGGTGCGTGTAATCTCGTGCTCGCTGTCTGCACTTTCCCACTTAGTAGAAAAGATAGTAGTTTGGGGTGAACATCACCCTGCTTATAGTTATTGTGATTTTTTTTCCCGTGCGATATAAGGCTGTACGTGTGGTAATCAAGGGTTGTAATTCACTCAGGGCGTGCTTACTTACCACATGGAGCAGGAGAGGTTCCTCAAAGCCAATATATTTTTTCATGGGCTTTTTTATATTAAATTGTTGTATCTTCTCTCTAGAAACTAACGCTGGGTGAGCTCCACCCGGTCAGGTGTGGTTTCCCCTTTAATCAATAGCAGCATCAAGTTAAAATACAAAGTAATTTTATTAGTCCACAAACCGCGGAATAAGAGCTACGTTTCCAGTGTAGTTTACGTAATCAAACTAATTGCATGAAAGTTTTGTTGTTTTTATTTTTTAATAACGGGTGACATTATCCCTGGGTTGTGATTCATGTGACGAAAACTAGGGTTGGTATTCCAGAATTTTAAACAGGATTTCGATTTTAAAATTGTCAGCTTTCGGATTTGATTTTGGATTGTATTTTGAAATAAAGTTGTTGATCAATATTGGATTTGAAAAACATAGCCTATGATAAATCCATTCATCTCTGCAATACTGCGCTTTCGGAATTGGTTTTGGAGCTGAAACAGGAAAAGATTGATTAGGGCCCGGAACAGTGCTTTCGTAACAAATCGTAATGGAACAATCGTGGTTCAAGAATATGCAACTTGTCGTGTCTTGCAAAAAAGCCAGATTGTTCCAGCGCACCATCGAACCGTTCTTAAAAAGAGAGTAAAATCAGTGCAGTATATCTAAATATAGCTGATCTGAAAGAAAACCACACTTTAGTAGGAATAGCAGCCCGATAAACGAACGTAGTCATATATAAATATAAAAAACATGGAATCTTGTCCATGAAATAATATCAATTAAAATCAAATCTCAAATCTCAACGTGATATAAAAAAACATGGAAATTTGTCTATGAAATAATATCAATTGTGAACAAATCTCGGCAGAATAATAAGCACTTTGAAGATTCGGAATGTCCGAAAAATGCGAAGAATTAAACAATTTCATCTCAGAAGTCGGGAAATCCCTTTCGGCGCAAACAAAGCCTTCCGCTATCACCTAGGCTACAAGCATTTTCTTAAACATATAAATTCAAAGATTTCACTATTTCTAGCTCCTGCTGATGTATATGAAATCCAACTTCTTATGAGAAACCTTAATATGAAGTCGGCGAAATATGCACTCTGTTAAGATCACAGTGTCTGATTCTTGGCTGTGAAACAATTCCTTAGGATATAGGATACTGTGATATTTTATGTAAGAGGTGAATAGATTTGGATTATTATTACGTCATAAAAAAAATATGCTTTATGATAGGAGAGCAATCGCAAGATAGAACGGATTAAGTCTCACTGCCTCCGACAGTGAGACCTATAGGCCAGTAAATAAAACATAGGCGAAGGAGGTGCGGCGCAGGGAGGAATGTAGCTCCACAACTTGTGCTTTTCGGAAAAAATAATTTCACATTTGGAAAATAATATTGTATCGAAATTGTAATCGTTTTTAAAGTGTTTTTGTCAATTTAAGTCTTTCCCGGTGTTAATTTGGTGAAAATTGGAATAGACGTGCCGTTTCTTTAGTTGGTCAAGTTAAACTGTAAAATATTTTGAAAACCTACTCTTTGGGCGTAAACACATTTTTCAGGCAAAACACTGTAGCCCCCAGACTTTTGGCTCCTACACTTATACTACAAAGACTACAAAAATGTGAATGATGTGTTTTACGAAAGCCAAGTAATCCACTCACCTTCATTACCGGTGCCAAAATCGCAATAAAATCATTTTCGTGTTATATTTTTTAAGATAATGAGTCTTGCAGGGCGAGCGGGCCGAAAGTCGAATAATAGTTCAACCGGTGATGTAGGTACAGTGTACGTAACGTGCAAAATTAAATGACATTTTATGACTAATTTTTATGCAGTGCATCGTTTGAATTTATGCATACGGTTAGTGAGTCGTCGAGAGTTCAAACAAGTTGGGAAGCACTGGCTTAGTATAATGACGTAATCATACTTTTTCTGCATGCAGTGCCGTATCAGCCCAACTCTCCCCCCCCTCCAAAATGCTTCGAAGGGCCCCTCTAATGGTGGTTTATAAAAAAAAATTATGTAATGCGACATCTCTAGACTGAATGGACTTCAAAACAAAATATTCTAATTGCAGACAAATAATACACCAGGCCCGTAGCCAGTTTTTGAAGTTTGGGCGGCAAAATACATTTTTATGGGGGAAGGATTTTTATTTTTATCGTTTGTTTGAAACAAATTTTTCCGAGCACAACAAAATTTGGGCGCACAAAAAAGATTTGGGGTAACTGCCCCCAAATAAAAATGTATTTTGTCGCCAGAAAAGTCTTCCATTGGGGACCTTCATGTTTGTGCAGGGGAGCTAGACATTCTGAAAATTTATTTTTAATTCACAACATGAACAGCATTTGCAGATTGTTCAAATTAATTATAAATATTTTCCCGCAAATACGCATAATAGGCTCGTAGTTTCCAACCACATATTTTTGAACCAGCTTAACAAAAGGAAGTGAGTCGTAAATCATTGTCATTTAATTGACGGCGATTATTTGGAGATGTGGTGATGAAATGCAAAAAAAATTGCAGGAAATCAGAATAAATCCTATTGTTCAGTTATCAAAACATTATAACCAAAGGAGCAAACATGAGGCCGGTCAAAGGATGTGCGCCGCGATGAACGTTTTCTGTCATTAGCGCAAATTGATAAACTTTACCATGAACTTAAGTGAAATATTCTAATAAAGCGTGCGCATTGGGCTTTTTACTGGCCGAAATACGCATGCATAAACCTTGCTGATATCTGGACTGTGAATCCCTGGGTGCATGGCACATGTTCAGATTAATAATATTTTGTACCCCAAATCGCCTATAAATGTTAACAAATATAGACTAAGGCCTACGTGGACGCAACGGTTAACATCCATAACCCACTAACTGCACTCAATGGCGTAACTGACAGCGGCATGTAGAAGCTGGGCTCCCTCTTGTTGATATTTTGATATTTAGTTTTCATTAGGTTGTTGTTTTTTTGCGTTTTTCGGGGTGTTTTCGTTTCTTTTTAGCGAGTATAGACATCCACGACATCCAGAGATTCACTATCATTTCCTAACTTTTTTCTGAGTTTTGGCTAGTGGGCCCCCTTCAGCTAAGCTTTGCCCCCCTGGCTCAAACCTCTAGGGCAATGCCCCCCCTCAGACTCAAAAAATAAAAAGATGTATAAACAGTATGCGTATTTTTAGGTGTAAATGCGTATTTTTAGGTGTAATTTGCGTAATTTTAGGTGTAATTTGGGTATTTTTAGGTGGAATTTTGCAAAATTTCCCGGGGGCGTGCCCCCGGGCCCCATACAATGGTCGTCCTAAAGTTGATTTGTGACGTCACACAATTGTGACGAAACTTGCCCCCCTCGGAAATTTTCTGCGTACGCCACTGTTTGGGACACCCCACAAAATAGACATCTAACTACACAATTCACTCTATCTGGCTGTCTGAACAGCTGGCTTCGCAAATGTGTAACTTTGGTCGTAAGCACCAAAAGTATCTTGTTGCTGTACAGTACAAAATAAGATAAGACTACCTGGACTAGACATAGTAGCTTACGTTTTTTTGTAACAATCACTACACAAAATACGTCGATCAAGTGGAAATCTGACTTCTGAACGTATACAACTAGGCATGTAGGCAGGGCCGGATAAATGAACGCGAGGCCCATCAGGGCAAAGTCGTGACCGTGAGGTCCCCGACACGCTTAGCCTTAGCGTAAGTGCGCAGTTCGCTCCTTTGCCTGCAGAGGCAGGTTGTGAAACTTGCTTTTGGGTTGTTGTACTCTTGGTCTTTACTGCGTAACAATAACACGGCAATAAATCTTCACATGTTCACTTCAAGTCATGGGAGTAGGCGTTTTGCCGCATGTGACCAGGGCTACCACTGAGGGTTTTTTCCACCCAGATCTGTTTTTTTTTTTAGTCGACCTCTGTGTCTAGGTTATTATGAAAAATCGCGTGATACCTGTGTTTTTTGAAGTGATAAACTCATCAGTAACTTCAATGTGTTCAATAATTAATAAGGATAACTTTACATTACAGTGTTTACAAGCGCACATCAGGTGAGAAAGTACGCATATCGGATGAAGCAGAGCGTGTTCAATCGGTTTCATATTCTCATATAAGATCATTGTCAGGCTTATATACAGTGGTGTGTTTAAAGAGAAGGCAAGCGAGGCACTTACCTCGGACCCCCTTTTGCAACTGTAATGTGCAAAGTAGCCTACCTTACTTTCAAATGGGGCCCAACAGCAACTGCAATGTATAAGTGGGCTACTTTGCTTTCAAAGGGGCCCCCAACACCAGTTGTAATGTGAAAATACCTTGCTTTCAATGGGGCCCAAAATAACTGTAATGCACTTTTCTTTCAAAGGGGCCCCTAACTTCAATGATTTCTAGTGCTTCATATTCCAATTTAGGGGATCGAAGCTTTCTCTGGAGTGCTAAGTGGTGACAGGACTGGAATTTTGGGCCCCCTGTGACAGCGTGGACCCCCCAATTAAGGGGTATGGAGTGCGGCTGATACGGCTCTGTCTGCATGGCTCTACCAGAAATACGTCGGAATAAAAACGTTGCAGTTGCAATCGCACACACATTTTCTTGATTTGCATGTTGACGATCCATCGAGAATAGGATTAGATATGAAACTAAGTCCAATATTTCAATTCAAAGTGTTGTTCATAATACAACAAAGGTGAAGGTAAGCCAGCGTGCATGAGGATTACTGTTTTCTAAGAGGTAATTGTTTGGCAAAGTTTGCCGTGGCTGCCCGTCTTCGCATTCCGTCCTCGTGCGCTTACCAGTTTACCCAGCATTTTTGTTGACTTACTCCGTACCTGTGAATATCTCTTAAGCTGCCAATAATTGTCTGTTGTAAACTGCCTAAAATGGAGACTCTTTATGACCTAATTGATCACATCGATAACCGCTAGGCGACTGTAAACGCATTTATCAGTTGTTCTGCGACAGTCAACCACCTGCGAGACATTCGTCTTGCCGCACTCGATTCCAAATCTGGCGCACACAGCGATAGCCTCCATTGGTCTCTTCCAGCTCATCAAGTTGGGCGCTAATACTATGATAGATTGCCCTATTAAAATCTTAGCCTTAGCTAAACATTTACAACAAGTTAAACGCCCACAGCGCCATTTGTGAGCAATGTTTACGCAACAGTGCACCGCGCAGTCGGTATCTATGACGTTCTTCGCTACTAGAGAGTCTAAACAATCAAGATGATGACACAAACCAAAAGAAAGATAATCTAATCTTGAAAGATGCGATAAATCAGCAAATTCTCACACAGCCGATTTGCAAACAAACCGAACTTTGACCACATTAAGTAGCAAGGGTAAAACAAACTATGCCGTTTTTAGTCGAAGCACTATTGTCCTCTGGACTAGGTTAGAGGCCAGCCATTATGTCATTGGCCATTTCAAATTTTTTTGACCTTGAGCCTAGCCTAGACCAAGCCCCAATCAGTCTCCAAAACATCGCCATTACTATTTCTGTGAGCATGGCGTTCATGAGCACTTCGTAAATTAGATATCGTATTACGTGAAGTAGGTCAACATAGCAGACACTATAGTGGCACTCCAGAACTATCGACAGAATAATTGCGAAGATAACAGGAAGCCCACGCAAAACTTCCAATAAAAACTTTAAGAGGCTACTACCTGCGAGAACTGCTGTAGATTTTTGGAGGTCTGTACTGCTTGGTCACCGTGGCAACCTTGTCACCGTGGCAACCTTGTCATTGGTTGTTAATTGGAAAATGCTCTAATCTGCACCAGGGGCGGATCCGGCGCCAGTAAGGTGAGGGGGGCG
>JGI24022J15233_10011462_pt1 | contig 10118 bp, 5 predicted proteins | sample Ectturendosymbi2_FD_15233 | JGI IMG/M metagenome (IMG submission 15233)
GTTTGAATCATCGCAAAAAGACGAAAGCAGATGGCAGTCGACTGATTCCTCGAAAGCATACAGAAACACTAGTGCTTTTAAGTGTATCTGACCCGTGTCTTTTTGCTGTCAACACCGGAATTAAACGTTCGCTCAAGTGTTGGAGCAGGAATTTAGTCTTTGTACGGCTGTTCGCAATGCAATAGTGCGTAGTACTGGGCGCATATCCTGTGCGTTTGAAAGACACTACTTTTTTAATAAACCTAACGTTATAAAAACACTGTCAACATGAACATAGCTGATTGGTACATCCGAGAGGAGTTAAATAGCTTCAGCTGTGCAATAAGATGTAGAGTCCATGCAAACGCGTTTCAGCGAAGTTGTCCTGTCGTCGTCCCAAGCAGTTCTTTATAAAAAAAAAAGCGTCTGTCCTGTTTACGGCACGCGTGCGATCAAGACGTCATTCAGTGACTACAGGAACTCAACGTTTGTAGAAACTCGTAAAATGTGGAGACGGTGAATTGGTTAAAAATGGGACTTCGTGATTTTCTTGAAGGTCCCCATCATGTCGAAGAGTTGCCAGATATGCCGTGTATGTTCCGCCTTTTCATCAGGCGCGTAACCAGGTTGGGACACCAGTGGGGAGAAGAGTTTTCTAGGGGGGCCCAAATTTTACATCGATAACATGTACGAAAACGACGGTATGTCCAACACATTTTGGCAAAAAAATTTCCAGGGGGATTGAACCCCTTGCGCTCCCCTTAGTTATGGGCTTGCTAATCATTCATGGGGCTATCCGTACACTATACGCTAATACAGAACCGTTGACAGAAAGTCTTCAATAGCGGGGCTTTACGTTTGTGTGGGGGGCCTTAACATTCTAAAAATTGACAAAAACTCCACTGAGTCATAGTGTTTCATATTTCAATTTGGGGGGCTTGGAGCTTTGTTTGGGGGGATAAGCCCACCCGGTAACATCAGATAATATTGACGAAAATGCCTTTGTGCAAGTAGTCGGAAAGCAAATGTGCCGAGCAATTTCTGAATATTTTTCTAGGCGCCGGTCAATGGGTGAAACGAATGGCGTTGCTTTCGAAAACCCAGCGTAACTCGAGTCAAGCAAGTCGTGTAGTCTTGCATACAGGTCGTCGGTGAATTTTGCGTAACGAGTGTGTGATCTTGAACGAAAGCAACTTTGGCAAGTGTGCTTGATTCGCCACGAAAGCTCGACGACAGATACGCTTGTTTGTCCTGGTCAGAAACTCGAGAGTCGATGCAGTGACTTGCACAAGCAACGCTCATTCACTTTGGCTTTTATCCGTCTCTGCACCTGTCTGGCCCAGATTCAAGATACTGTACACAATCTCCTCAGTCGAGTAAATACACACCTGAGCTGGTTTTAGGCATCATGTAATCGCGGTGTATTTTTTGATAATTTTGCAAAACAAATAATTACTCCCACACAGCTCTGGTGATGAACACGAGGTCATGAACTTAACGACTGCTTGATAAAAAAAATACAGGAAGGTGGCTTGTAAAGCGTCTTATCGCACATACCGAGAGTCATGATTTTTCAGCAATTTTTGTAGTTTTTAGCGGAGAGTAAAATTTATTCATAGATTCAGTTGCTTATTACATTTGCGAATACTAGTTTTTTCAAGTAGTTTTACACAGAGAAGACATCTTCACCAAGCCACTTAATTTTACTCTTCCACGCAGACAACTTGGTTTTGCAGCGCATCGTTTACCGTTTTGTGGCATGTAGCCGAAGCACACAAAACTTGTGGTGCAAGCGCCTGTAGGTCACGTGCGAGCGTAAGGTGCAACGTTGAGCAAAATATTTTTCGCTTTCATGAGCCTGCAAACAGCGCTTGCTAGTTCGACATGAGAAAACTTCTGTGAGAAGAGCACTGTGACGAGAAGATTGCACCCGAAACCAAGGAGTGCTGATCGCGAAATCCACAGGTTTTAAGAAAAACAACAACAAAATAATTGCATAAAATAACATCGGACGGTGGCAATGTGCATGCGAAATACAAACTTGCATTTTGGTGCAGCCTGTTGCTACCACTGTTGCTTGCCGGTTTGAAATTAGTCACTTGCTGCGTCGTCGAAACCTTTCATTCACAAAAGTCTGACCCACAAACACCTCAACAATACCGACCTAAACTGGTATACAAATCTCTAACACAAACGTTTGTACAGATGTTGACCTACACAAACCTATGACTGGTTGTTGGAAGGGAAGAAACACGTTTGAATCCCCTTACGATCACCCCAGACACAGGATCACTTTTTAGCATACATCTTTTGCACTACTTCCACCACCTCTCGCCTAAAGGCGGTTACCAGCCTTCGCTACTGTTGCAGTAGTTTTGTGATGTTGAAGCGAAGGTGTAGTCACCGAGCAAGTACTATCTTTTGATGTAAAACCCCCTTCTAAGCGCATCTCCAAACAAACTCTTTCTACCAAATGCAAAAGTTCAACCACGTAGCGCCAAAACTAGGAGAAAGAGAAATAGTGTAGAAACGTAAGAAAGAAAAGTGCCGTTCAAGGGTATTGCGTTTGTGCTGCAGAAAAGCGGCATAAGTAAGGTAATTTGATCTTTTGCAGTTGTGTTGGTCCAGATGTATCGAAAACTTGCAAGATAACGTTTTATCTTCGGACTTATTTTTCACCAGCTCTCAAAAACGAAGTTGTCAAGTGTATTTGCACCCGCAACTGTGTGCTAACGTGCAATTGATTAAAATATGGGTGATGAGCGGGTTTTACTGACTTTTCACTGTGAACCGAATAATCACCGTTTGCAAAAAGAACATCAGAATCTCCATTGCCTTTTATTAGTCCACCAAAGTTTTTGGTTGAGTACTACTTCGCTGTTGTGAACAAATTTGTCCTATTCTCTTCTGAACTTGTCACTGAAGTTGTAGTAAAATGTCGATAATAAAGTAAAACGTGTGTAGTTACTGTAGTAGCCATTCGCAATGCTTCTATTGGCCAAGTGATTGTGCACGAAATTTCTACGCTCATCTGTTTCCACATCAGGCGGAACGCTGTTCTTGATGTGGCTTTGCGCTCATACTAATTTGAAAAGAAGATATTGGAAAGTGTATCAATCTTTGCTTGCAAACAATCAAAACGTTTACAAGTGCTGATGTAGTCACACTCTGTCTTTCATAGGGGCTTAAATTCAGACAGAAAAAAAGCAGTTAGAGGCAGCTAGAAGTATAGCTGTGGCCACTCAAAGTGTCGGTTAACAAACTTGTTCTAATCGGGTGTTAACGCGCGAGTAAAAGAGGTCAGATGTTTCTCATGAAGAACATCCTGTTTGCAGAATGCACTTATCAGCCATCGAGCGTATATTAATCATTGTCAGGATGGCTTTTGAGGACCATCCACTGACCGTTCGCACAGTTAGATGACCTGGCTCAACACCGTGCACACGTGTTGCACACAGTTAACAGCAATCTATGACTAATCCTCACTACCTTTATGAGGAGCAGTGATCATTTAGAATGCAAACATTCGACCTCCATTTACTTAAAATCAACTTAGAGCATTATGACTTTAATATGCCTCGGTGAAGATTTTTGATTTATGGTTGTTAACTGTGGTCAGACATCTCACTGGGCCTTTCTTGTATAATGAAGGACACTTTTATAAAATGTGTGGGAGTTTCAAAATTCCATACAAACAGAACAACTGGACCAGCCAGTAAGAATTTTTTTAATTTTACCGCAAATACGGCCTTCGCACGACGCAAATTTCCCTAACAGGAAAAATTGCAATGAGGAAAAGAAAAGCGAAAGAAAAGCATCAAAAAGATTTTTAACGGACAGCGTACTTAATGAAAGTTAGTACGCTTGGTCATCAGCAGAAATCGATCCACCATCCTTCGTCGTAAGTCAGCATAAAGGAAGGCGCCACCTTCAGGAGATCTGTATCTGTAAAACATGCACTGCTTTAAATGCTTTTACTCAAGTGAAGAATTCAACGTGTACGCAAAAATGTTGGTAGAAGCTGCGGAAAAAGTTGATCACAGCCATGAAACTTGTTTTTTGAAAATACACTAAATTTAAAAGGAACCGATTTTGTTAAGACAGCACTGCATAATTTCTAAAAAACATTTTTTCATGACATGATTTTTTCATGACACAAAAACAGCAGGAACCTATACGTCATCTAGAGGNACATGCTTTTTTAAAGATGTGCGGTGTGTAGCATTGAAGTGCTTGCAGTAGTTTTCCATTCAAAGCTTCACTAGTCCACAGAGGACAAGCAGCAACTGTTTTTTCATCGGCGTTTCTTGGATTCAGTGAAATAACCCTTAAAGGTGTATTGTGCGACATGTTTCATGACGTGCAGTGTGGGAAAGCCATTTGCTGAAGTACAGGGTGAGATGGTCACAATAACACTTTTCCGAAGGTTTTATCAAGAAACATGATTTGATTGCTGACTTGCCAAGTTGGCGGAAAGTGTGCCTGCTGTCTTGTTGCGAAAGACAGGGTTTTTGAAGCAGATTTGAGTTTATGTCGTTTACCAATGACTGCACTGCGCATCTGGAACAAATCATTTTCTCCAGTAGGCAGGAACAATGCTTACCACATACCTTCAGAAGCAGCTAATCGCACAGCCTCTTCACGCACCCCCATTCAATTTCGTTTTGTTCCTCAGTCAAAATTATTTCTCCTGTTAGTCTCGGCGTTGATTTCTTCCACATGCATGTAATTTCTAAATCTAGAGCGAACATCCACTTTTATTTTTCAGTTTTATGATGTTTGGAAATTGTGTGGTATCTGCTTTTGCTGTTTTTTTGGTATTTACCCAAATGTACGTTTTTTGGTTTTTCGATATGTGCTGTTTTGTGCGTTTCCTAGTAGCAAGTACAGGGTCTGTGGCTTGTGTTTGGGGTTTACTCACAGGGACACCGAAAAGCCGGGACATCACGGAGACACTTCCCTCACAGCCCTTTCAAAAAAGAAAAAGGGGTGAGTGAGTGTTTCGTTTACATAAACAGTGTCATAAGTAATTGCATGGTCTATGAAGATCGACTTGAAGCAAATCATTTAGAGCAGAGACAAACATAAAGCTTTTTGCACAACTTGCACAGCTAACAGCAATGCTGAGAAAGGAACATTTAATTTCAATTACACATAAGGTACTGGCAAAAAGGTGCAATGACTACAGTATAATAACAGGACGGGTTTCCCCTCATCGATTTTTTAAAATAATTTTTCACTGCCCTCAACTTTTCTACTTCGCCCTGCCCACTACTGCTACAGCGTCACTGGTTACAGCGGACCTGGCGGAGAATGCTGTGGTTAAAGCTTCTTTCAAAGCAAAATAATACCAAGTTCTTGTTGTAATGTTCTCCCTAAAGTATTAGACGATATACGTATTTCGCGCAAGCATAACTCCTTCACGAAGACCTCTCACTGCACGCGTAATCCATATACTTCTTACAGTCCTGCGCAACACACGGTCCTCAAAAATCTTCGGTGCAGACGACCGGATGATTTTTTGAGAACACACCATTCAAACCAAATCATGTGTAAGGCTGCTGTTGACGTCAACAGTAATTGCAATAAGGTTTACTTGCACACCTCAATCTAATACCAGTAATAGAAATAATTCTTGTGTCTGCAAGCGATGCATATAAACGATGATATTGAAAAAAGTTGCGCAACTTCACACTTCATTAATTTCTGCAACAATTAATGACGCAAAAATTAACGTTAGGATTACATGTCATCAACCACCAGCTCTTGTCTCAGTGTTCCTACGTGTGCAGTGTTGTCGATTTAGCCATATTATGGCTAGATTCAACCTAATCTCAAGGTGTTCAGCCAGAAAAACTTTAATTTAGCCGTTAGCCATTCAGGCCCGTACCCAGGTTTTAAGGTTTGTGGGGGAAAATACTTTTTAGGGGTCAAGATTTTTGTTTTTATTATATGTAAAACAAATACGTTAAAATGCAACAAATATAATAAAAAAATTTCTGAGCACAACAAAATTTGGGGGGCACAAAAAGAATTTGGAGACACTGCCCCCAAATACCGCCGCGGCTACGAACCTGTAGCCATTTGTTTCAGCTTAACGTTTGCGATGATTTGGCCGTTTTCTTGAAAATTTAGCCTGATATTTTGAACTCTTGGTGAATTGACATATTTTTCGAAATTGGCATGCGTAATGCATGCAGGTAGACTACAGTACCCTGATACTGGTATGCTAAAAAACTACAAAATGTTGATCATTGAGTTCAATGGTGAACACAGTAACATAGCGAAAATGACAAAACATACTCACTTCAACATATTTTAGCTAAAGACAACGTTCGGCAGAAACAATAGTTAGATTTGCATTCGATGTAGTAATTTACACTCTTGTAACTTGTTTGTCCAGAATGAAAAGCTTTGTACTGTATGCTATTGCATTAATGTTAAGCATGGGCTGCTTTTCTTTTACTGTAGAAAGCAAAGTATCATTATACAGTTCTCGCTTTAGACTCCCTTTGCGACCTCAAGAGTGGTCTGCTTACATCTCTGCATATACTCTACGGCTGCTTTCGCAAAGAATGCTGCACTGGTGGAAAACCAGTGGAAGCACTGTTCGTGGAGCTTTCCCTTGCACCCATTTAACGTCGGGCACGAAGCTGAACAGGCAGCCAGTACCGTTTTACCTTCGGTATGACCCGACCGGGGTTTTAACCCAGTCTACCAACTTCAGACGTTCTATCCCACTAGGCCACTTAGACAGTCTACTTTGCTTTTAGTTAGATCATAAAAATTTTAGGTCAGAACAAAATCTTTTTTAATAAGTTTAGCAAGCAGCGATGGTTGCGGTGGCTTGTGCTGTCTAAATTTCTGTTGTTACTTGCATATAGCACCAGCAATGCAAACAACGTTGCAACAGCTAAATGTTCCTACTGCGTGCTGTTGATTGGCCATTTTCGTGGACAACTTAGCCATTTCTGATGAAAACACATTGGCCATATGTGCGTGTGCTGAGTCATTCTCCAGTTGAGCTGAGCACTTGTATTCAGTAAGACACATCGCAATGTCTGAAAACATAGGAAAGATTTAAAGAGGGTCGAGTGTTTAATCTAGAATGGACAATAAATACTTTTCTGCCACCTAAAATGTAAACGTACTGTGCCCTGTTTCTTGAAAAGTGGTTTCGGTTCCGAAAAAGTATAATCTAAGGCGTCGTTTTGAAGCGAATCACTCCGCGACTTTGCTGAATTTGCTGCGAATGAAAAGAGCACAAAAGCAGAAAATTTGATGAAGAGTGTTCACGTCGAACACTCTTTTTTAAGCTTCCAGGTAATGAAAATATTACTGTTAGAGTTATTTTCTAAACATTGAGAGAAACTGCGTCAACAGGAAAAAGTTACATTGAAGGAGAATTTGTTAAAAATGCGTATTAAGTGCAGTTGTTTTGATTTTTCCTCGATGTGCAGTATTTCAAAGTTTGAAAATGTCAGTCTTCCTCGTATAACCGTGTAAAGAAGCCTAGAAAATATTGCAGCAAATTCAACTGACCACTTGAAAGAGAAAGTTAAGGAATCTTCTTTTTATTCCTTGTCTGTCTGTGAAAGCACGGATCGCACAGACACGGCACAAGTTTTAGTGTTTAGTGTTTGTAAATGGCGTCGATGACGACTTTAATATGACTGAAGAGCTTGCAGGTATACAATCCATAAATGATCGAACAATTGGAAAAGATTTTTGCAGCGAAATTGTTGATTTCGTTGATAAAAAAAACATATAGTGATTTCAAGAAGTTGTCGGGAATATGCACTGATGGTGCGGCTATGCGTGGAAAGAAATGAAGCTGTGACGTTGCAACCAGAGTGTATTTGGAGAAGGATAAGCAATCGCCACTCCATCACACACATGTGGGTTTCATGCAGCAAGATTTTGGCATTTGATTATGCAATTTCCGTCGTCGTTTCGATTGTCAACTACAGTCGAAGTAGGCGTCTGAACCATCGCGTATTTAAGTCGTTTCTGGAGAAGGCTGGTGCAGAATACGCTGACTTGGTGTATCACGCTGAAGTTAGGAGATTAAGTCAAGCAAAAATAATACAAGGGTCCAGGTTTTTTTAAATAGAGCCGAGGAAATTTCCTGAACTAGAGGATTCATCATGGAAAGAAGATTTATGTTTCATTGTGACATTTACTTCTCACTTAAATGGCATCAATATTAAGCCACAACGTAAAGAAGAGCTAATATTTCACCACCTTTCTGCGATAAACGGGTTGAAAGCAAGGTTAAAACTTTTCAAAAATCAACTTTTAAAGGGGTAATAGCACATTTTCCAACATCTTCACTGCATATTTTATGAGAGAAGCTTTCGATAGCGTGCTAGGAGACACATATGCTGGGGAATCGAAATTTGCATTGAGGAATTTATAACAGACTATTTTTCATGATAAGAGGATCTGCAACTAAAACTTATTGAAGATCCATTTTCAATAGAATCTGAAGAAGCACCTCCACATGTACAGTAATGACATACAAGGTTCATCCGTATACAAAAGAAAGCGTAGGGAAAGCAGTTTCCAAGATTTCTACAAATGTGTTAACAAAGAAAATTTCGCAAAACAAATGTTCAGCTTGTTTGGGAGCACTTGCTTATGTGAGCAAACGTTCTCCATGTTTAATTTAAATGAAAACAAGCAATGTTATTTTCTTATTGAGTAACTTTGGGAAAGTATTCTAAAATTATCAAGATCTAGCACCGATCCAGACAGGCGCGTAGCCAGAAATTTTGATAGGGGGGCAAACAACAACCAAGTCTCATCATTGAAATATATAATAGCCCTTGTTTTTAAAGCATCATCCAAAAATATGCCTTTTTCTGATACTTTTTTCTGAATAATTCTATTCAGATTTCTGCCGGCAAATAGAAAGTCTGCTTTCATTGTGAAGTGACAAGTTTTAAAAGTTTTTAATAATTTTCAAGTTTCTACTTTGAATGAAAGCCACCATTTGCCCGTAAAACTTTCTTGCGAAAGCGTTTGTGTAAATCTTTATGCTTTAAGTGCAAGACCTGCAGTATGCTCTTTTCAGCTAATAGTGCAGTTGAGCAAGTAGTCATCGTGGCCGCCATGGTGATTGCGCTTTTTTATTTACACGCTTCTGATGTACACCAACACACATTCAATCGAAGCCGAGTGCGACTTTGCGTCAGGACACCGACTACAGAAAGTAGGTCTACAAAACTTGCACGCATGTAAGACGTGGAACTTGTCCAATTCTTGAGCGACTGGTTGACGTATGCAGCCCATAATGTAAACGCTAGAGTCCCTCAACGCATTTGAAAATGTTTGGATTTTATGTCATTAAACGCTATGAAATGCGACTGCGGTAACATTTTTGTACGCTACTTGTACTAAACTGCTTCCCAAAAACGATTGAGTATTTATCTATCTAGCATTTCAGAGTTAACAATAAAATTCATAAATATTATAAAGAAAATTTTAAATTGGTGAAAAGTTATACATGCCCCCTAAACAAACCTGCATATGTTTGACACACTCAGTCTACGCAAAGTGTGAAAACGGTTGTGTATATGCGAAAACGAAGCCACAATCGATTAATTATCAGCACGGCTCTGCAATAAGTTAAGAAATAGGCCTACATGTCGCCGTAGCTTAACACAACGGTTGGTTAGTTGATCTGGTTCCCAAAGTATGGATCAAAACCCAAAGAAGGGTGGAGGAGGGTCGAAAACTTGGTCGCCCAGAGGCGATCCAAATCTGCGATGTATTTTTTCAACGTTACCACTGCTTGTCTGTGTCCACCTGCCGCGTAGGTACTTGAGAAAGAGTAGCTTGCTAACATTAGAAACGAACTTTGCAACTTGTGCAGAAAATCATCCATGCCATCATTATTTTTTCATACGTTGTTTGAGGCTTGGGTCACTAGATGTTCAACAAACTCAGAGCTGGGTCATGCTCAAAAATGTCTGGGAACCAAGCGGTTGAAAGTCTTTCTTGAAATCTATTAGTGTTTAAATACCAAAATATAAGCAAGTAGGAAAAAATTCAATTTAGTTTCATTTCGGTCACATGCGCTTTATCGAGAAAACAGATTGCAAGCTATCTGTAAGTAGATGGCAGTGTCAACACTT
>JGI24022J15233_10011463_pt1 | contig 10118 bp, 8 predicted proteins | sample Ectturendosymbi2_FD_15233 | JGI IMG/M metagenome (IMG submission 15233)
GATTCACCGACATCAAAAGACGCACGCGTTTTGTGAACATACAACGGATTTTATGCTGTGAAACAGCTTTTTGTGATGAATAGCGTTGTTGCAGGGTCAAAATATTTCATTCCTTCGCGAGAAAAACAGGACAATTGCAGTTTAAATCTGACCCTTTCAAACCATTTAACAGTGGACGCAATTTGGTGGGTGACACGGAGGACGTGGCCCTCACTTTTTCAGGTTGGGGGTATATAATATGCCATGTTCCCCCCACCTTTCACATTTAAACATGTGATTGTCTATAAGCAAAAAGAAAATGGTCTGCACCGTTCTGCATCGGCTTCTTTATCTACAGTCGGATAACTGCATTGAGTTTTAAACAAGGTCCGAGACATAAATGCAACTGGTCTGCCGTTCTGATTGAGGGTGGCAGCTATGGCAAAATCAGATGCATCGCATTCAACAGTGAAAGGTTCCCGCTCATCTACAGCCCAGACAAGCGTTGAGCAGTTTTGACCGCAGTTTTTCGAATGCAGCCAAGGCATCATGCGATAAAGGAAAGGCAACGCTTTTAACAGTGAGAGGCTTCACTTTGCCAGAATGGTTTTCGATCCATCGAGCATAATAAGCAAACATTCCTAAGCATCGTTTTAGTTCTCGATGGTTTTGCAGCACAGGAAGTTCCATCAAGTGACGTAACCGCTCCGGGTCAGGATTGACCAAGCCGTGTGAAACACGGTACCCGAGAATATCGATTTGTGGCACTGCCACGACAGATTTTGCTTCATTAAAAGTCAAGTTTAACTGCGACGCGGCGTTCAGAAATCTTTTCAGATTTAGGTCGTGGTCAGCTTTACTGGTTCCGCCGATGGTTATATTATCGAGGTAAGCGTAGGTTCGCTGTAAGGCCCTTTGAGAAATGATGCCATCGATTATTCTCTGGAAAGCGGATACGCCGTTGGTAACACCAAACAGAAGACGTCGATATTGGTAAAGTTTCCCAATTAGCCTCAAACGCGGTGTACACGCGGTCGTTTGGATCTAGAGGTATTTGATAATAGGCAGATTTCAGATCGAGCGTGTTGAACAATTTACATTCAGCCAGTTCGTGCACTTGGTGATCGATTTTAGGAAGATACGCATCCAACTCAGTGAAACGATTTATGGTTTAAGACTAATCGATTACTATGCTGCGTTTATGCCTTTCGTCCTTTGTTACCAGCAGTTGAGCACGCCACGGGCTTTCAGAATGTTCTGCAATCCCCTGATCAAGTAATTTGTTTATTTCTTCTGTTATGAATCTGGAGTCTTCAGCATTGAATCGCTGGGAGGGAGTGGAAATTGGTCGAACTTTCGGATTCAAGAATTGAAAGATACGCGATGGTTTAACATTCGCAGCGGCTATGCTGCACTCCTTTTGGTCGCCAACTCGGATCGGCTCACGAGGACATCAAAAGTAGTGGAGCGATGCATCTTTAAGAAGTCTAGACCTAAAATCACATCAGCGCAAAGGTTGTCCACCACGCGCAATTCAAGGCTGTGCGATCCTTTAAAAGCAGAAATATTACAGTTCACGACTCCACGTACCTTTGCAGAAGAATGTGTTGATGCCAAGGATATGCTTGAGCTTTGGCCTTATTCTAAGCCGAGTTTTTTTGGAACTTCAGAGTCAACGTAACTGTCCGATGCCCCAGTGTTAAGCAAAGCATGGGCTGGAAGTCCCTGGATTTTAATGTCAACAACAGCAGATTGTAAGCAAGCCAGAGCTCCGACCACGGAACAGATGTAGTGCTCAGGCAGAAGTGCAGCCGAGATATTCGGGCTCTTTGAGCAAGTAGACTTCGAGCGACAAACCTTAGCGAAGTGTCCAGTTTTCCGCATTCATTACACTCAGCATTCCAAGCAGGACAACGGCGTCGGAGGTGATAAGGTCCTCCACAGAAAAAGCATTTCTTTTTCTGAATGGCAGCAACAGCAGACACATCTTTGGTCAATGCATCTTCAAACGTAGGTATAGCAGTGTGTTGTTCAAATGCACGCTGTCTTGGGGAGGTTTAGCATCAGACGCAGTTATCCGCTGTGATTAAATGAAGGATTGTTGCTGCGCACGTTCAAGAGAATAAGCCTGTTCAATCATACGCTGCTTCGAGCGAGAGATGGTCTTTTTCTAAAAGTCTCTGGCGGATGCCCTGGGAGTTTAGACCATTAATAAATGAGTCCCGGATGAGTTCTTCGCGGTACTGTTCGGCACTCACCATTTGGAAAGTACAATCTTTCGAAAGTAATTTAAGCTTGAAGGAATTGTTGAAGGCTCTCTGCAGTTCGTTGTTTTCGAGTCGCAAGAAGATGTCTTGCAAAATTTCTTTTTACGTGCACACGCTTTAATATAACTAAGGCCTCGTCGTACGTCTCGGCAGTCTTCAGCGTAGGAATAAATCACAGGAGACAAAAAGTTAACAAGCAGTCCTTTCGTGTTCACCTCAACATCAGGATTTATCGCAGCTTGGCCTGCCTCTACGGTTTGCAAGAATGTTTCGAAAGTGGTGAGCCAGTACTTGAACGCTGTAGCAGCCTCTGGGTCCTCCGGCGACGTTTAGGTCTTTCGGCTTTAGAAAATGATCCATAGTTGTAGTAAATTAAATTTCTCTGGCCTGTGGCACCAACAGATTTTCGTTTTAAAACTCATGCTTTAATTTACTATAACTTCAAGCAAGCTTAGTGACGCAGCATGCCGAAAGAAAAGAAAACAACGATTTACACTAACCACTCGACTTGGTAGATTGGGCGAACACGCACACCAGACTGACAAACACGTTCTGCGGTGAACACGCGGAGAAAACGTACGGTTGCACTCAGCTGCATTCCAGCAAGCCACGCAATAATGCGGCGACCAATAATTACCCGTCACCGCGATCATTACACGGCAAATACACCACACCTTGCAGCCGAAAAGGTCCTAAATTCGCGCGAACGGCACAGCAAACAGCTTTGGTTTCTGACACAATTTTAAAAGATGTTCCCAAGACATAATTTATAAACCGTGCAGGCCGAGATCTTCCAAATTACATCTGAGCGTAACTGCAAACATATCTGTTTCCGGATACTGGGCTCACAAACGCGTTCTTCGACTAGATACGTAATCATAACAAGCGCAGTGGACCGTTCATTGATTCGCGGCGCCGATCTGGTCAGCGCTCTGCCATGCGCGCGTTTTCTGCATGGCTGCGCGAATTCAAAAGGAATTCAAATGTGGTCAGCAAAAGATCGCGTTTTTTCATCGCTCACTGTTGTATGTCTTTGCTGCGATCTGAGAACGGCTTAAATCGTGAGAATGTGTTCACCACAATTTTTTAAAAGGGCGAAATTATGTTTTGTGACATTTTGTCCTAGGAAGAAATGTGCGGTTAAATTTAGCAAGTGCCGTTTTTCTAAATTTTAACCAGATTGCCCTCAAAAAGAGTGCCTGTGTTTTAAGCTTAGAGGGAACAGAGTGAACTCTTTTTTGCTGTACGTTTTTCACAAAGTTAAATAGGGAGATCTCTGTGATGCAAATATGCCATGAATCTTTCTAATAATGTTACCAATTTTTGTGATACTACTAGATTGACAATTAACCACAAATTGCCTTCTGTAATTTAAGAAAGAAATGTCTTTGCTTATTGATGGTATCAATCTTCAAATCTCAGGAAAATCCATACAAAACTTCAAAACTAGTTATCAAACAACAGTATACATAGAAAGTCATACAGAAGAACAACACAAACCTGGAAGGTTTAAGCGAACCCAAAAAGTAAGAAACCATACGCAGTAAGAAAAAATAACAGTAAAGGAACAACAGCAAAACAAGGGGGGAACGAGTACGACAGACGAAAACGCAAAAAGAAACGGCAGGTAATGTCTGCAAAAAAGAAACACAACGGGATTGCTAGCTGCAGAGCCCCTTCATTTTTTTTGCTGACATTGCCTGCTTTGCCTAAGTAGTTAATTGTGTTAAACCTTCCATGAATGCCATCATCTTGTAATTTGTGTACTTCATATTTTAATTTGAAATTTCACAGGGGCGTTAATTTATATATCTCATACACAACTATATCAAAAACACTTGAAAGGGCATTTATCTAAACATCTAAAACCCAATAAACACACATGCAGTAAAATAAAGTTGAAATTATATACCTTTTCATCCTTCTCCTTTCGTCTTTTATTTCTAGACAAGCCAAATGTAAATAGTCCGATACCAATCACAACACCATTGGCACTTCAAACACTGCTGAAGGAATTGTTCCTTCGTGGTATGGATGATCTTCGTATTCCATGAGACTGGTCAGTTCTTAGATAGTTGACAATCCACTTCCGTGGACAAACAATAAACATCACATGCCTTGCAGTGTGGTTTTAAAGCTTTAAATATGCCAGCATCTGACATCTTTCAACTTAATTTGGCAAGCCGACGCAAGGCTTGCGTAAGCTCTCGACGTTTTTGAAAGTCTGTTTCACATATATCCTGGTGTACAGTACATATCAGGCCTTTACTCAGCAGCAGCAATATACTTGAACGATGTCTCGGCTCGCGATAAACGAAGAAGCGAACACGTGACTCGCGTGCTGTCTCAACTGACGAAAGGAGGTCAGCGCGCTACGATCTGCGCGCGCATACACACATGTAGCGAATCAGTTCACACGCACGCACATGTCATCGGTGCTCCAGCCAACACGTTCACTTCAGTGAAATAACGCCGAGTGGTAATGCGAATGGTGTCCACTGTAGGTGACAAATGTCATATACTATAATATGGCAACATGCAGATGTAGAACAAATGACGCAGATAACTTCTATGGCCCGTCAAAGCCCAAGCGTTGCAAAGACATTTTATAGCTAAGGACTGTCCACAACAGGTAATGTCGGAACTTATGTCAATTTTTAATGTATTCTTCGGGATTAAGTTTCAACAACAAAATTCGCGACATGTCCCGAAAACTTGGGAAGTTTGGTAACCTGATATGTTGCAAATTTTCCGTGCATTACAAATCCTAAAAAAAACAATGCACCAAGACGTGAACTTTAACTCTTTATGTTAATTAATCCTTACACAAAATTTTGAAATGAACCAACTCGCAAGGCACTGTGGCACTTTCCACAAACAAGCAAGCATTGATCTTTCGCCGTTGTGTGACTTCTACAAACATGCTGGAATCAGAACAAGGATCAGTTGAAAGGAAAACACACGTGTCGATGTTAAATACATCTGCATGTTGGAATGCACGTTATTTGATACGCACAATAAGAAGTAGGAAGTTTCAATTTACTACGTAAGTCCTGATATATCTATGTTTTACTGCCCGTGGTAAACTAGATGATCAAAGCTGAGGTGGTAGTTTATTATCCTACCGCGAAAGTTCAGCCGTCCGTTGTGAGTATCTTTTCAGTCTAACTATGTTCCACCTACACAATTAAACTGACCGAGCCTTTCCTCTTTTGACCATCACGCTAGCACAGGGATTAACAGAAGGGATCTTAAGGACTCCTGCTGGAATCTCCGTGGTGGATTTAACGTTTTTAAGAGTATTGTATTCTCATTTTCCAATGGTACACAACGCATCGTTAGATATCGACACAGCGAGTTATATAGACGATTTGCATCCACACATCTCCCGTATATAGTTACAATTAATAACGATTTATCATTTTACTAGTTCAAACGTTAGCGAAAGTTGCTATCTGTGAGTGGCGTACAAAATATTTAGTCGAGACGTTGCGCGTATTATAAATGCAACTGGGTTCAGAGAGGTAACTATCCTATTTGAGTAGTTAAGTTCCTACGGTTTTAGTTTACAAAAAGATTGTTAAATAAGTTTCGAGAATTTAGAAGGTCAATTTAGTGGTGACACAAGTTTTACTTGTTATCAATTTTGTCAGTAATCCGTAATGTTTAAGGTTTAGGGCCAGATGATTCTATCTGTCTTTTAGATAGTGGCATCTTTTCTTCGAGATGAATCTATCTGCCGCTCAGTTGGCTATTGTACGTCCAACCACGCTCACAGATTCGAAGCATCTGAGGTTTCAGGTCAGATTCTTCGTATTTTATAGGCTTCTGATAGCAGCTTAATTGTCAGGGTACTCGTAAAGTTGCCTGCGTTCTTCGTTTCCTTTTGCGTCAACAGGTTTTTAGGTTCCTGTACTTTTGCAAGATGCCAAGGTTGTTTGCAAGTACTTTTGATTGACATTCTTTTCTTTGTTCGTTTTGGATGTGCAACTTTTGCTGCAAGATGCATTGCGCAATGTTCTTTTCCGGAAACGTTGTGCCTTGGGAAATTGTTAATCGTGGGTGACATTCCCGTAAATTCATTGTCTTTATTCTTTTGTACTTTACTAGCAGATTCTCAGGCGTGTTGCAAAGTAGTCTGTGTGGGTACTGAGATATTTGTCAAGTTTGGCAGATGTTTGACGTCTGCTTGTTGCGAAATTTCTCTTGCATCATCTCTTGCAGGTGCAAGTTTGCAATTGTCCTTCGTGGTTACGAAATTTTCTTTGCAGGTACTGGGAAAACAATTTGATCTTAACCCTCTTTCAAGAGTTAACTCTCTGTTCTTATATATAACATTTTACGATTATTTGACACATAATACATAATACAGTTGCACATAATAATACAGTTACACAATATACTCAGTGGCACATAATATATTTGTCGCATTATTATAATAATACAGACGTTCATATTTCTAAAGCATTACAACTCTTGGTATGATACATTATTTTGTTGAATGACTTGACATGTGCTTGACTGGGCATAGTCACATTGAACATGGTCAGTCATTTGTCGTTGTTGCTTTTTCTTAAGCGTTTATCACGCTAGCAATTCTCATGCTTTCTTCAATTGTCGTCTTGGTGATGTTGTTGATTGTGGCTTCTATGGGCCAATGATAAAGGAGTTGTCCATTTACGTCTCGACATGTTTGTATTTTTCGTGCATGGAGACATCCTTTGTCTCTCTGTATCATGACAAGGTAAACGTCACGTGTTGTTTCATCCGGAATTCTCAGTGTAATCGTTTCTCCTGTTAGTAGTTTCGTTGTAATCCAGTTGAGTAATAGTGCAACGACTTGTTCTTCTCTCAATTTCACTAGAGGTTCTGTGGATATACTCCATCGTGATATACCAAAATTACTTAATAAGGTTCTAATGCTTTTGCGTTCATAGTGATAGAATTGCAACATATTTATAAATGACATTTTACTTTTTCCTGTATAACAAATGATTCTTCGTTACATATACATATATTTTCAAAATATCACTTGAAATGCTTATACCTCTTTTTCTATGATGTTACTTATCGTACACTTGTTCGATAATATTGTCGCTTCAATTACAAGGCGTCGTTCATCTGACTTTAATAATAGTCTCGTTATTACTTCGTCAATGTGAGTACATTTTTGCATTGCTTGAGATTCTTGTAACCATTCCATTATTTTTAGGAAGTTTGGCGAATGATATTCTTGCTTTTGAAAATGCTTCACTTCATCGTAGATATTCCGTTGAGACATGTAAGCAGCATGTATGGACATAAAGCAATTCATTATGTCTACTTATTCCTAGCGTAAATACACAATTGTTATTTCACATATAACTTACAATATTAAATCATATTGCAATGTTTTCGTTTTACAGTTTACTTGACATTACGTTTGCATAGTTACTGTTTTCGAGGTAGCGTTTGACGATTGCGTATCATCGTTCATGTTATAGTCCGAAGGTGCCATAACAGTCCCTCCTGTAGGAAGTTTCAATTTACTACTTAAGTCCCTCCTGTCCGTGTCGCTCGATACTGTCACATCTAACCAGAAACAAGCAAAAAATATTTTTACTAGCATTAATCTATATACAAGCAAGCACTGGTGTATCGCCCTTGCGTGTTTTCTACAATAATACTGCAGTCAGTACTAGGATCAATTAATAGGAAAACACAAATAACCTTGCTAAAATATTTTTTACGTTTTTCTTCAGGTTTGGTAGCTTTACATGTAATTTGAAATGCATAACAAAAAGCAGGAAATGTTAATAACGCACCTTTTAGGCCCGCCCTGTCCAAAGTCGCTCGATACAGACACATTTTACCAGAAACAAGCAAAAAACTCATTTTTGTTTGGCACTTATCCTAACTCACCGATTATACACGGATGCCGGGGCCCCGCCTCCTACCAGTNCGGAGTCAACTGTCAGGCAGGTCACCTCATTCGACTATTGGCTGTCGATACATTGCCGAATCAAAGCCGAGGTTAGCCAACCCCGCGATATGTCCGCCCACCACTGGGTCGGTTCAGTGACGGAGATACTGTTGATCTGGGTAGCGGTAAGCGCTGCAAGATCGTCAGGCGAATCATTGACTGGCGTCAACGGTCGATTATTTAAAATCCATTCCACTTCTACCATGAAAGTGTGCAGTGATTCCTCATCCAGAAATCGGTCACGCAACAAGAATCGCAGAATCTTCTTTACTGCTTTTACGAGAACTTCCCAAGCGCCACCGCTCGAGGGAGACAGAGGATTGAAGTTCCATTGCAATCCTTTGTGACATAGAGAATCATGAATCTTCTGCTGGTTCCAACGCATGATTCCGTTTCAGTTCACGTTCAGCGAGGACGAAGTTGGCGCCGCTGTCGCTGTAGATTTCTTTCACTGGACCGCGGCGATGGATGAATCTGAAGAATGCTTTTAAGAACGAGCTAGCCTCAAGGCTTCCAGTAATCTCAAGATGCACGACACGCGTTGCCATGCAAGTAAACAGGCATCCATATCGTTTAACACGATTTCTACCGACGTTGACTTGTAAAGTTTCCAAATAATCTACACCAGTGCATGTAAAGGGAGCGTTGTTTGCAGACACGCGACATTTTGGCAGAGGAGCTAGTAGCTGCTTGCATACTTTTAATTTCCAGAAACGACAGCTTGAACGCCCGAATGGCTGACAATTCCATGGTAGCGTCGCACAATTAAGTTAGTCACGTGGTGTCTAGGTGGTAGAATGAACGGGTGTTTTCCTTCCCCGGGCAAATCAGCGTGTTGCTAGCGCCCGCCAACGCGAATTACGCCGCACACCATGATCGGTCTCAGCTTACGCAGGGAGCTTGGTGAAGTCTTTCCTAGACTGGAACCAAACCTGCTTATGTTGAGAAAGATTTTTCAGTTTCCTTCATGATTTTTCAGTTTCCTTTAGTTGTCTTCGAACGCTTCTTTCTCGACAGGTTTCACTGCTTCTGCAGATGCTTGATCGATTTCTTTACACTAGATAAAATATTTGCGAGAAAGCTCTGGTTGATGTCTTGCTTTGTGCAAGAACTTCGCTTTGCAAAACGTTTTGAACCTCAGCCACCACGTGGTAACGTTTAGTAGCTTGGTCCACGAAGAAAAATACGTGGTCATATCACGAAGAAAGCACTTTGCCTCTTTAGCGACAACAGTGTTAGCATTTCTCTTTATATCCGGGTCACCATGGGCTACCGAAGACATGTTTCCAGGCATTTCAGGCCAGTGCCGGTTGTGTTACCACAAAAAATCTGGACCACTCAACCACATTTCGGTTTTATCACAATATAATGATGTTTCATCTCGAAAAGCAACGTCCGCGGGATTTCTCTTTGAAACCACGTAATCTCAACTGCGGTGGATCAGAGCTGTCATGTATCGCAGAGAGGCGATTTGCTACAGGATTGACTTTGCGCGCATATCCATTTTCTGACAACTCGTTGATCTTTTCTTTATAAGCTTCAAAATATGCATTGTGGGTCATGAACTTCCGCTTCAGGCAATTCAACCTTTTTTCAGCGTAAGAACGGTTGGTCGGAAGTTGCACATCTTCCTCTCTCCGCGGAAGTGCAGTTTGATAGTGTCTGTTTACTCTGGTTATGGACTTCCCTACTTTATCCAAAAAAGCTTTGTCATCCAACGACAATGCTGAGTCAGCACACGATTCATCGGCAAATTCTTGGTTAAATAACAGCTGTCCTTGTAAATCGCATTATTCATAACGAGGGAAACATGCCGAAGTTTCGCTTTCACCTTTGCAAGGCTTCAAATGCTCGTCCGGACCAAACAAAGCCCAACCCAGGCCAGTTTTCAAAGCGCTCGTAATCGGGTT
>JGI24022J15233_10011466_pt1 | contig 10117 bp, 8 predicted proteins | sample Ectturendosymbi2_FD_15233 | JGI IMG/M metagenome (IMG submission 15233)
CAGTGGCCTGAAAGAACTGCCCATACAATGAAGAAGAATAACATGTTACTGGTCTTGGCGCAAAGTTGTAAGAGGTTTGCGTCCGCAGAGTTCATCGTGAATTTTCTGCGCCCCCAAAGGCTGGATCTTGACGGATACAAAGCAGTCGGTCGGGGAGCAGGGTTTCGAACCGAAAAAAAGGCTGATTTCAGGCTTGTTGCGTCGAGACGGAATCGAACCAGGATCTTGATTTGCCAGTTCTTTAACGAAATCGTCATATGAGAACAAATTGACCGCCTGGTATTTTTCCAAAGCCGCGGGCGAATCATTCTCGCTCGACGCAGCTTTGGAATAAAGTATCTCACTTCGGCACCATCGCGTTAAGCACAGCACCCGGTTTTTCTCAATTTTCAAAACGAAACCCTGGTCCATTCGAGCCAAGGCCCTCTTGACTTGGTTGCTGTGTCCGCGGTAAGTGGGCAGTTTCGAAGCGAGGACATTTCTGTTTGGAGGTCTGCACCCTGGCAATCCGGGGTCGTGGAAGAAGCAACAGCCCCGTTGCAAGTTGATTGTTCGACGGGAAACTTGTCTTCTTCCGTAAAAAATTTTGATGCCGACTTGAAAAAGCGAAACACCTTCAAACGTTAAAAGGATCAACTTAAAACATGATCGCAAAATCACACAAGACGTCCTTTGCACGAGACACTAAAAACGAAGTGTGAAGGTATAACATGGAATCGATAGAATATGAGGTTCTGGAGTTCAAAGGATACTTTCACATGCGACGGCTTGTTCAATCATATCAATAAACGAAACACGAAAAATTCGCCAGAAACAAAACTGTCGCTTTTCCTTTAACTTGAAAATAATTTTGGTTTTCGTGCGCGGCTGTGGTAATGGCTTCTTGCAATAGACTCTGCTAGTGGTGCCTCACGAATTTGCATCCGTAGTTGCTTCTGAGTAGATCAGCTCCTGATCGACCTGCTCGCTTACAGTATTTCACTTGAAGCACTGTAGTACATGGAGACTGGACTTTGAAAAACATTGTAACTAATCAAAACAACCAAATTTCAACTTTACAAAATTCGCACCACTTTGCTGTTTTACAGCTCAGTTTACCAGTGAATCGACTCTCGTGGGAATTTTAAAATTTGGATTTCGCATTTTGATTCATCATTATTTCATATACAGCGTTGCAAAGTCATCCAATGATTAAGTAACGTCCGGCTACGCGTTTCTTATATTTGACAGAGCCTTAAAGATTTTTGACCGGAGAAAGTTTCTTTTCCGATTAAAGCACGGCTACTCGAAAATAGGTTACAATTGTCGCTCGTGTGTTTGCAAACCATTCCTCTGTAGTTTAATCCAAAACAAAATATTGCAACCGACGTTTAGTCTTTGTCACAGGTCCCATTCAGTTTTTTTGCCGTGGTCCGGCACTGCTGACAAACAACTAGCATATTTCTATCATTTCTTTCAAAGAGTGTACGTGTTACAGTAACACACGCGATGTCTAACAGGAGGGTTACGACCTTTGTGACACTGTACGGTCGGAATGAGCAATATAGAAGTACCTAATCGTCACAATAACAAGCATGTGTGCATGCAAAGATGCAGCGTTTGTTTTCGATAACAACGGCAGTTTAAAAATTCGGAGTGTTACTCCACCAAAAATAACAAACCAATTGAGAAACAATGCAGTTAATTCAAAACAATGGCTATTTAATGTATAGGAAAACATATTGGTTCGTACTGGATACGCGCGGACAAGTAGATGCCAATCGCACTTGTAAGACACTTTAACATGTTTTCCTGATCAAACAAACGAAACATCCAGAAGATATCATAACTAGAGGGTTTGTCGGCACAGTGTGAGTTTGCAGAAGCTTGCAACTTACACGGTATTTTCAGTTCCTCCAGCAGCACATCAACCGAAGACGGAACAGGTTTCACTAAAGAACTGCGCTTGTGTCGTGCGTTGTGGAAGCTTTCAAGTACGACAAGACCTTCAAAATTCAAGATAAAAATTGTATCATCACTGTACAGGGTAGGCATTGAGGAAAGGGAAAGATAACATAAAAAAAACGACAAATGATCTTCATTTGCAAAACTACTACCAAGCTCCAGATGGCAGTTGATGTATTATTTTCCTCGCAGTAGCTGTAGCCGGTGCATCCTTACATAAAATGTATACAAACTTCGGATATTTGTCAGCGTTCAACCGCATGTAGCTCAGTTAAAAGAGCGAGACGGTGATTTAAACCGAGTAGCACAAAGCACTAGAACTTCAACAAGTGACAACTTTTTCGATTCGTTCGGCTGGTTTTTATTGTGGCTCTGCCGCTCACACAACGTGCTTAGGGCGCTTCAATATCCACAAGACAACTTCACACAACTCTTCGTTTTCATAACCTAGAATAAGAGTTGGTGTACAGCCCATCCATACAGCTTGTTGAGCTTGATTAACAAAATATTAGTTGCGGGATAGAATGTGTCGGCCGAAACTAGCTGTATTGAGAAGAACCGGCAAAGTGAGAAGAGCTGAGCACAGCCAGATTGAACTCCAGTAAAATAAAATCTAAATATCGGAGAGCGATGGAAACCTCATACCAAAAGTTGTAGAACACTAGCAGCTCGTGTCAAACGTACCTGAATCTGCACTGGATGGGATGTCAGCATCAGAATCAACTGAGTCGCAGGTATCGAGTTGTTTCTGCAATGTGCATGTGTTTCAGAATGGAATTAAATACAGTATGTCATTTATCAGTGTATCTAGCAATGCAGGCAGCTCTGTTTACATTAAAAAATAACCCTGGTCAAAAAATTAAGTGTGCTTTCGACCCACAGTGCAACAGTAAACAAATAAAACTGTTTTGATTCAGGCCCAACATGGTGCCGTTTGGAACTGAGTAGAAGGGATCCAGTCCTAAACGAGTTTGAAATTTTAATTCTGCGGAAAGAGTAGCAGGGACTTGTTCGCGGTAGCGACGGATGACGAAATAGGTGGAGCAAAAAAAACGTAAATCCAGCGAGGTTTGGCGAAATTGTACCTACATGTTGTGGCAGCCTGGAGATGGCGCCACCGGTAAACAAAGTGGTCACCGGTAGTTAGCGCCCATAGATAACACATCACTGTGATAGTCACCACAAGCGAATGATCGACGTTCCCTCATCCCGATACTGTATAAGAATAGTGCAAACTAGTATCAGTAGAGTGAACTCAGTGAGTGATCTCTGCTCTTGCTGGTCGCTTTCCTGTTAGTTCAATGCCCGGAAATAACATATTTCTCTTGTGCTTGCATCAGTAGTTCAAGACGATGCAGATAGCTGTAACACTTCAACTATTTGATTATATTCATAATATGACAGCGAAGGTGCACCAGTTAAATAGAATGCATTTCAAAACTTAGCTCACGTTTTGTTTGTTCTCCTTCAGATGATTTTTCAGCTGCTTGTCAACTGCAAACAAAATTCTATAGTCAGATTTGATATTACCAAGACTTCGTGATCACGTGAGACGTAGCACTAACAACCTGATATACTGGAGGGACGGGAAGGCGGGCGGTCGTCCCAGCATCTTTCCATCAAGTGTTTCAGAATATTAAAGGTGGAAATATCTTCTTTGCAATCCAGCTTCTGTTCAGCATTGTCAATCAGCGTCATAGGCGGTTTTATTTTCGCCAACACAAGTTGAGGTACAAGGTGCGGGAAGGTGCAGTCGGAGTATGGTACTTTTCGGCTGATCATCTCGTACAAAAGTGATCCAAAGCTTCATGCACAAAATCGAGTGTGATTGGACTGGAAATCGATCAACATCACTCGACGCACTGTATCAACGCATTGGATCCTGAACTGGTTAATCAACCAATCACAAAAAGATAGTCACATCGACATGAAGTTCATAAATACAATTACGATAACAATAAAAAATAAGAGAAAAACGGTGGAACGTGCTCTGAGTCTTTTTTTCTGCTGCTCTCGGTAGACAACAGCGGAAGTCCCGAGAAGCGCTCACTACTGCCACATTTTTTTTAATCAAAGTAAACTATAAACGGTTTTAAGGAAGCTTGTTAAGCATCGGCTTAAGTTGCTTAACAACTTGCTTAAATGCGCAAAAGTTAAGATTGATGATCACCTGAAACGTACAAAAGTCAAGCCAGTTAACTTGCATCTCTCTGACTTAACGAGAAACTCTTTTGCTACCATACGTTCCAGAAATATAGCAATTTTTTTACAAGCAAGTCAGAAGGGGAAGCGGCTGACGTTTTTGCAACAATCTTAAACATTCGCTGCCGGGTGGATTTAGCCCTAAATCCCGTATTTTCGCGCCACTTTGCAACTCCATAACTCGCCAGTCGATGGTGCTAGAGAGCTGTTCAAACCCTGAAAAGGCTCAGCAAGTCTTCTAGTTTGCAATGAAAAGATTTTCAGTTCTAGGTTTCGTTTTTTTTGTGGGCGAAGTCATAAGTGAGGTAGGTTTAGGCCTTTTTGGTCGAGGTTATCAGATCCTGGGCCCCAACGACAAGAGGGAAGCGTTTCGCTCAAGTTTTTAGTGGAAACTAGGCTAAAATCCTAGTCTTTTAAGCCTTTGATTGACTTTCTAGGGTTTCTGGGTCAAAGGTTATGGACAAAAAACTAAATTTCGGTAAAAATTACCCAAAAAAATTGTTTTACCCAAAAGTTGGTTATTTTATCCTAGCGTTTGAACCAGAAACCCTGGAACGCCAATCAAAGGCTCAAAAGACTCGTGTTTTAGCCTAGTTTCCACTAAAAACTCGAGCGAAATACTTTCGTTTTGCGGTTTGGGCCCAGGGCCCGATAACCTTGATCAAAATGACCTAAATCTACTCCACTTATGACATCACTCGCAAAAAAAACGAACCCAAACCTTACATTTTTTTCATTGCAACTAGAAGACTTGCTAAGTCTTTCGAGGGTTTGAACAGCTCTCTAGCACAATCGACTGGCGAGTTATGGAGTTGCAAAGTGGTGCGAAAACAGCGGCTCAATGCTTGATTTCAGAGTACGATATATTCGTACACCGGCAGCGAATCAGGAAGTTTTTAAAACCAGAAGTAAGCTCCCACGAAAGAATGCAACTCTTCTGTAGAAAATAAAGATGTTGACGAACTACAGTATCTTCTTTATGTAGGGCATTGCCTTTCACGCAATTCGTCTTTTCCGTGCACATTTCCAAGCGCACGCTTAACACCTTGCTTCAAAATCACAAGGGTGAAAAATGCAAACACTCCAGTACAACATCAAGTTAATTATAATAAATCCTGCAACATAGTCTACTTACATGTCGAAGTTAATTTTCATGGTTTACATCATTGAAAGCAAGTTTTTAGCGAAAAAAGGTACATTCTGGAAGAAAGGAAAAACTACTTACCAAACAAATTTCAATTACGCTTGTTTACCTGTACATGTCCATGGACGGTTTTGCTTTTTGTGTCGAGTCCTCCAAAACTTCTGGAGCAACATATTGGTAGGTAATTTGAGTATTCTTGCAGACACTCGATGCTGTTGATGCTCCAGTAGCGATGCTTAGCTTAGTGGAACCAAAATCAGCCAATTTCGCGTGCAGGCCATGCGTCAACAAAATGTTTTCTGGCTTTAAATCGCCATGACAAAATGTCTTTTCTTTATCAGAGAAGTGCAGATAAGCGAGACCGGAAGAGATCTCTGCAGCAAGCCGACAGCGAATAAACCACGGTATGTCAGATGTATTCCTTTCAGACAAGAAGTCGTGCAAATTGCCGCCATCAAGGTACTCCATCACGATTCCCACACGCCCAGGCCACTCAGTGATGCCCAAAATGCGAACAACATGTGGGTGAGTAAACCGCGATAAAAAGCTAGCTTCACGCTTTATTCTGAAAAGAAGTGCACGGAGCTCGTTTGAAAATCGTTCAGGGCAGTGATTTCGCCATAAAAATTCACGCCAAGCCCTGAATCGCTGACAAGTTTTCTGTCTGTGCTCCTAAATGCATAGAAATAGCTATTACTAAGAATAAAAAAAGGGTATGTATAGTAAAAAAGAAACATAGAAATTCTTGGAAATTGAAGAGCACAAGGCAGATTCCCTGTTAACTGCTTTTTTATGGAAAATTGAGCAGGTACCTTGCAGGTTGCACACATCCAATATCCAGTCATTTTCACCCACACTTTTCCTCTGGAAAGGGTCATGGAGTCAGCAGTCCTAGAAGGACTCGACATACCTCACATTCAACATCAATCTTTGATAGTTCTATTGGCTTCACACCAAGACGGGGCCAAGCCAGGACGGAGTCGTAACTACTCCACCTGGCCCTTGTTCGATCTCTGGCCCGCGTCCCCGTTGTGTAACCAGGACTTGCCTCGCCACTCTTTCTTGGGACATTCTGGACACGTGGCCGAACGAACATAGCTCGGATCTCTGCTTCGGAGGACAAGTGGTTCGACACTGAGGACTTTATATATTTCAGAGTAACGCATTTTATTGTGAAGCGCAACGATGTGAGCTCTTCGCAAAAATTCCATCTCTGCTGCTTTTACTTGAGATAGCACTCTTTCAGTCATTGCTCAAGATTCATGACGATACGTGAGGATCGGAACAAAGACCTATTAGAAATATGACAGCTTTGCAATGTTGGAAAGAACCGTTTTAAGGCCACGGAGCGATAAAGCTCACGCAGTACAGTGTTTGCTTTACCAATCCGTGTATCTATCTCCTTGTTCTGTTGTCCGTCATTCGTGAATACCACTCCAAGGTACTTGAACTTCTCGACTTGCTGCAGTGTACTGTCGATAACTTGAAGAGAGAACTGGCTTGACTTTCTGGAGAGTTATACTACCTCGATCTTTTTAGTGCTGATGTTTATTCTCGTTTGGTAGCATGCAGCTGAAAAGCGATCAAGTACATGTTGATGACCTTGTTCAAAGGATGTAAGCCGCAACAAATCGTCCGCAAAAAGCAAACGGTTGATCCTGCAGCTTCCAACTGTGACACCCTCATCGAACCAGCTGTAACTGTCTATCCCAGGGGTCTCCAAACTTTTTTGTCCGAGGGCCACATCAGCTATCACACAACAGTTCCAGGGCCGGACATCTTACGTCATGCGATTGTTTCGGGATATGTTACATTCTGTCAAATCAATAATCTTTTTGGAAATTGTTAATATATTACTTTCTCATTATTGACAAAATGTCGTGGCCGGATGAAATGACTTCGCGGGCCGGATTTAGCCTGCGAGCCCTAGTTTGGAGACCCCTGGTCTATCCAATTCATATAGAATATGAAGAGGAGTAGTGACAACGCACTCCTTTGTCGAAGTCCAACACACACGGTGAACGCTTGTTATTAACTCTACCAATACGGGCACAAACGTTTGATCAGGAATACAGTGACTTGACGGCCAGTAACAGGCAGCCATCAACACCGTACTCCCGGAAAACTCCTTAAAATTTTCACTCGAAACCAGTTCGTATGTATGCATTTTTGAGTCATCTTTGACATACTTCCAAAATTTCTTGAAAAGTTGGTCTGTAGTGCTATGGACAGGACGAAAACCGCACTGAATATCCTTCAGCTTTGGTTCATTTATTTCGCAGATCCTTGTTCAAGGCACTTGGCATACACTTTTCCAGGGAGGATAAGGTAGTTAGTGCATTCTCCCTTCTTGTGTATGGAGATGATAAATCCAGTTTGCCACATCCAATATGTTATTGAAAAGCATAAATAACTTTGGCAATCAACTCAATTCAAAATGCAATGATTGCCAACATACACACTCCAACCACATTTTTCAAACTTTATAAAGAAGTCAGAATGAAAAGATAGAAAAAATGGCCAGTTGGGCATCTTTCAAATCAGTTTTGTGAAAATAAACATTTGCGGGTTGCACAATTTTTTAATCAGTTTAAATGAAATAAACATAAACATTGATTTCTGTGACTGACATTTCTGGAATATATGAATTTTTAAGTTGTGTACAATCTTAAACCTTCCACTTTAACATAAGAACTGCGAACGAATTGCAACAAAAGTTAAAACCGAAATCAAAGTAGGTTGATCTCAACTTTCTCTGTATTACAGTATCAGTAAAGAAGCAAAAAAACAAACAAAAACTGGAGAGGAGTTGCTGTAGATAAGCATTTTCAAATCACTTCAAAACTCTTCACTTTAGCATGTTTTGCAGCTGTTTCAAGCTTGCCGCAGTGGTATGGTGGGTATGATTAGAAGCACTAAAAGCCCAAAAATAAAACTTGAACAGTTTAAAATTTAGTAAGATTATCACAAACCATGCAACCACTTTTAACTCACGCTTTCAAGCGATCATCCATGGTATCGCAACTTCCTGTAACAGGGAAGAACTTTATAGCAACCGTTTTCATGTCTCTGTGTTCATATTTGTAAACTTCACCAAAACTTCCTCGACCAATACAGTGATCTGTTTCATCATGTATATGAAAGTCTTCCTTGGCAAAGTTGGAATAACCAGAGAAATTACCACTCTGCTTCACAAAAAAAATAATAATAATAGTCATTGAGAACTATTTGACCACGACAAAAAAAATGTTTTATCATACCATTCTGGTTCTTGTTTTTCTGTCACTTCTGGATGATGATTGTTATGGTTGAACATTGTACATTTTCACTGCAAATATCAATACAAAAAAAATTCTGTAAAATCATTCAAACTTCACAATCATGTAATTCAAATTTATAACTATTATAATTACATTCTTTACCTCAAGGATTCATTCTGAAGACAAGTTGAGGTGGATAGAATGCATGCTATGAAAGATTAAATAGATTGGCTGGATTACAAAGATGATGTTGTTTGATAATAAAGTTTAAAAGCAGTGATTTTAAGTTTATGACCACTGATAATAGCACTGCTCTTTTATTATTACTTCATGCTAATATTAAGCAATATATCAATCTTTATACGACAGCATAAGAAAATACCTCTAAATTGCAAACAGAGAGTTTAAGGTCATTTGATCTTTATAAAATAAATGATGAACTCACTATAAACACTGTAAACTATACAGAATTTTCTGTGACATCAATTTTCTGCTTAAATAATATAAAATTATTTCCAGAAATATAATTACTGTGAAATAGACTGATAATTACAATCACTGATATATCTTCAAATCATCTTAATTCATCATAAATACTTTGTAAAACTCTTGTTATTTTTCTACCGCTTACTCTATTCTGTCAATACAGCAAGTACCACAGTTATATCACCACAAAACAAGTACAGCTGATATGGTACACTGGAATTAATTTATGCAAATTTCTAAAATAGCATGTAGTGAAAAAAAAGAATCTCATTATCACTGTGGCTAACATAAAAATATACAAGCTATTTTCAAGATTTCTGCATGAAATGGTTGTAACAAATACACATTAAAAACTAGTTGGCACAAATAAAACATATTTGTTCAAGGATTGCTAATATGATACACATTTCGTTATGACTTAAAAATTTAGCAGATGAATTACATAGGATAATATGTACATGTGTTTTAACAACCTAGGTTTTTTTAAATATAAGCTTTATTTTCAACAAATATTAAGTGCTATTCTCTCATTTTTCTTGTTCAGATGTAAATTCCAAAACAATGTCATGTTTAGTTATCCATTTGTATGACTTATTCATACTTTCAATGCAAAATCACATAAAAAATTTACCACATCCAAGCAAGTCAATTTTAGGCATGCCTAAAATAAAACAACTGATTGTTATAACACATGAGAAAATTGATAACAAATTAAACTGAAACTACTGACAGATTGAAAGTAGCTTCTGAATGAAGCACAAAAGGTTGACAAAATCAATTGTTTAGCACGCATGCCAGCCCTATTCTTAGTAATAATAAAATATAATAAAGCAACTGACACACGTGAACAAAAAATTGTAGCTAGTAGCAGTAATAGCGCTGCAATCAGCATATATATATATATGTGATCATTATTTCAGAGTTTCCACTTCTTTCAAGTTCCACAGCCTACAGTACTCCCCCATGTTAAATAATTATTGCGATGCTTTGTGTTGTTTGACTCAATCCGATGTTGTCTTCCACTTTGTGCGCTAGCTTTTCTCTCAACACAGCTTGCTTACTCCCACCGCAGCGTTTAAAG
>JGI24022J15233_10011468_pt1 | contig 10116 bp, 10 predicted proteins | sample Ectturendosymbi2_FD_15233 | JGI IMG/M metagenome (IMG submission 15233)
TATAAAATGGCAGGAATTAGCAAGCCAGCAAAGCGAAAAGATTTATGTCTGTCCAAATGAATCCTTGTTATCGAAAAATTGGAAAAGAAAGCAACTCAGTGCGAAGTTGCCAAGGAGTTTAGAATTTCACAGTCCCAAGTGTCGCGCATTTGGAAGACGAAGCAAAAGCTTTTATCCGCACATCAAGGCAACATAAACCCATTGCGGAAAAGCGATAAGATTACGTCACTTCGTGGATACGCTAAAATAAGCACGCAATAAATTTTTTCGTTAGCACGTCAGACAGACACTCGGAAGACAAGTGATGTTGAACTTCATCGGAGAGGCATTTCTTTTTTTGTGCAGTATTGAAGTCACACAACACATTTTCTCACTTTGCTTAGCAACACCTTAGTACTGTAACAGTAGCACAAACGCGTTCATTCCTACAAACTGTAGATGATCGCATACACGGTTAAAATGTCTAGCGGTCTGCTTTCAAGCTTTTGTGTAAGATGAACGTTCGGTATTGATGTGTAGGATACTGTCAATCAATGGATACGGTTAATCGCATAAAAAAGTTTGGCAAATTGACTATGCGATTAACCGATTTCGACTGTACTGATTAGTGCTGCAGGAAGAACATTAAAAAAATTCAGAATTATTCTTGCAGCTAAGTGGCACACTTCACAAATTTATTTTTTGTTTTACCATGTTTTCCTAGGGCAAGCAATTATACATGTAGTGCATAGCTCAAGAGATAATGTGTCTAAAATGGACACTGATAGTTGAAATAAGATCTTACATTTTGAAAGCATATTCATCACATCACTGAAAAACAAACTTTTTAAAATTAAAATCAAAAATTAATATCATGACAATTGCACAGTTCTTAACTTGAATTACTTTCAAACAAAATAAGATCTTTGGAGAAATTCACATTATAACTTACCCTCTCCAACAATCCCAAGCACATCATACTTGTTCATTGGATTTTGCTTTGCTCTATCCAGTACAACCATTTAATTCAGTTGCAAAGAAGTGCATTAATAATGATCCATTGACTATTAATGGTGTCAGGTCATAATAGTCACAAAGGAGTCACAGAGCAACCTATACTAATATGCAGCATTGGAGTAATATGTGAAATGCCACAGAGCTGCAGAATACTGCATTTTCTTCCAAGTCTTTAAAATCTTTGAATAAAAATTTCAAAATGAATTCAGTCTTTTTAAAAACATTATCAATCCAATCACAATGATGAGCTTTCATGAAATGTAATGTACATGAAGCATAGTAAATAGAAGTTTTACAACTTAAAACAACTAAAGTGGAGTTTAAATAGAAAAGTTCACATTCTATTACTTTTGTTGAACAGCTTGCACCAATAAAATATATGTTAGGATTGATGCAGGAACATGTTATTATATATTTTCCATGACTTTTTAAACCACTAATCATTTCGGCAAATGTGTTTTTGCATTTCACAATTTTTTTGTTACAAATTTTTTTGTATTTGTTGCTCATCAAAGTTCACGTTCATGTTCATTCATGCATTTTTGTGACCCACATTATACTTTCATTGCATAACCATAGTAAAACATGTAGCACATCCACGTAAATTGAGTATAAAGCACAAGACGAAACAACACATCTTTACAAGATATGAAAACATTTAAGCTTAACTTAAAGTGAGGATGTTTAGATTAGAGCTGTGCCTAAAGAGCAGGGATTTCCAGACTATGGTCTGCAACGACATATGTCAATTATGAAAAAATAATGTATATAGATATGAAACATTTGTGGATATGAGAGATGTTAAATATCCCAAAACAGTCATATTAAGTAAGATCCAGCCATCGAACTATGGTGTAATAGCTTATGTGGCCCTCGGACAAAAAAGTTTGGAGACCCAAAGAGCATTGAACAAACTCTTACTGGTTGGCATGTCCTCTAGCCCTATTGTTAGTAAGAACAAGCCTAAGGCAATTGACATGTACATAAAAATTACAAAACATTGTGAAATGGGTATAAATATAATTAGGGTTACCATACTTTACCACCAAAAACAAGTACACATTCTTGATAAAAATTATTAACATACACACATCACAAAGGTTTTACCATATGCTTATATGTTTAAAATTGACATATATTTCTTCAAGAATCAAGCTCTCTGAGTGTACAATTTATTTTAACTGTTCAAAATACAACAAGGAAGACATCTGGGCATTTTCAAACATCCTTTGAAGATTGATTGTTCCTCATTGAAAATGAGGACAAGTTTTCCAAATAGAGTATATATATGGTAACCTTAAATATAATACACTGAAAAGATTATATGAAAGCCAAAACAATCTGTGTTGAATACAACAAAATAGAGCACAATATTCCCAGATAGAGAATACGCATTGGATAAAAATCCATTTGTTACAGGGCATTAAAAGTATGGGAAACTATAGATCCAACACATTTATGAAATTGTTTCTTTAGCTGTTTATCTATTTGAAAACAACAAGCCCATGCACACACTAAATCTCATCCACGGCAGTTTGAGTGTTACTGTGACCATGTACATCTGAAGTTATTTACAGCTTTAGTTGTGCACTTCCTTTATTTTTTAACCTCACACACTTTTTAGTTTTGGTACACAATGTACTGTAATTGCTTCCAGTTAAGACTGAATTGTAAAAAAATAATATCCACTTAAAACCCAATTTCTTTCTTACTTTTATTCTTTTTTTTATTGAAAATGGCAACTATGTAACAAACCATAGGGCTATAATAGGTGTCCAAGGAAATTAAACATCTTTCCTCAAGAGAGGCTAGTACATCTGTAAAGCAATGCAACAGCACTCACCAATTACTTCATTTTTCTTTTTTCTATGTTTTTAATACTGTGTATCACTTTTGTACATATATCACCTTTGTGTATGCATTGGGTGACTTCAAATGCTATGCTTACAGTCCGGCTGTTTTGCTGTGCCCAGTTCAGTATACTGCAAACTTTAGCTTCATGAGAATTGGTTTACTAGCACTGATTTGGTCTTTGTTTTGACTTGGCAACTTTACAGTATTGTCTGTCATTGCATTGTTTTTTTTATGTTTACTGCTTTTTTGTTTTGTTTTCCTTCATAAGCTGATTCCCTGAATAAGCAAACTGAACTGAATGAAAGAGGTTAAAATGCTCATACTCATGTACATTGTTTAAAATAAATGATGGGGATCAAGATATCATAGAAATAAAACAACAGCAGTTACCAAAACATATTCTGTAAACAACAATAAGACAAATTTCTATATCTAACCAATTCTTGGCAAAAAAATTTTTGTAATGTCTGTTGTATCCAAATGGGAAATGACTTGAAATCTTCAGGAATTGAAATATGATGCTTCCTGAAGGCAAAAGTCATCAACCAGCATTTTTAACAACAGTGAAAAAAGAGTTAAAAATAATGCAGCACAGATCGAAATTAAGCTTGTTGACTGCTTTTTTAATTCAGGTTATTTTGACTTGTGTTATGTACTAATTTTACTACCAATTTTGTTTTGCCAACTTATTATACTTATTTTGTTCTCTTATACCAATTTCTTAAAATAAAAGTGGTGATATCTATTTGAACACACCTTGAAATGCAACTTCAAACCTTGTTACATTTTATGACTATAAAACAATTTCTACATTTTTAAGCTAAATGTTTGGAGAGAAAAGTTGCTTAGTCCTGATTAGGGTCATGTCTCTTAAAGTATAAATTTTCAATTTAACTACTAAAAGGAATCCAGTGTATATAATCTAAAACTACAAACACCTACACTTACAATGGAGTTTCACACTTTCACTTAACAAACACCATTTTTTTCTTAGAGTTCTGCAATGGTGTCAGTTATTTTTTTTCATCTAAATACTTACATTTTCCAGTATCTTTTATTGCAAAATCTTTGATTCAAATTGTCTTATGTCATCTGTTGTCATACCATAAAACATTACATGGTGAAATTGACACAAAATTTGTATAGCAACTTTATTTGGAGATCATTGTTTATTGCCAGTATCAAATACGTTTAATAGCATATGTACAATACAGCTTGCAATGCTAATTTCACATTTTTGAGCATGTTTTGTTCCCTCTTATGCCAATGCTTTGACATGCAAAATTTTTATGTTACAGGTAAAGTTTAAATTAGAGTCAGTTTTTTACAGAATCAAGAATGATGAAATAATAGATGCTAATATTTATCAAGGTGTTTTTTAGCTATACTAAATTCCAAGATGGTGTAACTTTAAAATCTGTGTATTTACGCATTGTTCAGAACTAAAACTTTCTAGTGTATTTCAAGGCACAACATGATAAATAGTCCAAAATTCTGTTTTATTATGTGTCAAAAGCATCCAGCAAAACTAAACACAATATGTTGTTCAGAAAAAGACTATGTGAAGTGCATGTATAAATGCTAAGATGTTGGGAGAGTTTATACAGGAACCTAACCATGCAAGTGAAGTGGGGCACTGGTCTTTAAGACCCTTTTACTGCAACCAATGACATTAGGAAATTAGAAGCACAAAGTCTACATGGATTTGCTGATTAACTTTCTGGTTTAGCCCGAGTTGAAAATTCTTATGGAAATATGTTTGCAAACAACCTCACACATTCTTAGTACATTTAAAGGTTCACATGAATGATATCACATTGTATTTCAGATTTTCTTTGTTTCAAATTTTGATAAGTGCTGTAAACAGAATGCAAAGTACCTTTAGTTGGGCTTCAACTTTTGTAAAATATACTTCATCTTGATGAAATTACATACCAAGGCATACCTGCCAACAATAAATGTATGCATAGAGCCCTGACTGATGCTTAGCACATATAAGATTTTTTACTCACAAATGTCAGTGTTAATCAGCATTAATAAAGGTTCCAGTTGCTATCAAGGCATAACTGAAAGCTTTGATTTTCAACAACTTCTACATAACTATTTAATAACTATTTAGCACGTAGCATAGTGCATCTTAACTATTTAGTGGGGTGCATCGTTGTCTAACAACTTCATTCACTCTTAAAAATAATCAATTCTTTCTACAAGTTATTCTTAAAGGAGTGCATTTTCTTTAATTATATAAATTTATATATGATGAGAGCTTTCTACACTTACTTTCAGAGTCCTTCAAGTGTTTTCCCTATTTTGCATAGTACACTAGGCAGTGCTCTTCAACAGGGGTTCCGCAGAACCCTAGTATTCTGCACAACATGTAGTGAGGTTCTGGAGTTTGAAGGGTTCTGTTAGGGTTTCTCGTTTTCTAGGGGAATTATTTCTTGCTTAAATACGTTGATGTGTCATTATGACATTTTTTAGATTGCTGTGCCACATTCAGACCCCAAGTAGGCCAGTTAGTTATACAGGACGTTGAGTGCAGTTAATAGCTGAAACAGAAATATTGACAGTTGTTGCATCACTTGTTGCGCAATTAAAAGAACGTTATTGTCGCATCACAGTTATACAATGTTGCCGATGTACAGTTCACAGTAGACTACTGACTAGAGCTGCTGTTCAGCATTTTTGGGAATGAAGTAAAAATGGTGTGAAACCTAACTTTTTACTATTTAGTCAAGCCAGCTGAAACAAAATAGCAAATTTTCTTATGTGAAGCAAAATAATAACCACAGCAGAGGTGTGGGGGTAATGAGCAATGTAGTTCAAATGTAAGAGGCATCTCCTCCGAAGCAGACCTAATGTAATTCAATTGCCAAAGTTAGAAAATGAGACGATACATATGAGATATGCTTCTTTTTGCTGGATGACCAAATTCTGAGTGTAGCAGCTATATTTAAAAAATGCAAGAACAACCAAGTCATTACATTTCTTGCTTTTAACTTTTGTAGGCTAATAACTGCTTATTCGTTGAAGTGTGTAATAACAACAATTTGATTTTTTTACAAGTAATTCGTGTTATTTAAATTGTTGCTGATGGGGGGTTCCATGACAAACACAAAAGTATATCAGGGTTTCCATGATGACAAAAGGGTTGATGAGCATGAGCACTGTAGCAGACTACATAAGGTTACTAATTTTTTGCTTACTAACTCATGTGTCATAAAGCTTAGTTTAAAAAAAGCAAATGAAGTGAAATGCATGTTGCAGTATGAATGCAAACTGGCAGACACACATCAATGAGACACAAATCAAGAGACACAGAGGCACAACTGTCGAGAGGCATGCCAAGACATCAGGTTGAATTCTGACTCCTCCCAATCTCAGAACACAAGCTTGAAAGAAAAAGAACCGTTGCTGATGATGCGAGGTTGGATATTTCTGTTCAAGAGTTCTAGAACAGCTGTGCGAAAACATATTTCAATATAAGGATCACACAACACATCATAGCTCATGGTCCTATTACCACTGTTCCTGTAAACAGATTTATCAACATTATGAAGACAAGAACGATCGGTACAACTGAAGTTCACTGACATCATCCAATCCCCTTGTATTCACAAGTAGTGAGACAGCATCAGAATGCACCAAGATGAGCGAAAGACTGACAGAAAACACAGCTGAAAAGTGCAAAGAACAATAGGCCTCTATCATGAACTTTGGTACATTAGGACAAAGCTCAGATTTGCAGCTGGTGAAGAATGCCATTGTCATAAGCAAAGGCTTTTGAGAAAAACAGAATGATGCAAACCATCAAAAGCAAACAGAGTGATACAAATCACATTGATTTCAATCTCATCCTTAGCCTTATAATTATAAAAAATTTAATTGTGCCATATTGCATATTAATTAATGATGATTAGACATAGCCAATGATGCTATGAGTGTCTTATTTTAACTCGTAGACCTAGTTGCTTAATTCACCTTTGAAAGCGATGAGCAAACACATATGATGCTGCAAAATATAAATCACTCATTAATCTTTGTTTTTCATCCTTAGCTTGTTGGATTTTTTGTCCTTTAATTTGTTGCAACATATTATACTATCTGAGACTTCTGACTGTGTGGCACAATTACCACCGTTGTCTTTCCATCTTCTTCTGAGTCTACTATGTCTCCTGCTATCCATATGAGCAAATGCAATACTTTATCATCGATTATGGAAAACTGTGATATTTTTTCATGGTCTGTACTTTTTAAAATCGTTTTTGCCATATTGTCATGTGCTGCCAATACTCACTTGCTCACTGTAATATCATACCTTCCTGCTTTCCTAACTTGTAATGCTCCTTACTTTTTCACCTATCGCTTATTTATTCTGTACATATCTCACTTCTTCATATATATATGTGACTATATTTGACAATTTTTCATATGTTGCTTGCCTTCCATTTTCTGATTCTTATTTTTATGGAGCACTTGCTTCTTTATGTTATTCCTGTAAATTTCAGTTAATACATGTTTGTGTATATTTTTCTAGGCTGGTTATACTAGCAAAGAAAAACAACTGCATTGAACAAAAATAAATTTGAAGTATGGTATATCAGGAAATTCCCACACAGTTTATCTGCAATAAGAGACTAGTATGTTAGTACATGATGTGCTAAGTAATTTTAGACATACTATAGTGTAAAAGGACAGGTTCAAGGCTAATGATCCAAATGTGATTAAAGTAAATAAATTAAAATATATCTAACAAAATTTGAGTTTGACATGTAGCCTATTCAACCTTAAAACTAAATCAACAATGAATGAATTTAGGCTAATTTACAGCCAATAAAATAAGTTCTTTGACCAGACCAGGCCAATAATGGCCAAAGCACCTAAGCTGCTGTACTGTAACCACTGACGTCACACTGAGTGCAAGTGGCTGGTTAAGCCAATATGCACCTTACTTAATTTAACCACACAGTGACATACCCTACCATAATCATTATCGTATGCCAATATCGAATATGGTTAAACCATATTAGCGACATATCACATTCACGCTTAAGTAGTCAGATGCCATCTTTTGATAGCAACTACTGTGTGTCCTAGCACTGATTGATAAACTGAGTCTGGGAATGTGGATTGAGAAGAGTTCTTTTTTCTTCTTCAAATCAATATCTACCACTAGGCTACGAGCCTACACAGTACTCACTGTCGGACTGTGCTGCACGTCACACACATGAATAAACAAAGCTACAGCTATATTCTGTCATTGCATGCCGAAAATACAGAAATTTCGAAAACCACAAAAAACATTCCTATTAATTCTATTTCATATCATTTCTACTTCCACTAACCCAGAAGTTCTACTCGGACCACACGTTTATCTCATGGTGTACTGTACAGTGGAATATATGGTTAGGTGACCGAAATCTGCTCAACGTTGGCTTGCCTGGCAACTGTTGCACCAAAGCGCCCTCTTACGGGCATACCACAACGTCCAAGAGTCAGAGATGAGCATTGGACTGGACTTGGATCAGACTGGATCCTGACTATGGCGAATTTTGTTGAATTTAGATTGGAGCCGGACTGTAAAATGCTGCACAAATTTTGGACCAGGACAGGATTTGGACTGAGTTAATGGACAAGAATTGCGTAATTTTTGTCATTAAAAAGATGTATTTGGCTAAATTGTTTGACTTTGTTTGCACTTGGATTTTACATTTTTTAATTTTTTGGACTATATTTGGACTTCAATTTTTTGGACTGTTTGGAAATTCAGGACTGGATCTGGATCGCAAAATATGACAGTCCGCTCATCTCCGCCAAGAAGATTAGAGACGGTGTTAAGCGAAATTTCTGACTTCTACGAAATTTCTGACCTATTATTGTTTGTCACTTATTCTGCTTCTCAAAGTAAAGGAAGAAAGTTTAGCGTCTACTTTTTTGATGTGTGTTGTGCAAATTAAACCTTTTTGGTTAGATGTCAGATACCTACAACAAACTACAGTACGGGAATAAGCATAAAACCACTGAGAAATATTGGACTTAGTCTTAGACCTCAATCATTTTTATTTTTGTAACCCTAATCCAGTGGTTCTTAATCTTTTCAAACACGCCGAACCCTTACGTAGTTTTCCAAGCTTTTGTCAAACCCTATTTTTGCCCAATGCAACAAAAAGTAAAAATGGGTTACTGAAATCAGATGACCTTCGTCGAACCCCTGAAACGGCTCTGTCGAACCCAGTTTACGAACCACTGCATTAATCCATACCCATACCCTAATTTCCAAAGTAGCGGTTGCCCGATACACTTACCTAAACACAAAGCCCTGAGCCTTAATCATCAGTTTTCTCAGCGTATTTGATATGTAGAATATCAAAGTGTGCATGTGCATATGGCATGAAGTCAGAAATTTCGCAAGTCAGAAATTTCGCTTAACAACGGGAGTCCAACTACAGTGCAGTATAATCAGAGACGGGCAACCGCTACTTTGGAAATAGCGTCGCTACCGTTATCGCTATTTGCTGAAAATGATAGAGGCGCTACGCCTCCCGTTACTGAACAAAAATAGTAGCGAGCTATCGCATCCGCTATTCGCTACCGCTACTTTTGGTGAACTTTTAAAATTTGTGCTGTTTTTCAGAAGTAGGGTTTATTTTACAGTCTCACCTTGAAATGTTTTTTAAAGCTATCAATTGTGTTGGGTGCCCCATTTTTGAACAACCATGATCTAAAAATAATGGTCATTGAGCAGTTATGATTAGGAATTGTTCATTTTACAGCATATGCACATATAAATGAAACTTAGACTGCAGACACACATGGAGTGCATTTACTTTTGTAAGTGGATTGCTGTAGGTTCATTAATTGCCTTTACTGCTGCTTTCTCGCTGGAGTCGAATATAGAACTCAAGATAATAATCAAACAAAAAAAACGTCAAAAATTCTTTTTAACAAGGTTTTACACACGTGTAAGTTGAGGCAGGCCCACAACCAGGGTGGGGGAAAACCGGGTATTTGCATCTGCCCCGAAGTTTTCAGGCATCATTTTAGATTTTATAAAAAAGGTGATGTTGGTATCAGGGCTGTGGAGTCGGAAATCCCGTCATCCGACTCCGACTCCGGGCAATTTCGATTATCCGACTCCGACTCCAACTCCGACTGCGACTCCGGGCCGTCTCCGACCTTCAGCTGTATTAGTTACTTAAAGTGATAATTCTTTTCAGATGAATTCATAAACCCTACTTGCACTTTCCAGGAATACGGAAACTTATT
>JGI24022J15233_10011472_pt1 | contig 10114 bp, 4 predicted proteins | sample Ectturendosymbi2_FD_15233 | JGI IMG/M metagenome (IMG submission 15233)
AATAAGTTCGCTGGTCCCACAAAAACACCTCGTGAGGCGCATGAGCCCTTCGGCCGCATGTTACACATCTCGTATGACATGAGGCTTGAAAAAAATGTTACACTATTACCTAACATCGGTCAGTTGTTTGTGTAAGATTCACAAACGGAAAACTTGGTGTTTATGAAAGCAATGCCAACGAGTAACTTGAGGAATGCATGGAGTGCCAAAGTAGTGAACCATTTGATATGGGTAATACGCACTTACGCAGTTTCACAAGTCAGCTCGGGTTGCTGGCGACCCACATAGGCGTTTTAGGGTTGAAATGCAAGCGGGTTATCTCAACAACAATTTTGCAGATGTCTCATAAACGATATAGATCAGCAAGCATATGAAATTTGGTCTGACAGGGAATCAGATTTGCAGACAAGACCTTCTCACTTGCATTGGTATTGCTGAAAATCAGTTTACATTTGAAAATGTATATCATTATGGTAATAAACCAGAGCCGCCTTGGTATTGTTCTTTTTTGTGAAATTTGCAAGCTGCGAAAGTCAACATTTATAGGAATAAGTCGTGGAACTACACGGTTACACCATTACACTATAACTGAGGTCAAGGAGTAATATCAGCGGCATCGACGAGCGATGACATACAGCGAAATAAACTTCAGTTCCTGAAAGCAAAACCGAAGCTTGTCCGATATGTGACTGCCTTCACAGATGAATGCGGTGAAAGGCAAGAGCTTAGAACAGTGGCTTTCAAACCATTCTGCATCCCGCAACGACTGCAGAAGGAAAATCTGTTTTGCACCCTTCACAACATTTAACCCAGTGGTTCTTTCACCGGAGGGCCCGCCTCCCCAGGGAAGCGTCAATAAATTTCCAGGGAGACGTGAATTACGTGCTCTACAACATGGAAAGTTTAACGGAAAAACTTCACCTATTTAGAGTCAGGGGGACTTGAAACAAAAGACAATTACTTAAGTGAGGTGTGGTCGAAAAACGGTTAAGAACCACTGAGTTGCCATTTTGTTTTATATAATCATCTTCAATCTGACAGGAGTCGTGCTCTTAGATAATTAGTTTCGGACCCCCAATCGAGAATCACTGGTATAGAGGGGCAGCGATGAAATGAAAAAGAACGTACTTCACATTTTTTTTCAGGAACACCACATAAAACACTTGTCTAACAAAAATTTTAGAGTTTTACGCAGTGCTTGTGCAGCTGAATGGGTGTTACCGTGAATAACACCACACTGATCAAGAAAACCTATCGCTAGCAGATGCAACACGAACAACTCAAATATTCAAAATTCAGAGGGCGCTATAAATAGGTAGTATTACGATCGGAAAGCCCGAGCAGCATGTGCGCAAAGCTTCGCACCGTGACAGCAAACAGCAATAGAGACCATGCGTTGCCATCTCTTTATTATTGCTTGCTCGCGCCACGCATATATATTTGTTTCTTGCGCACATCCCGTTCGTGGTTAATCACACAATCAACGGAACACCACCGGAGAGGTTGTAACAATGGGAAAGCTTCTTGCAGTCTAATCGCAACAGTGATAAATCAGTCCACTAAAACCGAAAATGTTTGCCGTGATGATCGTCGACACTTGTAACGCCAAGGTCCTGGATACATCACGAAGCTACTGCTAAACACAATCAAAACGAAGGAAAAGAACAAAGTCAACATAGCATTTATTACAAGTTCCAAAAGCCGAATTTTAATCGCTTTTTGAGACAACAGAAGAAATCCTGCCCAATTTTTAGACGCTAATACTGTCAAAGGTAATAAAACACGCATCTCAATATCACTTACTTGGAATTGTTGAGTATTTTCAAGTGCGCCACAAAGCATCCTTGCTTATCGGAATCTGTGAAACAAGCAGCATATAGCATCAGACAACAATGTAGCACTTGATCTTTCCGGACAAAATTCACAAAATTTGTGTGCCAGTAAACCAAATGCAGTAGACACACTGCGAGTTTAATTGCTAACAGCAAATCACTGAAAGATAAATGTTCCTTTTTAATTTCCCTCATAGGATTTGAAACTGCCCAAAAAGGTAATAAAATACTTTATTTATTATTTCGATTGAAAAAAACAAAAGATAAGAGGAACTTTTTTATTCCTGATGTTCCCCTTACAAACTTCGAGACAGAAACACAGTCGATACTTTTAAAATCCAAGTAGCACAAAACAAAACGTTTATTGCTGAAGCAAGTTGACTGGCTGACTTCTAGGTATTCGCCAAGTCTCCACCACAGAAGCAGAAATGGTCCAAGATCTGCAATTGATAACTGCGCGGGAAACAGCGCCTCCAGTTGCAATTACGTCGAGCAACTGATAAGGACAAGCAGAGAAATCAGAATTGATAAGTTCTCGTTGTGACCCTTTTTCTTTGCANCTGCATTCTGCATTCAGCCAATTACTATGCTTTAAAAATGCCACGTGTAAATGCCATACATGATTACAACATTCCCACAAGCAGCCCGTGGTCTAGTGTTAAATGCGTCCACTTCGGTGCTATTAGGTTTGGCGTTCGACTCTCGGTCGAGTTTTACAAGGACATTGCAAATTAGGCATACCGTGTCCAGAAGAGTTACATGGAACACAAAACCAACCAAATCAAACCAGACATTGAACAAAAACTGTCTTGGCGCTACAAGACCACCGCAGTTATAACGTGCTGTCAAATCACCATTAAAACGAATTCCTATGCCACATACTAACATACTTCCGAATGGGGTAGCAGCAATGCACTTGTATATTGCTTGTTGGGAACATGGAAAAAAATCGGCAACATCCTCGTGAAAACGCAATAATTAATTGAATTTTTTCTGTTTGTTGTTTCCAATAAACTTCATATTTGCAACAAATTGCGGAAAATTGATAAAGCTAGTGACCGGATAAAAACCTNTCATTCACTTTTAATTTAGATTTACACAATTTTCGAGAGGGCGTAACATTCCGACCAGTGCTGGTATCACCCATGCATCTGTTTTGGTGAACTGCAGGTTAATTTGACAAAAGTTGAAGCTCGTCACATAACACAAGTGTATTTGGGGCAGTCATTACGTACATTAATTTGGTGCTTCTGCTCAAATGCACACATTCTGCAACTACATTCGCAATAAACATATTGCAGACGATCCATTTGTACGGTGACTGAGAAACTTAACCTCGAGCAGGTTTCATTAAGCGTACCTCGGTCAACGGTTTGAATATCCTCGATCTGCATGTCAGAGGGTTACTGTACAAACGTTGTGCATGAAGGAGCCTAGCCTCAAACGACTTGTCCATTAATTGCCATTCTTCGTCCAAATTAAGTAGTCACTGTACGTCTAAATCATCCCTACGACTGGCCAAGAAGCTAGATCAGTGGTTATCAACATTTTTTCGCCCATGGACCATCGTTTTTTGATATCCAATTGACCACTTTGCTATGCTGACACCTCATGAACAACTAGTTGAAACGGTATTGCACATAGGCCAGTGAATGTTTATCAAGGATTGATAGAACTCTCTGTGGACCACTAGACACTCTAGGTGGACCATCGGTGGTCCACATGGACCACATTGAGAATCACTGAGCAAGTTAAAACGACTTGGCAAATAACCAAGCAGTCCCCAACGACGCTGTATCGACACGACGCGAGGTTCGCACCATTGAAACCTTGCGACAAAGTCGTTGCTACCCGAATCACGCATATATTTTCAAGCATGGGTTCTCACTGAAAGCCTTTGCTCATTCGCCAATAGCGCAAAATGTGAAAGCTAACCTCTCTTACNTTTTCTATAAGTTGGGCAGTATTCAAGTCAAATAGTAACGAAACTATCAGACACATGCACACCATCATCGATCAATTGAAAACGGACCAAACGATTTTTTTCAAGACAAAGAATAGGCCTACTGTACGCAGTCATTAATAAAAGAAAGTTAGAGTAGTTCGGTCTGCCACAAACGAAACCTTTCAGGTAAGCTATTCAATTTTTCGGGCAGAAATGATTTACAAGCATGGGCCGAAAGTCCCCAGATATATCACCAAATCCTATTCACCATAAAATTAATTACCTCGCTATGATCACATCTAAGTCGGATCTCTGAAGTAGACGATCCTGCCGTTCAAAATATTATAGATAGCTTTCTGTGTTATCAGGCAATTTGCCCTTTTGCTCATGAACGCCAAGCCAAACATGTTACGAGGAAACTGTTCTATAAAGTTGCATTACAACCATTTTGGTGACATCCAGCAGTGACAACAAAAACTGCGGCTGTGATGACTTGGGCTGACAATAAGCGTTCGCTGTAAGCAACTACACGGGCAAGCGTGCTTTCAAGAGGCCGACTGTGTTGCCAGGTTGTCATAAGCAAAAAAGGTCACATAAAAGAGAGCAAGCACAAAAAATACCAAATACAGGACAAATACTCAAAGACATTTTCAAACATTCATAAAGGTTGCACAGCAGTTTTGAAAGAAAATTCATACGTATAGAGAATGAAGGTTACTTATTTCATTAATTGACGACTCGGGAACTTTGGTCTTGAGTAATCTGAAAAAAAGAGTAATCTGAAACAGCAAACCTAAAAAGTATAAAATTCTGGTAAAGAGTTTGCAATAAAACTTTATCATTCTGTGCCCAAAAACAGTGTCCATATATCTGCTAGTGTCCAGAAATCTGCCAAAATCATGTTTAAATCCATCAAACCGCCAAAAAATTTGAATTGACCAATAAAGACCAGAAAAATTCAAATAGTATTTGGCCTTTTCAAGATATGAAAAAAATCCAAAAGAGTTGAAAAGGCCAGTAATGACAAAAATTTAGCCTCAAAAAAGCCAAAATTGCGGCAAGACTGGAGGCCGACGGTTAAGCGATTCGCATTCATTTTGACTCCACTTTTTCTCCGAGTGCGGCAATTATATAAATAGCTGGAAAGAGAAGAGCAAAAGACTGAAAAGAGAGGCGCATTCGAGAAAAACGAGTATACGCGGGCTGCTTATCCACACACGGTTAAGATTGATTGGATTTGTGGTGGCGCGAGATTCCAGACTGTGTTTGAGATCGAAAAAGTCAAACATTTTCACTGTTAAGTAAGCCGTGAATGTTGCATGCTTTTTTAATGTGAGGCTTATGTATATACTGTTGCTCTTCACAATAAGCAACGTTCTTTCATCTGACAATTCAGGAGGGCCCAACCAGCATAAGGTCAGTGGTGAAAAGATTTCAAACAATGCCACGTTATAATGAAAGGCAATTATGACACCAATAGGCTTAAGTTGACCAAACTTATCCGTAAGAAAGCGAAATTGTTGCACAAATTTATACAAAACAAATAAAGACGGATTGAAATTTCCAGAAAATTTTGAAGAATCTAGTGAAGGTAAAGGCGCAGACGTTAGCAACAATTTGGACAGTTTCGGCAGTCTGTTTGCTTCATCCCGATTTTTGTAGGTTTTAGGTCTTGCAGAGAGATGATCATTGCAAACTAACTTTGGTTACTGGTGCCAAAAGTACAACTCGTATTGCTTAGTTTTATCTCTGCTTTGATTTTGACCACCTACCCTCTCTCTCAGAGCAGAAATAGGTTCAAGAAATTTTCCTATTCTTCTCACAACACACTTTTCCCTTAGCGCCTTGAGCAACGCAGTAACTTTCGCGGCGAATTGCGACAACTCCAATCTACCAATTCCTGCATGAAACTGAAAGTTTGCATGTATATAACCCTTCCAAAGTCTTGGGAATAGTCGAACCCCATTTTCTTGAACTGTCGTTCTCAATGGGCTTTCAGGTTAGACATCAACTTATAAATATCTAAAGTTTGTTCGAACGCAGTGCAGCTATTCGACTTTTAAATAACCTTCTCCTGGAAGTTTGAAATAAAATTTCGTTCAGGCAAAACAACTTCAGTAAACGTGCATCAAGCGAGGATCTTTGCTTCCACATTACAAAGTACAAAATACATTTGAAAATCACATTACACAATGCCTATGCAACGTTTTTTCCTGAAGAACAAAAAACCTTAATTTCGGAAGAAAACTTGAAGAGTCGTAAAAGCGTCGTCGCAAAGTGTGTTGCCATGAATTTTTCGCATTGTTTTTTAAAGCAGGAAGCAATACGAGATCTCCACAGTAATTCTAGTTTGTCGTGCTTGATGTTGCACAGGGAAAGCTCTCCAAATATTTTTTTTGCAGCAAAACGTAAATTTATAATGTGTGTTTACAATGATAGAAGAACTGATGCTGTGGATTTAAGCATAGGAATGCCAAGCTTAATTTTCAAAAGATTTGAGCCTTTTTCATTTGGCATGTGCAGCACTAAACTTACCTGTGACATCTTATTGCTTTTGTACAATTAGATCGGCGACATAAGCAAAACAAGAATGCCAACTTTTTAAAACAATGCAATGTAATCAGCACGCTTTAATTGTTTTTGGGTAGATATTATGTTCACACGACAAAACCCCTGACTTGATTGAATAAAACTGACTATTAGAGACGCTGACTTGCTGTCTACAAATCTTTTGGTGGGGCCTGTTGAGGCTTTATTTGTTTTTTCTTTTGGGAGATGGTAGGCTAATATCTGGCAATTTTGTAGTTCAACAGCTTTAGTGCGGTACTGCGCGTTTTCATATAAAAGGAACCGAGCTATAGAACGGGCATGCAATCTCTCAGGGTACGTTGTTGTGAGCTAACAGCGTATATCTGTGAAATGTGTTAACTCGCTTAACCCACGCTTCCCGTTCTCTAATTCCAGGACCAGTATTACTCCTGTCGAATACTAGCACGCGAAAAACTTAGCGTAGCCTAAACCAGTCTAAAATTAAAGCGAGCCGCACAAAAAAACGATCAGAAATTCAGTCAATTTTCAGTTCGTGCTGTGAATCCGACGTACATACCGTGATCCTTAGGAGAGACGCCAAGATGTTGCGGAAGACTTTGACCAGGGAGCCTGAAAAATAAACCTCCAGTCGGACAGGTAAATCAACATAGGCAACAATTAAACCAGCTATGTAAAGCCAGCATGTAATCAATTGTCACACAATGGTTTTTGTTCATAAAACAATAGCTTGATACGTGATCTTGGATCTGCACCTACACAGTAGGTGTGATAGAGTTGTCACAGTATAGAAAGTACTGGTTTATCAACTTGATCATCAAAATTCGTATTCTAGCAAGAGTGCCTGGATGAAAAATAGCGTAAGCAACAAAAAAGTGAGAATACGTCTATAGTTATAAAAAGCGCTTCAAGTGCACACATTTCTTTTTTCTAGTCACGCAGTCACGCGGTTCACACAAATCAAACCTGACCTGGCCGTCTTTGGCAAATGATCAAACTGCACGTAACGGGATTGGGCACCCAGGGTCTCTGATACAAATTTTACCAGGAGGTACGATGAACGATATCGGGCCCCTCTAGTTTCTGGGTCCCCGTCGAAACGTGTGTAGCTTGATTGTCTACCAATCAGAATTCAGATAAAAGAGCTACCACACTAAGGTTTACAAATGTAGCTAGCGTTGCAGTCAGTGGCGTACGCAGAAAAAATTAATGGGGGAGTTTTCATTACGTCTCATTCGTTATAAAGTCAAATTGTACTTGACAAGAAAAACGCAAGTATGAAAAGAAACGCAGAGCAAGCAGCAAAACAGTAAGCAACGCTAACCCTGTCAAGCAGTCAAAAACTCATATTCCAACGCCTATTCGAATCTGTTAATAATCTGTTCCGGGAAAGGAGTGTTATTTCCATAAATGCTTAAAAATGCAAGCGCCTTCACTCTGGTATCACTGGTCGTACTTCGTAAAAACGTTTTTAGTCCGCGCAAGTACATTTTTAGCCGGTAAAGAGGAAATCGAAGGACGGGTCCAAACATTCTTCAATATTCGCAGCTTTTCTGCGTTTAAGAGTAAGTTTTTCCTACACCAAGTGAAATGTTGTTTGCTGGCTTTTTTAGAGCAGAGCTAGATAGTGTTTGGTTGGACGCCAAAAATTATTCTGTAAAACCGTCTGAACTAGCTGCCTCCACGTCAGAACATAAAAAATGACACTTTCTGTAGATCATCGTGACATTTCTTAGAATGTAAGTCCAGCAAAATTTTAGCTTTCTTTTTTCACTGCTGAGACACAATAAAATGCCTAAATCCTTCTGTATTTTAATAGCAGCCGACTTTGAGTTCATTTAACCAGTTCTACCATGTTACTGCAGGCCTGGCAATGAGATTTTTTGAAAAACCCCATATACACTCATCCAAAAAAACAGATTTGGCCAGAAAACCTCAGGTAAGAAGATGCACAGAATCAAGTCAATCTTTTGACTATCTGGGCATCAATTAGTCACAAAATTTCCTAGTGATTATAAATTATAATTTTGTAAATGAACATTTGTGTTTGTCTAAATCTTAATGCCGCAGTAACGTGGTTTTCTTTGCGTTTCTAAAAGTGATTTAGCAGCATTTATAGCAGGGGTCACCAACATGGTGCCCGGGGGCACCAGGTCGCCCGCCATGACCACGTGGGTCGCCCTTGGACTTGATCTAAAAATAGCATTAACTTAATCACTGTCTTCACGTTGATGAATATCATCAATTAATAATAGCATAATCGAAGATTAATTGAGTAAATTTTTTGTTTCAGATGTGTATCAAACTGGCAGACCTTCGCATTAATAAGTACCCATGAAGTAGTTCTCAGTTTCAAAATGGTTGGTGACCCCTGATTTATAGTATTCGAACTGAAGTCTTCATTCCAACCGCCCTGTCAGTCTTTGAGATCTGGAATTTTCGACCACTCTGCCTGTAATTGCTATGTGCAATACAGCCCTAGCCGTTATTTTTGTCACTTGAACTCATTGCACCGAGCTTATATGTTATCGGCTGTTCATCAGCTACACTAAGCCACCTGGACAAAAACAAGATGAAGAAGGATGTAAGTAGAAATAAAAAGTGCAAATAATCATACCATATCTTAAATCACCGCTACGCAGCTAAATCTCGAAAACCTTAGATCTTCAGAAGAAAAACCCAGAAAGGCATTAAAAATCTCAGATCTGGGGGCGAAACCAATAAATTTGGCAGCACAGTAATTGGTGCTACAGTAATTGGTAATCCAGCCAATACCCTTAGCGCGTGCGCTGATTAGCCATAGCAGACAAAATAATGACAATTGTTACTAAACTGTAACCAACGTAATAAGATCATGAAAATGCGTACTTGAAGAAAAGTCGGCAAAAAGTGGTGAAGTGGTTCCTGCACAGAGACAATAACCCTGATTCCCACAAGGGTAGGGGCGGATTAAGGGGGAGCAACAGGGCAATTGCCCCGGGCTCCCCGCTGCATGGGGGCCCAAGTGATGAAATTTATTTGTTTCAAATAAAATAATCGTTTGAAAAACTTTTGTGAATATGAAGCGATACAAGAATACAACTCCATATTATATTCCTTTGTTGCGTTAAGTATCAAGCGCCCCTAACAGCAACTGATTTCTCAAACAACTGGGGTCGGCAACCTTTCCCTAGTCGCGGGCCAAAAACAAACTCTGCAAAGTCTGACGGGCCGTACTGACTTTCCACCAACAATTGCGTTCCCTTCGCTGTTTGAGATGTTGTTACAACTATGTGATTTGAATCAGATCAACTCTCGATTTTCACAGTTCATAACGAAAGCACAAAATACGACATAAAGTACATTTATTGTACAGTGCGGTTTCTCATAAGTAATTCCTCATAAGTATGGAATGAAAGATGTTGCGAGAATGGCAGATTCATAACCTATAATACCACCAGGCGGGCCATACAATTACTACAATTTGTAAAGTGGCTGCGGGCCAGATGAATTTGCTTGGTGGGCCGTAGGCTGCCGACCCCTGCTCTACAAGTTTGACTGTATGCCAGTTTTAGCAATCGCTACTGAATAGCCTAGAAGTATTTTCGGTTTTGTTCAATGCAAATATATTTGATTTCGCTGGTAATTTTTTCATAATAATCGTTTTTTGGCGTGGGTATGACTCTCTACTCGTGCATCACGGCTATTGCACAAATGTCACGAAAATGTTATTATTTGCGTGCAGGGTCCCGACATGGGTAAGTGCCGCCCCGGGGCGAGTCGAAAAGTGCCGCCCCCCACCACCACTACC
>JGI24022J15233_10011473_pt1 | contig 10114 bp, 8 predicted proteins | sample Ectturendosymbi2_FD_15233 | JGI IMG/M metagenome (IMG submission 15233)
AAATGCTTTATGTAAACACGTATTTATATAACACTGGGACCATATTGTTTTTTCTATAACATTGGGACCATATTATTTAAGTTTTAAAAAACTTGTTCATCAGAGGTTTCAGTTATAGTGAAATAAACACATTCAGACTGTCCAAATTCAGCAAAATAAGCTTTGCATTTAATATTTTTGTCCCTATCCCTATGCAAGAAATGGTTTATTTAAAGGCTATACAAAAAAGCGCCCCAATGGGCGTTTCTGTGTCGGGGACCAACGATCAAAAAACGTATCTGAAAAAAATTAGGGGGGGCTTCAGCCCCCTGGACCCGCCTATGCTGGGTGCCGCAAATTATGATTTTTTTCTGTAGGGTGCCGCAAGCCTAAAAACGTTGGAAACCACTGGTCTAGACCATGCTTTCTTTTTTCATTAGCGCGATAGATCTTGCTGGTGGCCTGCGGGGCCCGTCCGTCTCTACCTTGGCACCGTAGATCATGCGGTTACTTTCGTGAGGACTCCATTAGTGCTGGCAGCACTGCACGTAAAGCTTTTCCTGCAAGCACGCGACTGGAAAGCTTCCTGCAATCATAGGCTGTTGCCTTGATGAAAGCAAGTCTGTAAACTCTTTAGTAAAAGCTCGTGTCCTCATAGATTTTTCGATGTAGGCGAATATGTGTGGCAGAAGCCTAATTACTGAATCCAAGGAAACGGCGGTGCTTCACGGAATTACTGAAACCCCAAGAAGTCCTGTAAGAGTCTGGTGTGACCTGATCGTCAACCGACCCCAGGCGTGAGTTCCACTACTTTGCCACTCAACCGGCTAACATTAACTTCATATAATCACCCGATCTTTGTGAAACATATTAAGCTTAAGCGAATTGGCGATCATTCAGTAGACTATGTAAACACTGTAGTGTTTATATATAATTTCCGTAAGAGCTACGTGTTTGACCGAATTACTATTGATACCGTGAAATATCAAGAGAACGGCTGCCAAGAGCCATCATATAGCGGCATGTAGTTATCCAACAGGAATATCTACTGTACTCCGATATAGGAAGAAGTTACACGATTTCGTGCAAAACCAAAGCTATGCATACCGCACCACCGAAGATGCTTGCAAAGCGAAATCGTTGAAGACACGCTGTAAGGTCTGGGTTGAGAATTCAGCGGAGCGACATTTGTAAGTCGCAGGTCAGTAGGTCACGCAGGACTAGCTCTGGAAAACAATTAATGTACTCTGCGTGATTTGAACAATTTTTAACATCTCTTCTATTCATTGTTGGATACGTTGCGTTCACTTCCACGGGAAAGATCAGCCTAAGTATCATTTTCCAATTGTTCACAACATTCGCGGGTAGACGCGTATAAACAGATGAGAACGTTTCTCATCGAGCCCTGCCCCAAATTTTCACTCAAAGAACCAGCCCAAATGACTATTCAGTCTCCAAATCACACACTAACGACTGAGTAAGAAAGTGAAAAAAAGCTTTCATAGCAAGGTAATCAGACAGATTGAAGTCAACTTTTTTGGTTACAACCAAAAAAACTTTTTCTTAGTGTCAGAACGGGAAGAGACTTAGGCAGGGCCGGCCCTAGCAGATGCGGGGCCCAATGCAAGACCTAGGCGCGGGGCCCCTGTTCTTACGTTATCGTGCTCAGTCAACCGTGCTGTGACCTTTTCGAGGAAGATATTTTAGAAAAATAATTATATGAACATCAAAAAGACGGCAAATTGGAGTCGATCTGTATGTAGGCTACATGATAACACAACAGTTTCTTTTATGGGGAGTGGGCATAGCTCATGTATCCCCAGGCTACGGTCATGTTTATGACTAATAGCATGCTGCTGTGTTGTCGACATCAGACAGTGGACCGCTACCACTCGTGATGAAGCCGACAGTTGTAAACGAAACTCTGCAATGGAGCGGCGAGCGCAAGTGCAAAGTTACGTCATACAAACCGAACTGACAAGCGAGTTGAACTTACAATGTAATTACTTCACTTTCGTTGGAAGAACAACTGACATGGAGAAAACTGCTAACATGAACTGATTGCTTATCTCACTTTCGGTAACCACAATTGCAGACGCGTTCTGGCATAAAGGTTAAGTCTGGGCGCACGATCAACTATCCGCTTTATGACGCAGTGCACGGGAAAAGCAGACTTCACAAGAGCAACCCATACATCCGCCCAAAGTTCCCCCAAAGCCCAAGTTTGCATTAGAATTTACTCATTATGCTTCATTATGCAAAATATCCGACCTCCGACTCCGCAACCCTGGTTTCACCAACTTCCAATATTCTTAAATTTGTGTATCATGAATACCCTATTGCATTTTATGATGTTAGGCATGCCCATTCTTCCTCTTAGAAAAATCTACTCTGAGCAATTGTTTTCTTGCTTGCTAAGCGCATGCAACTGCGCAACCATGCAGATACACAACCAGTGAAGCGGCTCAGGCCCGTAGCCACGGGGGGCAGTAACCCCCAATTTTGTTTGTGCCCCCCAAATAATTCAAACTCGAAAAACTAACAGATTTTGCAAATGCTCGTTTTCAATCTATTTAATCGTTTCGCCAACTCGCAACACCCCCACACGTTGCATAAAAAGCTAACCTCATTGTTACAAAATGAATTGTACTAAGGAACGTCCACACTGGTAACAATTTCGATTTGTGACGTCACAGTCAATGAAGACCGTCTTTCGAAACTCTCTCTGTTAGTGCGAACAACGCCATGGCCCTAGTAATCTGGCTATGGTAATGGTAATATACGAATATAGTCTTAGCCAGTGTTCTAAGAAAATTTTAACATATGTTGGTTTTAGTGAGCGTAAATAAAGCTAAATTACCAGAATTATAAATGAATTACAAATTTGGTGAATTACAGTATTTGAATTTAGAATAATATAACGTCTTATGAAAATACGAACAAAGTAGGGCCTACACCTACACATTTATTTCAAATAGCTTCTTGTTTTCCTGTTTTTCCAACGTTTTGGAATGTTGCAAGTGCAGTAGAATCAGATTTCGCTGAGCAAATGGTTTGGTGTGGTACTGCGCAGTTGCGCTTTGCGGTGAAACATGCCAGCCTACTTTTTGACGAATCATTATTTTTCCCAGACATATATTGTAGTGCAAAAATGTCGATTGCGAATGCTAATGAGCGAAAATACAGAAAGACTGCATCAAGTATGACCTTACTTGCCTGCAGAAAGATGGAGAGGATATCCCGCAAAGGTGTGTTGTGCATGAAAACGTTGTCTAACAGCTGTTTAAAATCATTCCAGCTCAAAGGGCATTTGAACAATGCTCAAAACGACCAAGTTAGTAAGTTGACTGCGTAATTTGAGACTAAAGAAGGTTGTCTCAAATGTGTCAGACTGGATGCAGGCCTATATATAACCAAACAAATCTTTCCATCACATATGGTTGCATTTCGCATTGCTAATTCGAAAAAGTCGCAATACTGCAGAAAAACTGGTGAAACCATGCCTCCCGGATTGTATCAAAATAGTTCTGTTGGCCCATGGAGCATTTTGAGTTGGCCCACGGAGCGAACCTTCTCAGACCATGGTTAGAACCCCTAAATCAAAATTTGGCAAAACGATGCGATCTTTTCAAACAAAGTGGTAGGCCAACCGTGAATGACTAGAATATTCAGCTCACAGGAATGCTTGTTACTGCTTGCTTCTAAAGACAGATATAAAGCATTTACTCACACAAGATGTCAGAACTGGAAAACAGGTACGGAGACAGGTAAGCGACTGAACAAGCATTCCGCTAGTAAATCGCACATTCAAGCTATATCCTTGTGGGTGGAGCGCCAAGCAAGAGAAAAAAGCTGTTGTTCAGCTGACTTAGCGTTGTCACGAGATGTGGCTAGCCTCAATAGATACTATCTTTCAGCCAGGGCCGGAGCCCAAGCAATTTTGGATGGTTGGAGCCAGAGCCAAAAAAATTTGAATGGTGGAGCCGGAGCCGGAGCCCGAAATTTGAGTTCAGACTCACAGCCCTGCTTTCACCTATTGTTGATGACATAAAATTTCTTGCAGTAAACGAGTTATCGTTCATGGGCACAGAAGGCCTTAGTTTAATGCATTCAGGCTTCCTTTTGCAGCTGATGGAATTTTCTTTCAAGGATGAAAAGCTCTTGAAAATTTCCCGCAGTATCCCAAACAATGAGAAGTACACTTGTCCAGAAACTTAAAATAATGTAATTGAAGCTATAGCATCACTTGTCCGAAAAAGCATATTAGCGAATATTATTCACACTGAGTTGCGACGCAGCTCGTGACACATCTGGCGTTGAGCTGTTAAGTGTCGTGATTCGCTTTGTGGATAAAGACATTGTCTCTCAAGAAAAATTGCTCGGAATATATGAACTTCAAAAATTTGATGCACATATTTCAGAAATAATGTTTTCGATCTTGTATGAAATTGATTTGCGGAATCTTCTGACTAACCCAATGCTACGATGGAGCGTCGGTGATGTCGGCAAAACACGGTGGAGTGCAAGCTTTAATTGGTCAGCATGTCAAACGTGACGTTCCCCACATTCACTGTTTAAATACAAACTTCATTTAGTGGTTGTTCATGTGTACGATTGTTTACCTATTGTTTGCGGGTACTTTGACATTTGCAATTTGCTAAGCAAATTTTTGTCCACTTCCAAAGTTTCTGTCATGTATAAACATTTTGCTGGTGACGCTATGGCACGACTAATGGAGCAAAGGTGGTCTGGACATTATAAAAACACCCTGAAAATGAATAAAATAATCTATTTAAACATACAATAAAACAAAAAACATTTCCCCCCTAAAAATCTATTGTGCCCCCCAAACCTTAAAACCTGGCTACGGGCCTGAAGCGGCTCCCAGCGTTAAAAGGGCTATGAGATATATACATACCGTATTAAATTTAGAATGTTGGAAGTGCGCGAGAATGCGATAGCACTGCTCGAATTGTCTGGTGGTATTGCGCACTTTAGAGGGAACACTGGTCATGCCGTATATTCTAAGGAACGTATTCCTGGATGGCCTGTATAGCTCCTTCCTAGGCTTGATCAGAAGGTCTTATACCCAGGCTCGTAACCAGCTTGTGACACCACGGCAGGCGCGTAGCCAGGGGGGGCAATGGGAGCAATTTCCCCCCCAAATTCTGAAAGTTTCACCAAAAAATTTCAGGGTAATCAAACTTTTGATGTGTAAGCCACAGAAATACTTCAGTGCAAAGCAACGAAATTGCGGAGCCTATTCTACTTCAACCTTTAGTTGAACCTGATCAAAGTAGTATGGATCACCAATTGTCCATGATTAATCAAACGAATTGTGTACAAGGGCATCGGAAAATAGATTTTTCCGGAAAAGCCAAGAATTTTTGTAGGGGGGTGGCAAAATCGCGAAATTTCATTTTATCTAATCGAAACTAAGAAAACAATCTTTTTTGCTAAAAATTTAATAGGAAAATGTCAAATTTAAAAATTCAAGGAGGGTCCATGCCCCCCTTCCGACGATCATGGTTATGTGTATAGTGTAAATGTGGGAGAATTAATGGCATGCTTGACCTTTACCTGAAGCTCCGTGTGAATGTTAGTGATAATGAAATACGAACTTGTATCTAACCGCTTGTAATCACTAACCGAAAATAAAACAAGGGCTCACGCTTTTCGCAGCTGTTTCTGGCGCACCAGCTTGCTGTATCTCACCTAATGCTAATGTGAACTTAATTTCAAACCCATAAAAAAATTTCCTCTGATAATTTTGATTGCTACAAATACTGTATATCTTATCCTTGTCTGCAGCATCAACCGTAGCCTTAAATGAACATTATAAATTTTTGTTTTTGTGCAGTTTTTAAACCAAATATCGGTGAGTTACGTTTTATATGCCTTGAAGCTCAAACTATGACTAAGAAATTCAGCTTTAAAGTCATTTTTATAACGCAAATAGGCCATAGACCAGGGTCTCAAACTCAAATTGCTCCGAGGGCGAAACGAGGACTTACAAAAAAGAAACAGGGCCGCATTATGACGCTGACGCAACAAAGGTGGTACTTGAACTTTACCAGAAACAGCTTTTACATCTTTTTTCCTGCGAATGGTATCGTGAGTCATAGGAAATTTATCTCTAGCCCTTTCTACATTCGTTTAAAATGAACTTGTTCACAAGCTAGCCGAGCACTTTTAAACACCGGTGAATAAAGTAAATAACCTAAATGTTAAATATTGGAAAATTCTGAAAAAGCATCGCGGGCCGCACAAAATGCCTTCACGGGCCAAATGCGGCCCACGCGCCGTGTGTTTGAAACCCCTGCCATAGACACTGTTTAGCAATAATAGCATTATTTCTGTATATTTATTTGTTACGATGAAACCTGCATTGTGACGGTTTAATCACAATCATGTAGATTGTAGAGCGTTAACATTTTCATCAATGATTTCACATTAACTTACCGGCGAGAAAAAAAGCAGTTTGTGTCAAGTAATTACAATCCGACCTGTGCCTAGTGTTACAACTTTAATCTGATGTTAACTGCCACCTTATCCTATACTGTACAGTAAACTTGAAATCATTCCCCTGCAACGGGTGGACTCAGCAGCAAAATCTAACGTAAGTAGGAAGATGTTTTTTATTTTGGAAGTGCTGAGGACAGTGACACTGCCATTACTTACAGATAGCTTGCAATCTGTTTTATCGATAAAGCGCGTGTAACTAAAATGAAAAAATTTGACTTCTTTCCCAGTCGATTGGATTTTGTTATTTGAACACTCATAGATTTAAAAGAAGTTTCAACTGCTTACGCCAGAACGGCTAGATCAGCGGTTCCCAAACTTTTTTGAGAGCTACCCTAATCTAAGTTTGGTGAAAACGCCTCACACAACGACCGAAGCCTCAAACATATTATGAAAAAAATAATGATCGAATCGGTTATTTTGGCAGTAAGTTGCTAAGCTCGTTTTTAATGTCAGCATTTCACTCTTTTCTCGAGTACCTACGTTGCTGTCAAAGACAAAGAGCGGTAACGTTGAAAATACACAACTTCGGCTTGGATCGCCTCGGCACTGCGCATTTTTTAACCCTTTGTTACCCTTGTTTGGGTTTCGACCGAAACTTCGGAAACCACTGGGCTAGATCAGCTAACAGTTGCGGCGACAAGTATTTCTTAACTTTACTGCAGAGACGTGGTGAAAATCGATTGTGGCTTCGTTTAAGCAAACACACAACCATTTGCACACTTTGTGTATAGACTGCGTGGATAAAACATCTCCTTGTTTGTTTAGAGGACATTTGTAACTTTTGCATTTCATAGCATTTAATGACATAAAATCCAAACGTTTTTCAAACGCGTCGAGGTATTCTAGCCTTTATGTTGTCAGCTGCATTTGTCAACCAATCGCTCAAGAACAGGATAAGATCCACGTTTTGTAGACCAACTTCGGGAGTCATCGTCTTAAAGCAAAGTCGCTGCTCGGCTTCGATTGAAAGAGTGTTGGTGTACATCAGAAGCGTGTAAATATAAAAACGCAATCGTAATGGCGGCCACAATGACCTCTTGCTCAACTGCAATATTGGCTGTAAAAGTCATACTGCAGATCTTGCGCTCGAAACATCGAGATTTTCACAAACGCTCTTGCATGAAAGTTTTACGAGCAAATGGTAATTTTCATCCAAAATAGAAGCTTGAAGCTTTTCTAAAAACAAACTTAAATTTTGTCAATTCAACGAAAATGGACTTTGTATTTGCTGGCTTAAATCTGAACATAATAATTCAGAAAAAAGGCGCCAGAAAAATGCACCTTTTTTGGTTGATGCTTTGAAAACAAGGGCTTAAATAATCAAATGCTTAGACTTGGTTGTTGTTTGCCCCCCCCCTATCGAAATTTCTGGCTACGTGCCTGCACCAGGGGGAGAGCAGAGTTTTCTGAGAGGTGCCAAATCTTTTACCATATGTCCAATAGATTTGAACTATGTCCACAACATTTTTCTAGTGGGGGCGAAAATGTATCTAGGGGGCTTCGCCCCCCCAACCCCAAGTCAACAACTGCTAAAACCGAGGTACTGCTTACATAAAAAGGTTAAGACTTAGGAATCTCACAACTATAGAACGCATCCCAGTATTATCGGATATGACATCAGGGTTTTCTTTAAGGAAAATGTTAGGTACCCGGTATAGAACTGTAGGGACCCGATTTCTCTGATTCTAGGGACCCGATTTGCAATTCTAGGGACCCGAATCCGGTCCCTAAAACGCTTTGAAAAAACCTCGAGTACATACTAAACTCAAATAAACTGCAGTCTACTGACTAATTCGGCAAAAACTTAGTTTTTTTGTAAACGACGCTCAATCACGAGATTGGAGTAAAGAGGTTTTATTCGACATTTGACGATTTCGTCTTTTTCTTTTTCGAACTCTTCTTGAACCCCGGTTTTCCTGTATTTTCAGAATGTTCCGCGGCTTTCTTCATCCCGCCTGGACTAGGATTGTTCTTTCGACGTTTGTTCTTGACTTGCTTCTTCGCTTTCTTCTTCTCCTTTCTTATTCTCGCTATTCGTTCACGACGACTTTCCTTCGGAAGGTCATCTTCCTCATCGCCTGGCATCGCAAAAACAGGAACATTTTGTGCTAAAAAAAAATCTCGAAGCAATAACTGCCCAAGAGTGAGATTGGCTTTGCAAGGCTGTAACAGCAGCCTGTGCTCTGACAAATCAGTCAGAGATAATGGGGAGAATAGGATCACCTAAACATCTATGAAGAACACAGACGCTGTTGATGTTGCAAATACGTTCGACATAAAAAAGAGCAATTTGACGTTTATTTTCGTCATTCAGGACAGGCTGTAAACACGATAAAATCGATGAGAGGAAGAGGCGAAGACCACTTGGGCTTCTCCGATGATTGACAAAAGTGCCTCAATCCTTAAATGTCACGAAAAATCTACAGCAAAAATACCTACAATATAAAATTATTGCGCAGCTCTAATAGATTGGTCAGGACAGCTTGGAGACATTCGCTTTTATCTTGATTGACACTGTTGCAACAGATTTTGGATCCCGATGCGAATGGCATACGTAGTGCCATAACAATGAATTCATTATTTCCCAGTTAGGTCATCAAAGCATTTTTACCTTTTTCAGGTGGGTTTTCATTTTCTTTTTCAGATTCCAGTTTTCTTTTCCTTTTTTTGGATTTTTTATCGGACTTGTCCGCTTTTTCTCGACTGCAAATGCAACAAACATGAGTTGAAAGACGAAAGTTTTCATTACAATTGGTAAATGGCCAACAAAGAAAGGCCATCTTTCGCACGTAAGTCAATATCAAGCTCAAAACAAGGAAGAAGTTCATTTGAAGTGTATGTCAAAATGAAAAGCAGCTTAACTATGCCATTGGCGAACCCGCTACAGGTAGAAAATGCGAAGACATACTTCACACCAAGCTTGTTAAGAACCTTCCACAGCGAGTTGGTTATTTCTTGCGACCTGGCAACTTCTGGAATGAGAAGCAGCTTTTTGCAGAGGTCGATTGTATGGGACCAGTCAAAAGTTTCATTGGTCGACGCAATGCTGGACACGGGGTGAAACATCAACCTTTGATTAAAAATCAAGTCAGAACGTGCATGCCAGAGGAAAGACTTTTACACACTGCAGATTCACGACCGAATATTTCTGTTTTGTACAATCAGATGGATGCGGTGGTATGACCGGTATCATAGGCAGAGTCGGAGGTGAAATATCCGACTCCGACCTTTCCAGAATTTCCGACTCCTTAATATAAAGTGAATGAAGTTTGGCTCTTAACAATTTTGTAGCAACTAACAATGAATGGAAATCGTGGTACACAGCAAGAAATCTGTTTCAACAAAAATTTGAAAAGAAATTGTGCCATTTCAACAGGATTCCCAACTTAGGAGTGTGATCTAAAACATGATCCAATTGGACTTCCGGAGTCGGAGAAAAAAATCCGACTCCCTCCTAGTGTAGTTAGGAATCCGACTCCACCCAAAAACCTCCGACTCCGCAACCCTGATCATTAGGGCAAGTTTTTGCAACTTTTTTTTACAGCTTCCAACAGCTTCCTAAATACTCGAAATACATGCAGTTCAATGTTTTGAGCTGTTTCCAGGGTTG
>JGI24022J15233_10011476_pt1 | contig 10112 bp, 7 predicted proteins | sample Ectturendosymbi2_FD_15233 | JGI IMG/M metagenome (IMG submission 15233)
TGGGTGGGCCATGGCCCCCCAGATTTTTTTTGCACCTGTGTGGCCCCCCCAGTTTTTTCCATAATCTCCCGTTCAAAATCGTTTGGTTGACATATACAGTAGAAAACTTTCGGCCAGCAATATTTTAAACGATAATTTAGAAGCCCTCTTGCCTGCATTCAGTATTTCCCATATGCACGATAAGCTGCGTTGTTGCTTTTGACGGCTGGGGGTAACTAGAGTTGTTTATGACGACACACATCAGCAGTTGCTCGAGTCCCGCGTGAAATTTTGTCGGACTGCGGTCGTGGTGTTTTCATTTCGAAACTAAGAAACAGTCGCAGAAATGGGAAGATTGATCTTTTGTGTATTTCAGTGTGAGATGGAACTGGAATATATTACTGCCAGCAGATTGTTGCTTGTCCCAGTAGCAAAGAGTTTGTGAAAGCATTAAGAATTGGTTTCAGATAATTTTTATCCGAATTAATCTTGGCTGCAGTATTGCGTTCTGCTGCCTTGTTTGCAGTATATGACTATGAAACATCTTACGTTAGTGGTTTGTTAATGCAGTTTTAAATCTCCCCACACATATCCAGCAACCTCACAAAATTTCGTGCCAGTTTTCTGTAATGATCCAGAAGCAATTCTTTCGCGTATTTCAGATCTTTGCCTCAGAGGTCAAGTATTTCTGAGAAAAACACTTGAAAGAATTCGCAAATCATATTCATTTAGTGAAAATGATTTGAAACATGAAATAACTTTGGCAAAGAATTTGCTTCGCAAGGAGTCGAAGCTGCCTATATCGCTCGAACAGTTTTTTCATTTATAGCTACTAAAAAACTGCGTTTGATTGTTACTGGTAGCTGTAACTCTTCCCGCCACGAGCGTTTCATGCGAGAAAATTTTTTTCAAAAATGAAATCAGTGAAAACAATTCCCAGAAATTTTCATGACCAGTGAAAGATTGGGTAACATTGATCTACTTTCAGTTGAAACGTACAAGCTGAAAAACTAGATTTAGATGATTTTGTTAATGAATTTGACAGTCGACATGACAATCGAAGGATTAAATTACATTGAGGTGATGCAGATACAAATTCTAACGTAGGCTCTGCAAGGATCTGTATGAGAATTGTCTAAATCTGTTTGGGTGTAGAGTTAGTGCGTTCAACGCAGGATTGAGCAGTCAGCTTTTAGGCATCAGAGGAAAATTCAGTGGAATATTAAAATGAACGACTTTGTTGGGAATATTCTGCAAAATACGTTTTTCGTCTACTGCTACATCTTACTATCAGGTACACGTCCTAAACGCCGATGCACACCTATCTGCGGCGCTGCTTTGCAACTTCAGGTGCCACTGGTGCCGAAACCTCGCTGCTGTTAACTGCATACTGCATTGAACAATTCTCACCCTATCCACGCTGCAGATGGGCATTACACTCGTAATAGTAGTTGCATAACATTGTTGTGGTTACACCACAATCGCAAAATTCTCATAGGCTACTACAAAAACGGATTAGTTCGTAGTCGCCAATCCGTTTGCAGAGGCTTATTTTTATGTTTTGTAGTAAGAGTATTCAGACGGAACTAGTTGGTTACCCACTTGTCTCTGTATCAAGATGAAATTCTTTCATGTGAATTGCATTCATTTTCGTGAAGCTGTTTTCGTTCATGTGGGGCAGGCGCAATTGTGTACGGGAAATGGTGTTTCGTTTTATATGTGTAGTGCTGTGGATGTTCCATGGTTAACGCAGAATATTCGACATAGCCAGTGCCGGATCAAGCCAGCGCGAGGCCTGTAGCATATTAAAAGCGTGGGGCCCAAAGATATAAATACACTTTAAAAGTTAACAAACGTTAGATCATAAATTTTGTGGGCATCCATGTGAGTACCATTAGGCAAACTCAGTACCGAACATCTTGGTCCCAAATAGCAAATGGTGGATATTATGGACATCTCTCTTTATCAAAGACGAATATACGTATCTTTTTACCAAGAAGGAATACATTACTGTACAACTCACAAGTGCACTACAGAGGCAGTAATTAATGCTTCAAGACTCACCAAATTTTGATCATTGCTATATCTACAGACATTGTAGTCTCAATATGTGTCGAAGTTGATTGTTAAAGGCAGCGAACTCACTGCTTAAGATGGTATATTCAAGATTTTGCCATAGCGAATTTGTTTATGATACTGGTAGTTTCTATTTCACATAGAAGTTCATGCTTTATACTCTTTAGAATCAGACCTTTCAGCTTGTTTTGTCTAACGGTGCACCTTTGTTCATTCTACCATCTTAATTTTTGAAAATGGCCGTTCTCCACTACGCTTTGTCACTATTAGAGATAAACAAGTGTGCAAATCATTGCCCACATTTGTAAAAGATATATAATCGGGGGCGGATATCAGGGGGGGCGAATGAGGCGGTCGCCCCGCACATTTTTTTTTCAGAGATACCGTGAGACCCCCCTCCGTACTGAGTTTCGCACTTGGTTTTTGCATTGTTTTGTTAAATAGTTAATAATCACTCTTGAGCCACGTTTAATCAGCTCTGAAGCAAGTCATATGTTTGTCAAAATAAATCAAAATATTTGTGGAAATATGCAGAAAGGAGCCCCTCAAGTTGAATGTGTAGACAAAGAACAATTCAAAACCAAATGACTTCAAACATTTTGCAATGTCAAATGTACTTTCACGCAGAAGCAAATTCCCAGACAAAATGAAAAATTTACCTTGGTTTCAACGAATAAGTTTCTGTATAGCTTGTGTAAAATATGGGCCCCTTTTTGAGAGTTTTCCTCGGGCATCTTAATTCTAACGTCAACCCTCGCATATATTGAAGAACAAGTTTCACACAAAGGACCGCGGGACACCAAAAAGCGCGGGGCCCGCAGCAATTGCTATATTTGCTGCTATTGTTAATCCGGCACTGAACATAGCAGTACACGTGTGTTATTGCATCTACAGTGGCGTTCAGGTGTCTCTATGTGAATAAAAACGCTAGTTCATATTTAACGACATTCGTGAGCTGATATTGTGTTTGATAAGGTAAATCATAGCAACCTACTTGTCAAAACAATGAAAAATCACCATGCAAGATAAACATTTATGTTGGTCCCCCTACTTTTTCCTTGGCCCTGCAGAGCTCCCCCCCACACTTTTTAAGTTCTAGAATCGCCACTGGTTACGTCATCAGCAAACATTTTGTAACGACCCTGAAAAAGCTTCCCTATTTTTGTTGTAATCCTGAACTGCAGACAAAACAAGTGCTTGCGCAATTACTGACAATGTTTTGAAAGCGTAATTGGGGCAAGTTGCTGAGTTCTAACAAAAACCTTGGTTCTTCGACACACAGATAATTAATTATATTTCTTACTGTCGTGTCATGGCTGTTTCGTATGTAGCAGCAGGCGTTCCATGCAAACGCATGTAAGCCAGTTGTGCAGCTGTCTGGATGATTGCGTCCGCATAAATCTGTAGACATCAAGGTTTTCAGTCAATTTATGAAACAACAGGAACATTTTCTGCAATTTGGTTTATTATGGAATACTCTAGGCGAGCTTTTCGGGTAACGAACCCCTAGTACATCCTTATGCAAGTTACGGCCCCCTGAAGAAGAAATGTTGCATAAAATATTAGGAATTGAGTCCTAATCATAGTAGTAGTAATCGAAATGTCTGAAAAGTCTATTGACCGTTTCGAAATGTCAGCAAAGTGTATTGGTTCTTTAAACGGACCCCTTAGGGGTCACAGACCCCGGTTAAGAACCCTGCTCTACGCGCTCCGATCGGTAATGCGGCAGCAATTACGCTCGAGTCACGTTGCAGCTTCTTGATTTTCACAACTTTAACATAAAAGCACCTTTCTTTGTTTCAGACCTTGTCTTCCAAACGCTTTGTCAGACACCATTTCCAAATGCAAATCGCTGGCAAATTTTTTCGCAATTCGCCGTCCTTTTTCGATACCGGATTTGACGATATCGTCAACCACAAACTTCAGCTCCTCTACAGAACTGACGTCACCTGCACCAAGCCTTAAATCAGGTGTCTTGTGACGAACACGTGTTTAATTCTTTCTAAACCACACCATTCTTTTCAATGAGAAAGCCGAGCAATGTAATGGCAAATCGCAAAACAATGACCATCAACTATACAGGAGTATACAGGAAAAAATGCCTTACAAGAAAGAAGTTACAAAGTATGCGTCGAAACAAGCATATTTTGTGCAGATAACAAATAGTGGTGCTGGTCGACAGTAATAGTTTCTATCAAGAGGCACCTGAGATTATTGTTAAGTGCATTTCCTGCAACAACAATAAACTGGAAGCTATTGTGAAACAAAGGGACATCTTGCGACCGTCAGGTATTCAGTGGCATAAGTGCCAATCGGTGTGTCTGTAAACCGGAGCAATACCACCTTTATACAGGGAGTGTTTCAGGCAAGGTAAGAAACTGCGTCGCTGATTTTGTGAAGCTCTTTCGCATGCTTTGGTCAAAAAACTCACAAAAAATTACTTTAAAAGCACGGCTTAGTTCTTTGCAGCTGTAACTCTGTCACACGTAGTACGTGTAGTGCTTAAAATGGAAATATAAACAAAATTATTTGGCTGTCTACACACCTACTTTATTAGAACCCGTCCATACTCCGTTGCACTCTTCAAGGAATGCCAAGTAAAACTCCTTGTACATTGCAGCGACCATCCCGTCCACCGCAGAATGGACACAGCTACCACTGACATTTCGGTTTTGTGAAACACTTCGTAACAAGACTTATCACGCCAGCGATAATCAGGATCGCCAGTCATGGCGCTGTACGCTATGTCTGTGCAAATCTGCCAAACAAATTGTGTTCAACTTGACTTTGTCGTTCCGACATTATCAACCTGTGCAATTAACGGAAGCAGAGACTTGCTCAGGAAATTATGAACGTTGAAAGAATACGGGGAGTTTCTAACATGTTGCTGTTTTGAATTGAATATGCTGTTGTTTTAAACGTGCTCGTTTTGAATATGACGTTGTTTTAAATATGCTGTTAGTTTGAATATTTTGTAAGAGCGGCGCTCTTACAAAATAAACAGGTCTCCGGTTCCACAGCCCTGTTTCCAACATAATCGTCGGCATCTTTTTTCGCTATGGTGTCCGAAGCATCTGTTCCACCAATGATATCTGCGGCATACATGTTATATCTGCAATGCCTAATATATCAGAAATACCTGTGTTCACATCGGTACCTGCGATATTAGCGAAATCTGTGATATTTGCGACACCTGCACAACATGCGATATCGACAATGCATGGATATCTGTGATACTGACAACACTTGTTGTGGTAGTGTCATGATATCTATTATACATACAATGCGTGTGTCACGAACGATATCTGCGATACGTGCAAAGCAATGCCGCTGCTACAAATGTACGGCGATGGCTACGTGAATCATAAAGCGTCACAAATGTAAGTTGGTCGTTCCGTGCGACGCAACAACGTGACTCAGCAAAAACACTGCGAGCGAAAAATTTCTCGTAGCCATGCACGTAACAATGCGGCAAGCTTGTTTTTCAAATAGCAAATATACGACAGCAGCAATACACGAAAACTACGCTATTCAACACATCGGCTACAGCCACGTGAACAAACACATTACTTACGCTTGCATCACCAGGGTCAATTGCTAACACCGCCACGGCAGTGTTGATAGTATCGAGAGCCAACCGATTCGGTTCGCTGATCTTGATCATGTGATCACGGAAGTCTGCCCAGGAGTCACGGTCGAGTGATGTCAGGGCAGCAATACCATCAACAATGGATGTTCGGTTTTCACACTCTTCGTATATGGAAGATAAAACTTTAGCGAATTCGGGTGGTGTGAACGGCTGGCCTGTGGAGCAGTGGCTAGTTACACAGATAAGGCTCACAGAAAGAAGTATGTTGCCAAAGGCAAAAAACGGCAGTTGAGGAAACATCACAGAATAAGCAGATATGGAATAAACTGGCTCGGCTGACCAACATCCACACATGGCAATACCTCAGAGTGAGCACAGAACCTTCTTCACACGCAAAATTCAAGAAGAATTCTTATGATGCACCAAATCAGCTTCTCCGGTATCGACATTCAACACAATTTACTGCTCTCGGGTGACAACAACAATCCTGATTTATCAATTAATTCATCAACGTACGCCATAATAACTGCATATCCGTCAGTAGTTAAGATCAGAACCGTGGTTGGTGCATTATGGATCTTCATTGCTTTTAATAAACATCGCTACGTTAACATAGTTTCTACAAGCTTTTCATTAGGATGAAGCAAACACGGTTAGGGAACTTTTCACTTCTTTTCCCCTTTGCGAAAATAGTCTTTTGACAGTATTTTTTGCAGAAATTTTATTAAAAAAAACGAATGTGTTACTTTTACATCAGTACGTGATGTCACATCGCATCCGCATGTATACGTAACAATTTGGTTATCTGAAAATAACAGTCTCATAACGGAGCCTATTGGGTAATGCCTTGACATACGCTGTAACCAAAAAATGGCTCGTAACTATATTCACAAAAAATATCAGTGGTAATTTTCGAAGCTTAAAAGATGATAGCTAACGTTCACAGTGCACAAAAAAATGCCTCCACTGTTATTATGTCTGTCCTGAACGTGACTAAAGAACCAGCGCCTCATACGAAGTCCAACAAGAGCATTGTTCAAGCACGTCTGGCGAATACATGTTCTGTCTTTTCTTGAACACAGCTATGGAACGGTCAAAAATGCCAGAGCACGGTTTTTCGCAAATGTACGAAGATCGCAGTAGCGCAACCAAGTGTATTTTGTGCTTAAGAAAAAATGAATAAATAAAAAGAACTCAACCCATCAACTGGCAGTGCAACGAAACAGCAAAAAACAAGTGGAAACAAGTGAATTTCGGTGACGGGACCGCAAATCGCAATGAACAACAGTTTAAGTAAATTAGAGCTGGAGAACTGGTTCACCTGTGATGGAACTCAAAAGATCGACCTTAAAAATAAAACCTTTACAGATGATGACCACGTGGGAGGGACATGCCCCCTCTCTGGCTGTCCTGAAACAGCAGACAAGCTCGTCTTGTCCTCTGTGCGGGACTTGCGCCGTGTTGAAAAGCGTTCTGCACAAAACCGCGACTTGTTTTTTCCACGACTCAACAAAAACTTTTCTGATACAATTAAATGCTTGAGATTTGCTGTTGAGCTTTCGAGGAAATCGAGCAAGTAAGCTCCGCTGTCGTAACTTTGCGATGATTCGAACTTGCACATTTCTGCTTCCAAGCAACTTAATCTCCACCAAGGCGGCGCAGTCGAGTCAGTAGCAAATACTTCAACAGAAAATCGGTTTCAAGTGAAACACTCGCATCGTCAGGCCTGAAAATTTATTCAAATAGATATTTTAATAAGTTTTCAAGACTGAGGATGCGTAATGTTCACACGAAATCGATTTTCCATGAAAATACAGTATTTGCTGTTGACTCGGCTGCGTCACCTTGCAGAGACAAATAACTTCTCTACAGTAACAAATTACGGCAATACAAAGGGCAGCAAGAACGCTACTAGCAAGTATCGTCAAATCTGATATAGCTTCAGCTTGGCGCTATCAGAAAGCAAACATCAAATCTACGAAACTATGTATAGAAACAAAAGCAGCGCTTAACGATGGGCGCCTGTTACATATAGTAACTCCGGCACATGAGGACAGATGCTTTCAGATCATGTACGGTAGGTACTTTCGTAAAAAAATATTTTAAAGATTATGAAACCGCTTTTATCATCAAATATTCCCAACCTGCACCGAGACGTCAGTTCACAACAATCCACTGCAACAAGCTTTCGTGAAAAATGTATATTGTTAACAAAAAAGACAACAAGCGGCAGAATTTTAAATAACACATTTCTGTCTACAACAGTGGTTCTCGACCGCGATTCCGAGGGTCGCAGGCGGCCCCCAAGTACTCTTTGTGCGACTATCAGCAGTCTTTAAAAAGACATCTAATATTTTGTGTAACAGACTTCGTTTTATAATGAAACAAAATGTGTCAATTTACTTGTACTGTATTAAAATTTTCTTAGTGCGACTCTCTAACAAAATCGTAGTTCTGAATTCGGTTCCCTTCAGCGAAGAGGTTGAGAACCACTGGTCTAAAACAATTTTAAGCGTAACAACCGACCTGTATCGATTCATCGACAAAACAGTTCCATCTGAGCTTCTGTCCACGTCAATTTTTTCCATTCTCAACAACAACCAATATTGCGCCAGTATGTGCATGCAGTAAGCCATTCTCTCTAACTACACAAAAATAAATTGCGAAGAATAGTGGGTTGTGGGTATTTTTCACACCACATCTCTGAAAATAGGTCCAATGTCATTCTACGTATTACTCTGCAGATTTCACGCCAGTGCTTTTTATGCAGAAATTGTAAAAAGTCGGCAAATCAGGCAAACATGATTTTTTAAGTGATCGCACAAAGAGACCATTAAATGACCATTCAATCTAGCGACCTAGCTAATCGAAAAAGTTGTAAAAACTCATCAATCACAAATGCTATGAAACCGTTAAAAAGATTGTAAACAGATCAACTTGAGAACTGTCAAAGCAGCAGGCATCAACGACAAACGCTGAAATCACGATTAGAGCAAATATCAGGTTCTAGCTGTCTAATCGACCGAGAGAGCAGGAAAAACACTACAACATCAAGACTTTAAAAGTTACACACGCTAAAAGTGCAATGAACCATAGAAAGGAACGGCACAGAACAAAGCAGAGAATTATCCACCGCACTAAAGGGCAGCCCTAATCCACATGAGTTGACAGAAAACTACCATTTCAACTCATGAACTGAAGAATAAGAAACGAGCATTTAGTTCTGCAGGACCGACTTTCGTGCTGCTCTATCTCTGCTTCGCCACGGTTCTCCCTTCTGTTTGCTGATCAGAAAAGCATTGTTGACAGCTTCTGAAGTGGCTTGCTCCGTCAAATGTTTAACAGACTCAGAAAACCATGAATATTACGGTCTCCTATGAAAAGACTGTTTTTTCAGAAAGTTGGACCGTGTTACCTGCTTTCCTTCAACAGGACGCCAGACCTTCGTCAGGGCTTCGACGACCCCGACGCAGTTCATGTACAGCAGAGGAACTCTCAGCTTCAAATAACCGTACTGCAACCACCACTCTTCAATCCAGTTTCAATGCTCTGTAAACGAATAGAAAACGTCGAAAAATAATCTATTTTCACAAGTACACCCAATTCATTTCACCCTAACAGCACAATACTTCGTACAAGGTTTACTTTGAACAGGTATGGATAAAAAAGAAATACTATGCCGCCCGCAAACTTCACTAATTGTGCAAGTCAGTTTTTACAGGTCAATAAAATACATAAGCAAATTAAAAGAAAATAAACATACGTCTTTCTTTCTTCCTCAACAGATTTTGCAGGTGTGGACCTCCACCACGCATAAATCTCTCGCAAATATTTGAGGTGTTGCGGAATTCCTTTTCGGAAGCAACTGCATATAAAATGTTCAACCCTCTAAAAAACTCAAGGTTAGAATTTGGAAAATCAGTATTTAGATTCTATAGGCGTGCACAATTTTTAGAGGTAAATGGGCACCACGACCTACAACATGAAATTTTTAATACTTCAGTGCGATGCGCAAAAGCTGCAGAGCTAGTGTTTAAATATTTGAGTCCATGAGATCGAACGAAACACTCGGAGCATCATGTCAAGCTTTGAAATAGAATATCTTGCACCTTCTAAATTCAAAAAGTTACCTTTGAAATGTCACCAAACATTTAAACACGCCGCAGCAAAAACTGTCCCAAACCTTCAGCACACCTGCTCAGTTTCAGTGCTTTTCACTGTTGCGATCCCGAGCGGCATATGCGCAAAGCTTCGCACTGTGGCAGCAAGCAACAATAGAGTTCACATGACATAATCACTCTATTATTGCTTGTTCGTGTTGTTCTTCACGCACATGCCGTTCGTGGTGAATCACATAATCAACGCACCACCACCGGAGAGGTTGCAACAACATCCCCTCCTTTTTACAACGAACCGCACCGATCGCACGTTCTTTGTGTGAAGGCTGAACTCCGCACGACCTTCACAT
>JGI24022J15233_10011478_pt1 | contig 10112 bp, 2 predicted proteins | sample Ectturendosymbi2_FD_15233 | JGI IMG/M metagenome (IMG submission 15233)
CATCGGCTTAAGGCCGGCCCTGGAGGAGGCCATACCCATTTGTGGAAGCAGGGGTGGAAACGCCCGACACCGGTGCGGAGGCGGTTAAGCCAGACCCATGCTGTTCTTAAAAGGTCATTCCAGAAGGGTAGGTGCCGGTGTCGGGGATGAAAGTACGGAGTCTTATTGGATTGTCCAACCACTCCGCATTCCATTAGTGATCCGCCCACAGGGCCGCACGCATGTTTTTGTCAGATGAATAGATGATTTATTGTGCGGCGGGCACAATGGCATGGGTGTATTTTCATCCCCGAAATGTTATTTCAGAAATCAGGTGAAACATTATCGAGATTTGTTTCAAAATTTTTTAAGACTTACTTCATTTCCAGTAACAATAAACGATGTTTCTGAAGCGGTTTTTCCTTTTCTTACTACACCAAACGTGTTTATTGTAATTAGTAAGGCAACCAAAAGTCAATAAAGTCAAAATTTTTCTGCCTTTTCAAAAGTTTATGAAACGTCCACAAACCAAATTTCACGCTGATACCATGAGCCACTCTAAAGTTGTTAGGTAAAAAAAAATCAAATTTATCATTAGGTCGAAATTTATCGTTAGGTCAAAATTTTCTTGCAGCAGAGATTTTTCTCGTTTTCGATATTTTATTAAAGTTACAGCAACACCTTTTGATATGTTTTTGCAAGTTTACTTGCAATTCTGAAATAGTAAGGAGTTTGTTGCGACTTTTGACGTAATAATGTTGCTTAGCCCACAACTAGACGATTGAATATTAAATAGATTAGGCATGGCAATGCAACAAACGTTGTCTTACGTACTTGGTTTGGCAAATCCTTAATCCATTATGCATATGTAGTGTTTTAACTTCATGATATTCTCAGATTTGACCCTACTGTAGCTATTAATGTACTTGTCAACATATCATGCCAAAGGTTAAACAACCAAATTCTTCAAAAATTTGATATATACTGCATGAATATGCTTCTGTCTGAGTGTTCCTCAACACCTGAGGGTGAACTATTTTGCAAGTTTGCCTAGTGAAAAGTGACACGGTTGCAAGTTTGCCTAGTGAAAAGTGACACGCGCTACACGCTTCACAGTAGCGGCTATAATGAAGTGGCAGCACACATCTGAAACAAGTAGAAAAATGTTGATCACCTGGAAAAATGCACGAAATATTAATTGCCACATATCCAAAAATTATAATGTCCGAATATTGCTAGAACTAAAGTTATTCCTCCTTTTCAGCTACTATTTAAAAGTTCAGTCCTTATGCTAATCAGATAATTCCTATTTTATGAATAAATATTATAGTGTTGGTAAACGATGAGAGATTACAATTTGTACCGACCAGTTTTACGCGAGAACCGCTACCACGTATCATACGGGTATCATACCTATCATACCATACTACAGACCTTGCTTGCTGAGAAAGTTTTTAAGAAGAACGTTGCTTGAGACAATCGAATGGCCACTCAACACCTGCCCCGAGATCTAGTGCGGCTTAGCAGTGAATAGTAACAAACAACAACTCGCTCAAACGACGACGAAGAAGAAATACTATTAAACTGGCCAGCGGATATGTTTGATATCGCGTCGTAAATCCGTGAAGAATGTTAAACTTCGCTTTAATTCGAACATGGAAAAACTTTTTTCAAGAATAAACACAACTGCTGTTTTTCCATTGTGGGAATCCTTCCAGACAACAGGGCTGGGCAATTGATTTGGCTCGAGTGCTACTTTGAGAAAGTCGCGTTTAGCGGAGGGCCATGCCTTCTCATTCGATCGTGAAATAAATAAATAAAACAAAAAGATAATGGTACACAGAAAAGGTCATATTATAATTGTTCTTGTGCAAATATGACTCATCTTTCAAGTTGGTACTGTTTCATAACTAACTTCAGGGCATTATCGTTGTTCAAAATTAGGCAGCAATGAACAAGTCACACAAAGTGGTTGCACTTCAGTGTGGAGTAGAATACGGTTAAAGTTTAGGAATCCGACGCTATAGCTGTTTCCAAATGGAAGCAGATATCTAAATGTATTTTTTCCATGGTTTGACAAATAGGAAATTGATTTTGTTCTGGGTTTAGTCAAACAGGAGATGTTTGCCTCCCTGGGCTGTTTTCTGACAACTCTGGCAATTGCGCAAACATTGCCTGTTGCACTGTGTTTTCGCGCATTAGTTGTTAATGGAAATTTCGAGTTGAAGCTCGTCTCAACCACGATAAAACTTTCTCATTTACGTAATTGTCATTGCCTTAACCAGTGGTGTCGTCAAAGGAAAACAAATTATAGTGCCTTCTCCTCCGCTTTAGTGCTAATTTTTTGTGACATTAACAACAAAAGATTTTGTTGGTGCTGCTAACGGTGACTTGTAAATGACCGCATTACTAAACAAAAATAATTTATTAATGCAGAATTCTAAAATTTATATTTAGAAGCGTAATAGCGTGGCATAACCTTCTCGTGTCAGTGTCTCATCAAAACTTTACATTGCAATTCCTTAGTAGGCCCTATCCTTATTGTAATGCAAAAAAGGCTTGAGTCGCTTTTACAAGGTTGAAAAGCACTTGTCTAATCACAAAGCATAAGTTTTATTTGCCTTGCAGCCTACAGCAAATATGTGATAATTGCAACTTTGTAAAATGTTATTGAATTGAAAGGTTTCTTGGTGAAATGCATCCAATAAAAAACACCTGCGATTGCTGTCAAACTTAAGTACAACATGAAAATGGCAAGTTTTCTCGAACACAAATTGTAACTCAAAAAATGCAATGACATTACAAAGTACTAACTTGAAACATAGATAAAGCCTAAATATGCAAACGTACATGAACCATTCGAAAAAGCAATTAGTTAACGAAAGGGGAGGCCAAGAAACGAACACTGCATAATTTAATCAAAAAACATTTTCCCTCAGGTATGAATGTCGCTTTACGCGTTTGGCGTTATAACTTTTGCCACTGAAATTGCTCCACTAGGCCAGTGTTCTCAACAACAATTTTCTATATTCCTCCTTGGAAAATCTCAGACGCTGTAATTTCGGTCTCACCATGAATCGCACACAATGATGAGTGCCGAGGGCGAGCAATACAAAAATCGTGTTTTTTGTAAAATAACAACTTTCTCAAGCAACTCAACATAGTAAGATTTTCTCTGAAATAGCAAGTTTTGGTATTTTGCATCAATGTCAATGTGTATGTTTTGTTAGGTCTACAGTTTTCGTACTATTGGATATAAAAATAATATCTTGCAAAATTGAGAGTTAGACCTATTTTCTCTGCAACAAAACAATGTGTAAGCAACCAGTGCTGACAACTAAATTCTTCCACCTGTCTACCTCAAAAGTAATGTCATCCGAACCATCTGATAATCAGCTTTTTACATTTTATTTACCTCACTCTGAAAATTATAATCAACAACGTTTTTACTGAAACGTTGGATTCTACAAATCGTTAACACAGCACACCGGCAACTCCACACTCTCCATACCCCTGCAATTTCTCCGCTATTCATCAAATTAAATCGCTTGTCCTTACAATTTAAGCCCATTAGGTTAGGAAAACGCAGCAATGCAGTCAAGCACAGAATCCAATTGCTGCATTACTACATGCTAGCATGCAAGATAGAAAACGATAAGTTACAGAATTGCTAGAAACATTAGACCTTGTGGAAGCAGAAAAATAAAATATTTGAAAACTTATTTTTTCTCCCCAATTCCTCGCTGGAACAAATTTCCTCCCATGATTTAAAAATTCTTCCCTTAGTGAGCCAAGCGGCTCCCGGTTCAGAAATGTTACATCGCGATTAGAGTCAGACCTAAAGGTTGATATATGGTCAATATTACGGTACAAAGAAACGGGGAAGATATAATTTGATGAAGCAAAATATCATCTCACTCATTAGTGTCCTTTGCTCGAAAACGTAAGTAAAGCTGTCCTTCAGACAACTTCAAACAATAAAACTGATGTCCAGGTTCTTTTGAGTTGCTCCAGCACGTCCATACGTTTTGAAACACATTGCTGCAGGTATGAAGCCAACTGTGGGTAGCATTTTAAAATCACCACAAGCGTTTACTCGCAGAAGCATGATTTGTAATATTTTCCAGTTCTTAAACTTTTTGTTATTTTTGGGAAAACTAATTCAAATGCGGGCATGTTTTTGTTGTGGCCAAAACTGTGCATAGCTTGAAATTGGAAAAAATGGGAATTTTTCCGTAAACCTACCTGATAGTTACCAGAAATCCGCCGACTAATAGATGGCAATAAAATTGCTGGGGTTTTTAACTATACGAGATAACAAGCTAAAAATAGCCTACTGATAGAAAGCAAAAAAATTGCTAAGCGCTTTTTCCTTTTTAATCTCGTCACTCACTCACTTCCGCCATCTCCCGCCCAAAAAATTCAAAAGTGAATATACAGTAGTTATTCCGTTCTGCAAATGCAAAATAGGCCTATACCTTGACATGTCGTAGTGAAAGTATATGCTTTTACGCAGTTTACTTTCTCAAAGTTTCGTATAAAAAATTTTCCCGCACTTTTCTGCTAGGGCAGTGGTTTTCAACCTGGGGTCGCTACCCCCAGAGGGGTTGTGAACCATTTTTGGGAAGGTTCGCGAGTAGATATTTTATGTAAACAGGTGTATACATTTGTTTTATTCGAGTTTTAGATTGGGGTCGTTGGGTTATAGTGGGTTGGTATAATGGTCGCGGTACCAAAAAGGTTGAAAACCACTGTGCTAGGGACAAACGCCTTAGACAATATGCTGGCGAATATAATCTGTATTTGATATGTGTTTCTGTAAGGTATCCTCACTAATCTTTTCGTATACCTATCCTAAGAAATTATGGCTGGGGGCATGTTATTGTGCAATGCGCATTGTTTGCTTTTCGATGACGTCACCATGTTCACTCCGCCGTAATACGACGTTTTTGTAAAATTGGCAATATGAGAGGCAAATTAGGGAAATAATATATTTTGGGGACCATGGCCCAAGTGCCCCTCTGGCTGTGCCCATGGTGTTATGGCATGGGCATAGTGCTGTGCTACTACTTATTGTATTCAACTTTAGCCTCCAGTACAAAATATTATAAATGCACAGAAACATCAACAAAAATAAGCGTGGGGCCGGGACACCGAAAAACCCGAAGGTTATCTTGTCAAGGTGTCCCTAAAGTTGTGTAAAGTATTACTTGACAATGATTTCTAGGTACTTGCTTCTTTACTAAGTACACAAAACTTTAGTACTAGCACTTGAAGAGTTCTTTGTCAAAGTAACACAACACTTCATTGCATTATTTTTATCGCAAAACATTGGGGGGACAAAACATATTTTGTTCCCACTTGTCCAAAAGTTTGGGGGGAAATGTCCCCCCTTTAACTTGGTGCCTGGCTGCAACACTAGGGTATATTTGCTGAAGTAACTATTTCTTTTCCTCTGATTTCTCAAGTCTTTAAAACTTTTTAATGGATGTCTTCTAAATCTTTGGCTCTGCTGATTTGTTGATGTAGGTTGAAATCGAAGCGTGTTCAGCATATTGGAAACACGGGCATCGGAAGGATTTTTTCCAGGGGCGGCTTCTAGTGGATTTTTCCAAAAAAATTTCTAGTGGGAGACGAAAGTGGTGAAATTTGTTTTTTCCTCCTCGAAACTAAAAAAATAACCTTTTTTGATGAAATTATCAAAATCCAGGTGGTGCTTGGACCCCTGCCCCCCTTCCGATGCTCATGACTGGAAACAGAGTGCGGTGCTGCGGAATAATTTTGTTTGTCTAAAGAAGGTGTAGTCTACATGGGGTCATTTTCAAGTAATGCCCAGAGATCATCAGTTTTGGCTCTGCGGGAGACAAATCGCTCGCAGTTTGCACGATGCACCAGAACGGGGCAGCCATGTGCACGAGTCAATAGCAACTAGAAACTTTCCATTATAATGGTAATTCAATTTTATATTCAACCTGCCTTGCGTTTTTTTTCGAACTGAAATAAAATCACCCTTTTGTTCGGATTTTTTACTTCATTGTATGAGATTTTGAGCATTCTTTTATCCTCAAAGGTTTTGCAAATTGCTATAAAGGAATAAATTGCAACATAGCTATGACATTCGGCTGATGGAAACTTTTTGCCATGTGGGAAATCCGTGCGATAATTTTTTAAATGTTTGCCATAAGTTGATATGTTGTTTCGCTTTGTCAGTTATAAATTACAACATACTCAGTATTTAGCTTAAATTATCCGTTGTACAGAATCATTGACTGTTTGTTACATGGTTCGTACAATCAATTTGGTTGCTTTGTAGTCATCATAAGTGCCCCAAGTGGTCTAGTGCTTGTTGCAACCAACTTCTTCAAGAGTTAAACAAATCTGAATTTGGTCCTGAGTCAGGTCCAACCAATTTCTCCTGTTTAGCAGAGAAGCAGGTAGGGTTTCAGGGTAAATTATTAATTCAGGGCAAACTTCACGACGAAACTTGTCAGGAAAACCAACAGTAGCAAAGCATCTACCAAAGTTTTCTTGCTATTAGTCACGTAAAGGTGATCAGTGATCACCACACAAGGCAAACATCCGAGACTCTTGTGCGCCATCACCGACATCTTTCTGTATGTAAACTTGCTATATAATGCGCTGCTTCTGCAACCTAATAATGACCATGTGCCGTACATTCAGGCAGACTGTGGAGGGTATGATTCTTTATGGGAGTGTCGGCTGCGCGACTGTACCTACTTTAATGAGATATAAAACAAAGCCAGAAGATGTTCAACGGACACAAAACTTCCACAAAACATTCACCAAAATTTATCTAGTGTGACCAGATTAGACATTTTCACAGTGAATGTCCCTCCACAACAAAGATGGGCGAGTGACCACTGGGAGCAAAGAAAGTACTTCCCAGAAAGTTTAAATAGGAATAAATATTTTTTGTCAATTGCTCTAGCGCAGGGTTTCTTAATCTGGGGTGCGGGGTGCTAGCACCCCCAGAGGGTGCTGAAATCAAGTTCAGGGGGTTCTGGGGAAGGTCACATATGTGGCGGTCAAAGGTAAAAGGAATATGATGTAATGCTGTACTGCACTTGTCTTTACTTTATCCTTATAGTAACCAGGTATTAGCCAAAGGTAGGGGGTGCTGGACAGCTTAGGCCTGACCAAAAGGGGTGATGAGGTAGAAAAAGGTTAAGTAACGCTGCTCTAGTGGTAGATCACATAATCACATTAACAACTAATTAGCAAGAAACGGGGTACTATTTTTTTATAGAAATCGGCAAACTGTTATAAAAACTCTGAAATTTACAAAACACTGCGTAATAAGGTGAAAGGATTCCGAAAACATTTTGAGTGAGATAAATATTTATCTTCAGCTTGCGAGTGTAAACATTAGTGGCACAAGTTACAATGATATTCCGATTGAAGGCAAGTTAAGCCATGATGTCTTTGATTACAAGCCTGCTACTTTTCTTGGTTTAAGTGTTGGTCAATGACAAATGTCACGACTTATTAGCACATTTCCTTCGAAATTTTGCCCTTATTTGGTATTTTTGACGATGCTTATGTGGTCAGGCCAGATGCGCTGTGATGTATCTACGCAGCAAGGCAACGCTTAAACCATTGTCTGGCCTTGTTTTGTGTTCGTCATAGCGAAATGCAAATTGAAAACGTTTGGACACATCGCTAGCAATGAGTAGAAATTTGCGATGCTTGTAGCATAAAACGCTTGTTACGTTATAAATCCTTCATTTCATATTGGAGCAATAACAATCTTCTGCATTGTCCGAGACCAACGACTAATAACTGCATAACTTTCTATACTTGAAGCTCCGCAACATGCTGTGTTTTAAACCAATCTATTTCCTTGAAATTCATTAGGGTTTATAGCAGACCAATGCCAATTAATCCTTTTCCAAATAAACCTCTTTGATTCGATTAACCAACCAAACCAGGGCCAGTTCTTTCATGTAAGTTGCGCGAAACTATTCAAAAATAATTGTTTGTGGCGCAAAACCACTGAAACTTGCCACTGTACATAGCAAACAATAGAATGCACACTGTTTGGCTTGGACGTGCGACCTTCCACTTTGCGTAAGGTTCGTGACGTGGCTGTGTGGAATTCGTTGCAGGTGGGGTTGCCATACCTCCGGAATATCCCGGACATGTCCGGAAGTTTGGTGTTACAATTTGTGTCCGGAAATAATTTAAAAAAATTCTCTAATGTCCGGAATTTTGACTGATTATAAATTATGAATATAAAAATTGAATAGTCAGGATTGGGAGAGTCCTTTTTGTACTTTATCGATTGCAGCCTGTTGTGTAACAATTCTGTGATATTTTTCTTCTGTTATTGTGATGCTGTTTTGCGGTGGAAGGTGGGCTAGTTGTAAGAACACACTGAAAAATGCCGCATAGCGCTTGTTTTTGTAGCGAAAGGTAGCCATTGAGACTGTCAGGAATTTTGCCTCTCCAGATAGTGTAACCCTGTTACAGGTCACCGGTGAAGTTACAAATCAGTGAGGAGGTACATGTTTGGAGCTTGCACCAGCGTGATTGCAATATTCTTTCTTCTGGTTGCTAACTGATTTACACGTTCGACGACTTGTTGGTGAAATTTCGTTGCTTATCATCGAAATGTATAAACTAAAAAGCTGCAGATTGTTGGACAAGGTTTCAAACTGGCAAAAAAACTAATGTAGTTTAATGCATAACAATTGTAGTAACTATGATCAATTGCAACGTTTGCAAATTCAGAACAGAAACTGTTAAACTGCTAACAGATTTTTGCAAAGGCAAGTTTATTAACTGGTGACAAGGCCTTTGCATAAATTTCACTCCGTTTTTTGAACTGTGTCAAGGTCTTGGTATATACATTTAAATTTGATGTTATTTTTCAAGAAAAACCTTATAATGAGTTCATGTCTAAAAATTGTCAGGTAATGGATGCAGCGACCACTGAAAAAAACCTTAAAGGTGCAGTCTGTACGTTCATCAGTAGTTGATGAATGAAAGCTTTTCAGTGCATATTTGTACTGCATCAAGAACAGACGGTCATTAGCAACATCACAAGTTCCTGCGTTCGTGTGGCCACCAACTCACAGCGAACGATTGCTATCAGCCATGGTTACTGCATCCAAACTGTGCATTCACGCTGCTTTACATCGCTGTTCGCGTTACGCCCTCTCGTGTTGAAGTATTCACTGATCGCTCTTCACGTAGTAGCGGGTCGCGGTTCATTCGACGCGCATGTTGCGTTACTACCTAATGCTTCAGTGGCGTGCAGAGGGGGCGCCGGCCCCGGGCATCCAAGGCAAGGGGCATCCAAATAGTGAAATTACAAAAATGAAATTGCTGACTAGATGATTTTTCGTATTGCAGGGTACTGTAGGCCTAAGGCTACTAACACATGCTGCATGGATTTAATTTGTCGAAACTTGTCTTTTTTGTAAACACAAATTTTTACTTATTCAAATGCCAGTAATTCTCACACCCAATGAAACTGATAGTGGCGTGACTTTTTCCAGATCGTGCGATCAAGGGAAAATCACAATAAAACGGTTGAAAGATAATTATGGATGCTTAACCCTGCTCAGGTAACCTCTAAACACAAGCACTTTTGTTGTCCTTGCCCAAAATGGGCAGATTTTGTTTATTCACTTATACTGGACTAACTGACAGGTTTAGATGCGCGCGCAGGTTTTTTTACAACTTAGCAGGTCTTCTCAAGCTCATCCGATCAGAAAAAAACAACGTGTTGATTTTGGAAAAATTTTTATATGATGAAGAACAAATGCAATTTTCTAAACTAAAATGTGGGAAGTGCTCTTAACAAATGAACGAAAAAGTAAAGAAAAATCTAAAAAATTCCGCCAGCAGACGTCATTGGTGGTCGGTTTAAAGTTTAACAGAACCTCATTTCAAGCTTGTGGTTCTATCTGCAATAAAAGTAAATTAGGTTGAGACATGAATTTATTCTATCTTCATTGCAATTTTTAGCCACATTAATCAACCTCGCCCAAAATGGGCAAATTTTCTACGAAAATCAGGCACATAAGGTAAACTTGCCCAAAATGGGCAAATGCTTTACGACAATTGTTGGGCAATCAGATTGATCGCGGCACTGCTATTGACTTTCA
>JGI24022J15233_10011481_pt1 | contig 10110 bp, 7 predicted proteins | sample Ectturendosymbi2_FD_15233 | JGI IMG/M metagenome (IMG submission 15233)
CATGTTACAGGCATCAGGCAAATAAGTTTTCAAAATTGATTAACGAAGGCCCCCTGGTGAACCTATGTCATATATCTATTTTGCCGCCATCTTGGAGGCAAAATAGATATTGCCTACATTATATTACGGGCCGGTCCGGGCAGTTTCATGTTAGCTCCGGGCGGGCCGGGCTGGAAAAGTGCTGGCCCATGCCATCTCTAACAGGAAGTGCCATACTTTTTGCCAAATTTGTGGAGGTGTGTTGCATTCCTGTAGTTGGTGCCTATTAGTATTTCCAATTCGGGGCAAAATTTTAAAACCCGGGTTTCGGGTAGCTGAGAAAAGAAATACAGGTTTTTTTGGGTTTTGAAATCATTGCGATTTTGAGCGAAAAAAAACTCAATATCATTGTGAAATTACTGCTGTTGGTCCCTGCACAATTTATTAACGAATTCTTAATGAAGTACAGCTTTTCAATGATGTTTATAATACTGACGAATGACAATCAAAGCACACTTTAATGATTTAGTCTGTTTCTGAGTTTTGCAGCAAATAGTCTTGTGGCTGAAAAAGCCCTTTCTGGTTCCACTGAGTTGGGCTTGATTGCAATTAAAGCATGGAACAGTTTTTCAAGGTTATTTGACCTTTTCTTTTTATCCTGAAAAGGACTCATTTCCTTTTTCACAATTTGTGATTGGATCTCTTCCTGTGCTTGAATAGTTTTGTGGTCTTCACCCTCATGGATTACACAGATTCTATGCTTTGATTTCAAATGGTTGATCAAACTTTTGGTGCTTGAACCACCTCCTTTTGTATAACAGAGCACAAATTGCACTTTGGTGTTGGTTGAGCCTTGTTGTATAAGAAATGGCTCTAAGCTTCTGTTATTCTTTGATTACTAACATCTTCAAACTGAATTTGTATGATTAAAAATATATTTAAAGTCGCTTCTAAATGAAAGCCATATATTTTGTACAAACTTATTGCAAACTTGACAGGAACGAATCGATTCTGCAAGAATCACAGCTTTTATATGGACTAAAAAATAACATCTTATAAATGAACTAACTAGCAACGACGAAACTACAGTATACCTTTAAAGAACTACCTCCAGTGGTAGTTATTTAATTAGGTTAGCGAAAAGACTGAAGTTCGCGTAGACACTTATGTGCAAAATGATGTCAAGATCTGTCTAAATAGGTCAATTGAACTAAAATATAAACGGACCAACAACGAACGTATGGTGGTCAATGAGCAAAACCTGCACCTTGTGCCTCATCATTATAGTTTAAAGTTCAAACGTGCTAATTTGGCCGTTACATGCATTATTCTGCAACGTCAGTGTTATCAGAAATACTAATATTTCAATGCAGCAGCCATTCCAGGTTTTTCAAAATACCTGGGTTTGGTAGTTGAAAATGACTTGTTTCGGGTAGTATAAAATAGTGAAAAACCTGGGTTGGAAACACTAGTGCCTATGGCATGGTCATTTGTGATTGCACAAGGCTCCTCCACAAAGATAGTACTTTGTTAGAGTTTCAGCATTGAGTCTGATTGTATTGATTACTGTTGTTGCAATCTCTTAGTTGCCATTGCGTTGAATGTGTTGTGTGATTCACCATGAACGGGATGTCTGTGAAGAATACCACCCATATATATGTGGTGTGAACAAGCAACAATAGAGTGATCGTGGCGTGGAATCTCTGCCGATATTAACTTGTGAGCGATTGAACGTAACGACTAGCGTACATGAAGAGTGATCATGGCATTTGATCTCTATTGTTGCTTGCCACCACAATGTGAAGCTTTGCGCACTTGCCGCTCGGGCTTTCTGATCGCAACAAAATGGTGCTGTGGCCAGGATATGAAGGTCGTGCCAGGTGCAGACTTCACAAAAAGAACGTGCGATTGGTGCGGTTCGTTGTAAAAAGGAGGAGATCTTGTTGCAACCTATTGGTTGGCCTTGTGTTGAATGTGTGATTCACCACGAATGGGATGTGCGCGAAGAATAACATCTATATACATGTGGCACGAACAAGCAATAATAGAGTGATCATGGCATGTGATATCTATTGTTACTATCTGCCACAGTGTGAAGCTTCGTGCACTTGCCGCTCGGGCTTTCTGATCGCAAAACTGTGCAACAAACCTCAATACTCTAGTAATATTAGGTCATTTTTTAGCCAAGGTTGGAAAAAATTTGTAGAAAGCTGAAAATCCTTTGACCATCTTAATCAATATACTGAAAGATCCTGTGTGTCCTTGAGCTTTTCCTGGTATGACGTTGTGATGCCATGGGTATCATTGATGTTGCAAATGGTGTTCCTTGCTCGTTCATCATTCAATTATTTGCATGCTACACGTACCTTCACTGATTAATACACAAGATTACTTCAAAATGAAACAGATATCGTATTATAATATTAAGTAGAAGCCATGACATCATCATTACATCACTGTGAAATCATAACATCGTTATGTGTCTCATTTTTAACTTATTTTTAAGAGTCTGTTAGAAAATCAGGTTTTTCTATGTTTTTTAGGGGATTTCGAGAAATGTTAGCTACTAGATAAACACTCATTATTTGCTTTCTGTGTGGCAAAGAAGTGTTAGCAAAGGAGGCAGTCACTGTGACCATAGGACGACACTATTCTAAAAAGCAGCATGCAATGAGGGGAGAATTGCTGAAAGATTAACTGGCTTTTCATCCATACAGTATATGTGCACACAGCATGTCACAAAAACCTATACAAGAAAACCTAGTATTGTGTCCGTGCTAGAGTCCTTTGTGGGTTGAAACTTTTTGCCCACTCCCGCAGGAATGTGAGAAATCTTACCTACCCCGCACCCACAAACTTCTAACCAGAACCTGCCCTGCAGACTTCAAACCCACATCCATACTGCGCACCCTCCCAACTCATGGCTGCCTCACACATGCACCTGCTGCTGTGTATCTGAAAACCACTAAAACTTATGCAATGTTTTTCATCGCTAGTGGCCATTTATTTAGTGGTTCAGTTCAAAGTCAATGGAAACTCATTCAAAAACTAAAAAAAATGTTAAATCTTTAAGTCAACCTTGAGTCCTTCATTCTCAACTGTTAATGTGTTGAAAAAAGAGAATGCCATTCACTGACAAACTCCGTAAATTTGCTCTTCAGCTATTAATGAAATGCCCAGCCATACTATACACCTGTTCAATAGCAGCACTAGTTGCCATCGCCCAGTACGTATTTCTTGCACAATCGCAAAATATGAGAGCTGAAAACTCCAATCACTGGTCTCGCCACCACTGGAGAATGTTACTACGTCCTTGCAGCCCGAGCTCTCTTTAGCATTGAATTTCTTATGTCATTTTCACATGCACTGGGTCAACATGCAATTACCTGCACAAAGAATTTCGTACCTCGCGTCTGCCCCACAGCTGCACGCATAGCTCTTCCTGCACCCGCCACGCAAATGCTGGTACACGCAATCTGGGCAGGTTTTCCCCCTTGGTGCAGGACTCTAGTCTGTACTACATCCTTCCCCGCAAAAATCGAAAATGCCTGTAAAGACGTTTACAGTTATTGTCAACACAGCAGTTAAACGCAGTGACGAATGGGGACACACAGTTCTTTCCCGTGTTGATTCTGTGATTGACTTGGTGGCTGCTGAAGCCAAGTAGGCCAGCAACAGCAAATGTTATTCCAATTTCTTCAAACTTCGGCCAGGCCATCCACAAGACAATGCTTTGGCCAAGACATGAAAAACTGTTCTCTTACCTGAGTGCAGTGGATGAATGTCAATAGTCAATTGATGAACTACTACAAAAACTTCAAGAATATCTTCCACAATGTGCAGAACTGTGTTCCGAGAACAGTAGCGTAGCCAGCCGAAAATTGTTTTGGGTCCAATATTTTGAATTTAAGTGAGCAACAGTATTTGATTTGGGACATCGTGTCTCGAAGCGTAACGCAACAAGGTATGCTAGAAATTTAGGGGGCATGGCCCTTCAGCTCCCCTGGCTTCACCTATGACTGAGAAGGCATTGAAGAAAAAACTAAAGGAATATTTTGACATTAACAGCAGATGTGTGAAAACATCAGTTGTTTATTTTGAAGACAAAGGATTTGATATTCTTAATAACGGTTTGTATGAGCAAGGACTAAAAAACCCAACAGCTGATTGTTTGCTGGTTGTGAAAGCTACAGCTGCTTTCATAAGGGAAGAAATTCACTCAATGGATCTTGACACTGATGCATGTGCAATCTCTGAAACAACATTTAACGATATGTTCATTACACCAGAAACCCTGCAAATCTTCACATTCAAATAATGTGATCAACAAATGAAAGAAAGGCAATGCAGCTAATAAGACATGAAACTGCACACTGCACAGTCATCAACCATGCTATTATTGCAGCTACTAGGCCAAGTCTTTTTCCTCTCGATGATCCAGTTTCGTCTTTCTGTCTATATACATAGACATTTAGCATCTCGACATTCCACTGATGTACTTTCCACTATGGGTGCCTGTGCATTCTATAGTGAAGCTAGCCAGTATGAGGTATCGGCGATGGTTGGTGATCTGCCAAACGTTTAGCGAAGAATCATTGCCAAACGTTTAGCGAAGAATCAAACAAAAAAAAATTCTTGTTTAACAATGCAGACTTACTTCTATATTCGGACCCTTGATGGATATGATACGTTCCATTCCATGGGTGGAGCCATGTGTGTTATGCCATCCACAGGAGTCAAACCTTGGGCTGAGTCAGCCCTTGTCCTGCAGCATGATTGGCAACAGTGAATAAAGCAAAGTTACAGAGATATACTGCACCAAACAGCAAAGGAATTGGTGATGTAATGATGGAAGACCCTGCAGCAATCCGTTGCCTTCAATCAACAAACTATGTTCGTCTGTTCCTTGATTTGTTGTGTATGAGTGGATCCTGGCTCTTCCTAAAAATCCAGACTGGTGTGGATATATGGAGCTAGTGACCAAAGGCTTCATAGCCTTTCATGTAGGCACAGTCTGATTCGAACTGTAATACATCGTATTACATGTATATTGTGAACTCAAGTCCCCAAGTAGTGTGGAACACTTACCTAGGGTTGTACAATGGACTCTTTTAGGGCATCTGACCAGAAAACCTTATGGTGATTTAAGATGTCCTGGGTACAAAATAAATGCTGTTGTTAGGTGCCGTGTTTTCCTTCCACAACGTAACCATGTGGTGCATGATTTGATGTTTGTTGTTTGTTTGTACTTGTTCCCGAACAAACTAATACTAATATTTTTATGAGTGTTTCTTGGTTCTTCAACATTCCAGTTAAAATCCCTATGATCCCATTGATCCCGACTATGAGGTAATTCAACATGATGCAATCATTGTGATCTCATGCTCTTTTGTTTATTTATGTCAGCATCAATTTTTCAATTTGTTGTATGGTTGTTTAAATAAAAAAATGATATACCATTATAAACTTGATTATATCTCTGTATGAAGCCATTTCTCTAACTGCTATAAACAATGATGTCTTAGAGGTGAAAGCTCAAGGATGATGCACTGGAACTTTTGATATGTTATCAAGGCTGCTGAGGGTAGGGAACATACCAGTTTTCAGCTTTTTCCAACCTTTTTCTGATATTGACCGGCCTACAGATATATTTTATTTTGATTGCTTCATATATCAACAGTGAGCATGTGATCTGTTGTGGATGTATAAGAACGACAATAATAATTTGAGGAATTTTAGGGAAAAAGCATTTTTTAAAAAGTAATAACAATTTAAGGAACTTTAAACAGAAGAGAAATTTGAAAATTTTACGTTTTAAAAAATTTCAGTTAATTTTTTAAAATTTAAAACTAAAATCATGTTGTGGCAGGAAATGTTGGGTCAATAACTTTTCTGGGTTCCTACTTCCAGCCAAGTACATTTTCTCGAACTTCTCAAATGGTTTAGCAGTTCAAAAAGTTGCGGACCCCCTGAGATGACAGGAGTTTGAGATTACTTGGTTATATACATATATATATATCCAGGGTTTTTAAGGTGTTTTAGGGACCTGATTCGAGTCCCTAGAAATGAAAATCAGGTCCCTAGAATAAGAGAAAATCAGGTCCCTAAAATCAGAGAAATCAGGTTCCTACAGGTGCATACTGGGTACCTAACATTTTCCTTAAAAAAACCCCTGATATATCTGTAATGTTTGTTTTATAATAGAAGCTATTGTAGGCTAGCCATGTAGTTATATGACCCCTAATTTCAGCTTTCTATATGCCTTCTAGGTAAGAAAGGAGCAAAACTAAAATTCACCCATCAAGTCTTATGGCTCTCATAACATCTGCCACCACATTTTATGTTCTGACCACCAGAGTAACTACCGTAAGGTGCCTAGTTGTAGTAACTTCACTATGATACTGGTTATCATCATTTTGTCAAAATGGATGATGTTACTAATGATGTTTGTAACTATTGCACTTCACACTTATTGTTTACTTGTCTTTGTCATCTATGGCTTACCATATAGTTACTTCACTGTCTTGCAGCAGCTGTAGTAGTGTTTTATAATGTGTGTGAACTGAACACCTTTAGTTTAGGCGTTTGATCTGTAACTGACTGTAACTTGGCGTTGTGTGAAGTGCTTCCACTTCCTTAAGCCAAGCATTTATAGCATGTTGTATTTCATGGCTTCTCTGTGCTGTAGTATCCCGTTGTTTGGTGCTGGAGTAGAAAAGATCCAAAGAATTGCTTTGAATATTTTTCAGTTCGACAGTTTGAATTGCCATACACAGAGAAGCAAGTTCGTAACCGAGTAAGAGAAGAGTTTTTAAAGAATTCTCACGTTCGAGATGTTAGAGCCATTGACATGCTGGTTATAAAGGTATTACTTTGTGTTGTGCGTCATTCTGAGATCAAAGTTATCTAGGTTGCACCGCTTGTTGGCTTGCATGTGCTGTTCATTTACTTGATGACTTCGTCTTACTTCAAGTGATTTTTTTGTGCTGGTGGGTTGGATGGATTAAAATATTTCACGAAGGACAAGACGCAGTTTGTTTGTTCACATTATGTTCAAAACTGGCAATCAGCTAAAACAATAACTTACTTGACAAATGTCATTTGTGTAAGATTTTCATTGCGGGGCCCCTCCCTCCCAACTGGAAATCGAGTGTGACCAAGTGTGTGTTCGAATCGCAAAAATAAACACTTGTTTGCGTTTTCTTCTAGTGCTTTTTAATAGTTCAACGTGTGATTTGTTTCAGTAGCGTTTCACGATGCAGCATCAGTTGCATGTTTGATGCCGCTGGTTGCTTGACTTTTATTCAAACTTGTGCTGTGTCTGCACTTGCGTTGCCACCTCGGCAGTGACGCAGGAACAGCGGTATGGGAGAGGCAGTAAAGAGATTTGATGACAATGGAAACTTTCTAAAAAGCAAAAAAACGTTACCAATTATGCTTGTTTTTGTTCAGTAACAATGTTCACCTCAAAGATAGTATGTAACGCAAATTACAGAAAACCGTTCTGAATTTTCTGGGTGCGCGAATAGCTGCAATAAATTTGTTTCAAGTCGACCTTGATAAACCGTGAAGGTGTTACGAAAAAGCACATCAGCCCCGCTTCCCCCCTTTTAAAAGGGCCGGGGAAATGCCCTCGCTCTCCAGCGTCTCTGGACCTTGTTTGCCCAGAATTTTCTTGGTTGTTGTAGCATCCGACGAAGAAGTTTTTTTTCCTGACTTAAAAAAGGTTAACGTTGGTGTCTTAGTTAGATTCAGTTGCTTCTACTAGATCTAGAAGCCCTTTAGACATGTTGCGTCATTCAACATTTCTTGCTGAAGTGGCAGATGTGCTAGGGAAGATATTGCTACAAGTTTAAAATTTGTCATTTATGTGTACCTTTCTGAAAACAAGCGAGTAGCGAAAAATGAGCAAGCAAGGAAATCTGCGCAACATCAATGGCAATGTAGTTTTAAGCGAGTGAAAATCGCTCTGACTTTTTACTTAGTTCCAAAAAAGAACACCGTTGATGCGCCTGAAAACGGTTGGATATGTTGCGTTTCGCAACAAAACATGCGACTGCAATGTGTTGGTGTGGAAACTGAACAGACCAGCGCGAGGGCCGCTTGTAACGGAATGTTCGTTGCAAGCCACGTTCACAACGGAACATACTGTAGTGCGAACAGACACAACTGGTGTGCTTAACGCTGTCTGTTATGAATCTAGTCTAAATTTTAGCTACTTTGCTTTGTTTTGATTTGAATGTCGTTTGTTGTGGGCTTGGCTGTAATGATCTCGATCGGGTTCGAGTTGGTTCTTCTTGAACGGCACGCTGTGGAGCAAGTGGCTTGTTTTTGAAAAAATGGCTGTATGTGTGGCTTATCGAACTTTCCTTTCAGGGTCAAATGGATCTTCAAGAGACGATCAAAATGTGGAAACAAGCCTGTCACGTGAAAAGCTACTTCAAGCATGAAACGTCTGTTGAAGAACCCGCTGACTTTCTTGGAAAATTTTTTACTCAAAAGCATTGACGCGCAACTGTTTTTTTGGAAATATTAAAAGTTTATTATGTATCGTCGTAAGTTCTGCGTAGTGCCTCCTTTCCATTAAGAGATAGGACCGTGCCGAGCTCGACGTCTGCAGCTATATTCACTGAGAGATGCCCAGTTCAGCCATCTCAGTAGGATTATTTAAAATGCAGTCCAGTTGTTGGTCTCGCTGGACGGTTGCTTTACTGTTGGAGACGATTCACGGAGTTATGGATAAAGTCGTTTGTGGTTAAGATGAGGTCAAGCTTTCACTGAAACATTCGTACCGTTTGAATTTAATTTTTAGCGCACAAAGCAGAGAGAGAGCACTTTGTCTTTATGAGGAAAACCACATTGACCAGCGTTTTCCCTGTAATTTGCCTGCAAAAATAAGTCTAATTTCATGCTTTTCCTCTAAAAAGAATGCAAGATTTCCATCTGAACATCGTTGTTAACCAGGGGGGAGGCAATGGAGTCAGTTGCGCCCCACCAAATTCCGAGAGTTGCACCAAAGATGTTCAGGGGAGTCAAGCTTGTGTAAGCCAAAGAAATGTTTCAACGCAAATCACCGAAAATGCTTACGGAACTTGCTGCATAATTTAGCCGAACCTGATCAAAGCACTAGGGTTCACCAATTGTCCATGATTAGTTAAACGTTGTGTACATGGGCGTCGGAAAATTTTTTCCAGGGGGGGGCGATAGTAGAATATTCCAGGTGAAGCCAAGGAGTTTCGTAGGGTGGGCAAAAATGGTGAAGTTTCATTTTTTCCACTCGAAATTAAGTAAACACCTTTTTTTGCTAAAAATGCAATAGGAAAATTTCAAAATGCAGGTAAGGGCCTAGGCTCCCTTCTGCCCCTTCCCGTTCCGATGACCATTGTACTGTATATAGCGTAAATGTTGGAGAATTCATGTCATGGCTGACATTTTCCTGAGGTTTAAGCTCCGTGTGGAAGTTCGCGATAATGAAATACGAACTTGTATCCAACCGCTTGTAATCACTAACCGAAGTAAAATGAGGAGTAACACTTTTCTCCACTGTTTCTGGCGCACCAGCTCGCTGAATCTGACCTGATGGTGTTGTAAACTTAATTTCAAGCCCATCGCATAAATTCCTCTTGGATAACTCTGGCGTGCTACATCTTACCTTTGTCTGCAGCATCAGCCGTAGCCCTAAAGGTAAATCGTGTAGTTTTGTTTTCGTACAGTATTAAAACTAAAAAGCTGTGATGTACGTTTTGTATGCCTTGAAGCTCAAACTTCGGTTGAAAAGAAATCCTGTTTCAAAGTCTTCTTTATTACGCAAATAGGCCATACACCAGGGGTCTCAAACTCAATTTGCACCAAGGGCGAAACGAGGACTTAAAAAAACAGGGCCGCATTATGACGCTGACGCAACAAAGACGGTACCTGAGCCTTGCCAGAAACAGCTTTTACATCTTTTTTCGGCGAATGGTATTGTGCAACGATGCAGAACCTGCGGCCGCATGTGGCCTTTAATAATGAAATTTGCGGCCGTCCATATTGTTGTGGTTAAAATTAACCCCAACATGTTTAAGCTTGTAATGAATATAGGACATCAAGAGAAATGTATTAAGATATACGGGAAAATTCGCTAACACTTAG
>JGI24022J15233_10011482_pt1 | contig 10110 bp, 9 predicted proteins | sample Ectturendosymbi2_FD_15233 | JGI IMG/M metagenome (IMG submission 15233)
ACAAATTAAAACTTTTGGGGGTGAGCTTACCCCCCCCGCACCCCCGCCTCCTATGCCACGAGTTGAACAGTTTGTTGCATGATGTTTATCCTGATTTATTTTAGCAATTGAGAACCCTTCTACAGGAACAGCCATTTGCGACCAATATGGGAAAAGACGGATAAAACCTTTTTCTAGCTTTAGAGGTTTGTTATTCTTTATATCAAGTGAACTAGTATATGATTTGGTAAAAATTATAATGTATAATAGAAAACTATTCCAAAAATAATATCAAATAGCCAAAAAGTTCAAGATTCTCTCATCTTCGACAGAGGCGCATTTACGGAGGAGCGAGATCGCCAGTTCAAAAGCGTCCCAATCACGTTCCTAATATTTTTTAAATTTTGACAAGTTGCAGTCTGGCCTGAGTATGTTCCGAGACTTCACAGATAAATCAATACATGCATTGCTTCGCCACACAGAAACTAGGATTGATCTTCTGTTATTTTTACCTCGCACACTGCTTTGGGCCTATCGCATTGCAAATGTTCTTTCAGTGCTCATATTAATTTTCTGCTGTTGTGGCCAGTATAGCCCAACTGTAGAGACAATTACGTACAGACTAGAAACCACGCATTTGCACAGACTGCTCTTTGAGCTTTGCTGCTGCTGGGCACAAACCGGTCACACGGTCATACCGCGTTCGCAAATCCCAGCTAGCTCAGCTTTCCAGAAATGTTTGAAATGTGCTGAAGCACGAGAAACACTTGAAGGGCTGGTTGAGCAAGAGAAGTGCTTAAAGCATAATGCAGACTACGTATTTCACAGCCCTGCAGCGGTGGCAAGCAGTTCTTAGATGAGCAGATCTCAGGCGGCGGAAAAGTGTTTGCTTGACTGATCGTCGCGTTGCTTGATACTGTTGATCCGTACCTGGCGTCAGTTTTGTTTTTCGGGTTCAGTGAGACCAGAATTAAAAGTTCATTCCGTGTGTTTGAAACAACAGTGTAGGCGATGTCTCTAAATCTTTAGTTTTACATCGTTTTACCAGTAAGCTATTGCTTGCAATTTCCAGGACTGAAGATGGGTAAATTACGTGAAATCGATTTGCTAGTAAAAGAATTTGCGAGTTGATTCGTCTGTGCCACCCTTGTTGAGAAATAATGCTGAAATGTGGACATGTGCAAATCTAAATTCATCGTAAAGTAATGACCAGAACACGGCAGGCAGATTCCTCGAAAGCTTGCAGAAAAACTAGCCTTTAATTCTCATAATTTACCAGTTGCATCTTTGTGTTGAATGGCTTTTTCTACTCATATTATTTCGCTTTTTTTACCGCTTCGCATATCTTTTGCGGGATCGATTTTCCCCGCCAGCGACTTTTCAGTTCAGCTGCTATGTAACATCTGAATATCACGTATTTTTCTGTGCTTCAGTGCTAGGTTAGAATTGCCGTTATGCGCTCTAGGAAGCAACGCTAAACCAAAGACACTAAATTGCACAGAGTCACCGTTCAAATCCCAAGCCTTGTTTGTGTCTCAATCAGCCGTGAGCCTGAGTTGGGTCTTTCCGACCTGTCGGGTCAGAGTGAATCAGATTCACTGATCAAAGTAAAGTACACGCACATACAGAGCGAATTAATTCCAACACCATTTGCAAGCGCGTTTGTACTGCACGTGGTGAGGAAGAACAAACAATTTCACAGGGTGTTCCATGCAGTAACGATTTTGTTTTGCAACTGGTAGTCTGCAGTTTGAGAGAAACAGTGGCAAGAAGAGTTTGTTTTATTGCATTTGCAGATTTGTAGAGGTGAATTTTTTTCGAGTTTACGTTTATGCAGACTGCCGTGTTTTAGTAAAAGCACTGCTGATTAATTTGAACGGTTTAGATGACTTTGGAAAACACAGTAAACTCAGTATCAGTTTGTTCAAATAACATTGTCTTTGACGTAAAAAGATTAAAGATTATTTTATCGGCGCTTTACAATGACAGTTTGTTGTCTTCCAGAAAAAAGCAGGTTTAACCCCCTAAAACGTTGCTTGTTAAAGCGTTTTTATCCTCAATGTTGAAAAAGGTCATCCAAAACGTGCAGATTTACAAAATGCAACAAAATGTCAAAAAACAAAGCTTTAGAGAAAATCAAAGTTTCAGAGAAAGCCTTGTGTGGTTAGTTTATTGGATGAATTTTGCTAAACCGATGGATTTTTCTTTGTTGCTAATGCTCGTCTCGGTATGTATATTTTTTCTGATTTATGGTGAGGAGAACTTGTATGTATTAGGGCAGTGATGGCGAACCTTTTATAGACCGAATGCCTAAACGGTAACCCTAAAATCACACATTTATTCCAAAGTACCAACTCGGCAATTTAACCTGAATGGGCCAACTGAGATTTTGGGTTAGAAAAAACAACTTATGCATTAAGTCTGAAAAGAAATGCATAATAACAGAGCTCCCACAATTTCAATACATGGAAAACATAATGCTTTCCCATTGCGTTTAAACACTCCAAATGACACTATCCAGGCCTCTTGGAATGATCTTGAACTGTCTTTTCTGGCTTTTTCGCTACGCACATTTTTTGGTGTTTAAAAGTTGGAGCCTACCAAAACACATAAGTTATCTCATGTAAAAATAGCTAACAATAAAAATCAGGTATTCCCTGAATCAACAATCTATTGCAGTGATTCTCAAAAGTTTGTCCAATCCCCTCTTAAAGGCACTTAGGCTAGATGCCGTTACCGCATCCTGTGACGAGGAGTTCTACATGTTAATTACGTGCTGGAAAATTGTGTTCACTGTGTACACTGTACACGCTGGACAGTCTGTAGCAAACTGGAGATTGTATGCGTAATCACCACACTTAAATTTAAAGACAGTTTCGTCTTTTTAAAGACAGTTTCGTCTCTTAGACAGTTTCGTCTTAGCACGCCTAAAGCGATAAATTCTTACCTGTCTACTTCACTCATCAGAAAACAAAGAACTCTAATGTTTTATTCTCCTATGCTACTNTTCGTAANCTTCATCTTGTNTAATTGGTTAGTTTNACGTAATAATGTCAAAATCTCGTCCTTGCTTCCCTCGTCCACAGTTTAGCTNAGTTCTTCCCAACCTTTTTGGGCTTGCGGCACGCTAAAAAAGAGAAATACAATTTGCGGCATCCAGTGGCGAACCCATAGAAATTTGTTTTAAGATTTCATGCCATTTTGAAAATAGTATTTTTAATGATATTTTGAAAAATACATTAGCCGGAAGCACCCCCTGAATATCGTAAATGGCACCCTAGGGTGCTGCGGAACCCTGGTTGGGAGGAGTGCTCGCACCACCTGGAGGTGCAACACATCATTCCAGGTGGTGTGAGAAACCTCTGTCTCAATGACAAGGAATTGATTTATCTGTTTATTGCTCTCCTGCGACTTTTTTGTCTCTTCTGCAATGGATTATAGAGAAAAATCGAGGCTCATTCAAACCTATGTGTCACGATATTAATTAATTATTCGCGTAAACATTAACGGCAATATATTCTTATTTACTAGATGGCACTAGTTTTTGCTCGAAAGAACTAGTTGTAAGATATCAGTTACCAGATATTAAAAATTTGCTGATAGATTCCTTGCTTACCCGGTTGTGAGGAGTACGTACTTGAAGATAGATGTGCAAGCTTCAATCGTCGCTGACAGATGAAAGCAGAGCGCAGTCGGTTGATTTCTTGAACGCATACAGAAAACCTAGGGCTTAACTGCAGATATTAGCATTTTTTGTGACGTGGCAATTATCTTTCTAGACAATTCTACGATTGTCTGAGCATAGTATACATACGACCAGATTCCGCAATTCATCGTTTTAATGAATATTTCGGAGGTGAATCGATCGTAAAGTAGAGGAGTCGTGTGCACTGCCTTTCATAGTGATTTGTTCTTGTGAAAGTGTTTTGTTAATGTAGAGAGACGTGAAGGTCTGGTCTACGTAATTGCGAGTGAGATATAACCTTTTTTAATTCTAATAATCATCAAAACCTTTCATTATGTAAAAATAGGAAATGGAATGATGACCACGTTCGTTTTGCGGTTTCACGTGCATCGGAAAAACAGGATTTGCAAAACGTCTCAGTGCATGCTCCGTGAAACTGTTTTCTCCAACGCAAATTTGAAGCAATCGTAACCACAAGAGCACTTCGACAACCGACAAGACGGGGTCAATGTTGTGGGCCATGATGAAAAATCTTTGCGAGCTAAAAGAGCTCATTTTGGTTCTCGTACAGCCCTTCCAAATTTAGGTTTTGCATCTGTTGACAAACCACTGTTGATTGTTTCATACCAAGTTGCGTTTAAAGCAACAAAGTCTAAGAAACCTCATATTATTGCAGAACTTCAACCACGTACATAATAAATGTCTGCAACTATTCTCGTAAATGAAGCAAAAAATATGCTTGAATTGGTGCCGCTATCAAATAACGTTATTCCGAGCCGAATTGCTGATTTGAGTTTACATATTTTGGAACAAGTTATCTCATATATGAAGGCTAGTCCCCTGAAAATCTCCCTCCAATTAGACGAGACTGCCGATATCTGGAATTGCAGTCAACTTATTGCACTGGTGAGCATGAGCGTCGGAAGGATTTTGCAGGGGGAGAATAGTGTATTTTTCCAGCATGTGCCAGTTTTTTTTTCAGGATAGCGGAGTAACCGTGGTGAAATTTCATTTTACCAACTCGAAACTGAGAGAAAAGCTTTTTTTATACGGAACATATTAAGTTTCAAAATTAAGGAGGCCTTGGCCTCCTTGCCGCCCCCTTTCGACGCCCATGCTGGTGAGGTATTTCCATGAAGGTACCATAAAGGACAACTTCTTTTTCTGTTAAGAACTGTAACCAACAACCGAAGAAAAGCATGTATTTCAATTTTTGAAAGACGTTTTTGCAAAACACGAATTGGATGCTCAAAGCACTGGCTCTGTGTGCGCTAATTGTACTTCTACAATGCTGGAAAATACATCTGGGTTTTCTGCACTGTTTTCTGAACTGAACAGGAGATTCCACACTTGCGAAGTACTCACTGTTTCCTTTGTTGTCATCCTTTGGCCTCACAAACCTTGTCTCCAAATTGAAGAAAGTCGTTGATATTTCTATAAAAAACATTTACTGGATTGGAGGTCGTACTCAAAATCCCAGCCTCTTTGTGAAGATACTAGAAAGTTAACGAGCTTTACTTTTCCACACAGAAGTCCGCTGGAACTCACGTGGGAGAGTTTTAACCCGCTTATTCGAACTGCGAGAACAAATCAAAGTCTTTCTGGAGTAATGTCACTTTGTTCAACTTGAAGAGCTGAAATCGCAAAAATTAAAACCAAATCTTAGCGTGTTTGAGTGACATTTTCACTCGTATTAATTTATAACTTCAAGGCAAATATAAACATATCGAATTGCTATGAAAAGCTAAACGCGTTCAAATTTAAGTTGTCTCTGTGGTGTCGGCGAATGAAAAGAGGGAAATATTCAAATTTTCCATCACCTGAAGAAACATTCGACGACAATGAATCTTCGAGTTTGATTCCTAATATATGTGAAGAAATTGTGGCTCATTTGGAAGTGTCTTTGTCGTCGTTTGATAGGTATTATGAAGTAGGGAAGATGGAACCTGAAGAATGGATTATGAATTCATACTCCTTCAATTTGTATAAAATGTCAGATGATGGAGAGCTGAAAGATCTTATAAAACTGCGTTCGAATCGTGCTCTTGAAATGCAACTTGAGAGTAAAACTTTCGACGAATATTGGTGATTGACTATGGTTATATTTCCAAGGCTTTGCCAAAGTGCACTAGCTGTTCTCAATTCATTTGCGACCAGTTACTTCTGTGCAGTGTTTTTTAAGGTGCTTTGAGAAACCAACACAGTCCCTCAAAATTTTCCAGCTGTCTCTCAAAATGCAGCAGAATCTCGCTTCACTACCACCGTCAAAATACATCAAAACCTTGCTTTACAACCACCTCGGTATTCCGAAAAAATCGTTGCGGTATATCAAAGTGTCTTTGCAGTCAGAAAAAAAACTGCCTGCGCGAGTCAGGATTTAGCACTCTTCTCANTTAAGACGAAATNGCTTTAATGCACAGCAGACATGCGCGTTGCTATCAGCAACATATTTCCACGTTTCAAAAACTCTTATGCAGGAAATNNGACCAAAAGAGTCAAAAAAGGCCTTTAACTGAAATACATCAGGAAACNTTTGGAAGCGAGCCTTTTGATTTTATTATTTTGTACATATTTCAAGCAAGTGGCTACTTTTGGAAAGTATATTCAAATGTTAACCTGTGCCATCTTTTCTTGTCTATATGTTTGCTTTTCTTTAAATATTAAAAAATTTAAATTTCTTTCTAAATGTTTGAATGTTAGTTCTTGATTATAAATTGAAGGGGATACGAGACCAGAACAAAGATTTTTAGGGGTACAGGATTAAAAAAGGTTGGGAGATCCTGGTTAAAACTGTTCCAACTGGATTTCAAAAAATGCTTGAAGGTAGCTGGGATTGAAGCTAAAACATTGTATTATTTGGAATTTCAAATTTGCGAAGGCGTTGGATTTAAACTGCCACACATCTGATTGCAAAGCGGCGACCGCTTTTGCAAAGCCTAGTACACAGCAGATGTTTTAACGCTCCCAAATGTCTTCAATAGTTTTGATACAGCTTTGACTTGTTTTCTAGCACAAAATATCTGCATTGTTTTGGTTTCCGCCTCGACCTGCTTTGCAGCAGAAGTTGTTTTCGAAATCACATATGGCCGGTAAAACAAGTTAGAACATGCTATAACCAGACTAATCAACAATTTACCACACCAGATGGTTGTTGGTAGAGACTGAGTGAATGAAATTTAGTAAAAGCGTCTTTTCCTCTCAAAGTATGTTCAAACTAACACTTTAACATTTACGGTTGAGTATAAAACAAACGTCGCTGGATAGTGGAAAACAAAAATTCATTAGGGCTTCTATTGGATGCCTTTGCGAAAATGCATGTGTTGTTACAAAATATTGAGCTCTCTAGGCATCCTTACGCTGTTAAACATTTCAAAGCCACAACCCTCAGAGTTTAAATTTCAAATCACAAGAAAAATACAATGAACAAGTTTCTTTAGTGTTCTGATGATAGACTTGGCTTCACGGAAGTGCGTAGAAACATTGCCAGATCAGTAATTAAGATGAATAAACTCTTTGTCCAAATCATGTATTTTCCACTGCTTTTTCGAAATGCAGTGAAAAAGCAGTTGGAGCAAAAACCATTATGCAAAATTTTGTTCAAATGATTTTAAAAATATTTAGTACAATAAGTAAGGTTTGTGATAAATTACTAATCTCTCTGATGTGGGTATAATACTGCAAAGCGACGACTTGCGGTTTTGCCTGCCATCAGCTTCAAAATATGAGGGAATGTTGGTTGAAGATTGCATAGGGCGCCCCTACATGTTTGTTAAGCTTTTAAGCGCCCTTACATCCTGCCCTTTGCTTTTAGTGATTTTCCCCGTGTCCCGGTCAGGGATCTCTTTGCTCTGGAAAAGAAAATCTGCTGCGTACAACATGAAAAATAACCTTTGCGTGATAAACAGGAAATTCAAGCAGAAACTTCCAATTGCTTTTCTAGAAAAAAGCGTGTGGTTCTTTTTTCAGCTCACTTCAGTTCTTGGGGGACTTTTTTCAAAGTCTGATGATATCAAATGAATTTGCAAACCGCATTCCGCTAAACATGACTTATAAGCAGCATCCCGATTTGATCAACGTTATGGCCAGACCAGGAGTGAAATTTCTTGCCTGATAATGCGTTGTTTTAAATCAGGTTTGGGGAACCTATTTAGTATCGCGGGCCGTATGAATTGTCGAATATCGCTGGCGGGTCGGAAATTTTTTTACTTTCAGCTTTTAAAATTCAACCCTTGTCTTCCAAAGGAAAACAAGGAGAGAAAACTATGTCAAGGAGCGAGAGAGACTTCTCTTGACTTACTGTCTACGTGTCTGCTTGTCATGAAGCTTCGTTTAGACGTGATGTTCTGTTCTAACTTCGGTAATGAAAATTCTGATGCGGGTCATATTAACTTTCCATGCGGGCCGCAGGTTCCCCACCCACGTTTTAAATGCTCCCATTGCAAAAGCAAGAATTGTTGAAGGCATTCAACGACGAATCGCGTCTTCCGCAGCTAGAACCTCGAAGGCGGCCTAGCAAGCCGAGAGTAGCATTGCAGACCTTCTCCAAGAATGCTTTTGTATGACTTTAGCATAACTTCCCGTGGTGCCTTTATTGAATGCGGCAATGCTATGACCTTTCCGAGGTGTTTTTCACTGATTGTTTTCATCACATGCAAGGATGCTCACAATAGGGCAAAGGATGCTCGCAATAGGGCAAACAAAATGTCAACCGTCGCTCAGAGGACACGATACGCGACCGGAACCACGTTCTTAAGCGTCCGAAAACAGTGTTGCCAACTTTGCGGTTTTCCCGCGAATTTGGCCATGTTTTTTTGTAAACGTGTGTTTTTTTTTAAGACTTGCGGGTTACTTGTTTTTGGGCTTCGTTTTTGCTGGTTACGGGTTTTTCAAATTTTGTGGAACCTTTGTTGTTTCATTCTACTGTAAAATGCATTTTGGGCTTGTTTTTGTGTTAATTTACTTATTTTGGCTGTTTTTTCGGATTTACCTGCTTGTTTTCGTTTTTAATTTACTTGCTTGTTTTGCGTTTCTTCAAATTTCGAATGAAACGCATTTTGGGCTTATTGTTTCAGGTTTACAGTACTTGCTTGATTTTGTAAAATTAGCTGGCATCATTGGTCTTAAGGGCTTCGAGCAACGAGGAGAATTTAAAAAAGTTATTTTATTTAGGTAGACTTCATAGTGCTCGAACCAATAGTTTCCAAGCTATCGAGTCGGGCTGAGAAGAGCGAGCAATTCTGTTAATCGTGCTTGCAACGGTAACTTACTGTCATACGGCCGTGCTTACCTGGAATTGCTGTCATAGGAAGGAATGAATTTGCTTGACTGCACAAAAACATTTTTAGAATGCAACCATCAAGCTCTTTCCTTTAACTCTAACGCAATCAAAGGAACAAACTTAAGCAACAGAAACCTAGACGAGCTGAATTATTTCAGCCTGCCAAGTGGCACAGTGGGTTGAAATATTCTTGGCCAACACGACAGTTGTTATGATGTTGTTGCCTAAGGTAATATGAACAGTTCTCCGTTGCGAATACGCACATTGGGAAGACGTAATTTCAATGAAAGGAAAACGTATTTTGGGAAGACATAATTTCAATGAAAGGAAGACAGCTGAAGCTGCATTTAGTAACACTTCCGGAGATCTAAATGTTCTCGGGAGCTGAAGCACCTCTTCACTGAATTAACTGATAGAGCAAACTGTAAATACTGGAGAAATCTGATGAACAACAGCGCGGACAATTTCAAGTTACCTGGAACGAGGGGCGTAGCGAAGTTAGATGGTGACCGGGGCAAGAAGCATGTTTGGCGCCCCCATGTTCGAACCTGAGGTCGTTCGGAAACAAATGTACAGTGCTGAAGGAAGTACTTGTGACATTATTGGGACTTTCCAGCGCCCCTGGCAGTGGTTCGGAGCCTGGGTAATTGCGCCCCCCTTGCTCCCCATCGGTACGCCTTGCCTGGAACACCTGCCATCACGTCACTTATATGGTTTCAGTGCTTACTGGAGGAAGTCGTAGGACAAGGAAAGGTGCAGCCTTCAAATGCTGTTTGCAGAAGACAGTTTCAATGCATGGGTCTGACACGAGCTTAAGTTGATTGACCTTTTTTAAATAAACTGATTTAGTGTGACAGCAATGACCAAAATATAATCGAGGAAGCAGGACCACTGCTGCGGAAATTAGGTCTTTTATATGACGTTCCTAGCTAATTCAGGAAGAGTTCTCTTGGGTAAGGTTTCGTCAATTTTTGCAGCATGTCACGCTTAACTTTGAAGAAAAACGTTAATTTAGACCGGCTACGTGTTACGGTTGGTTGATCACGCGCCATCAAAGCTGGTAGGCTGGGTTCGGTTGAGTCATACCGAAGAAGTGAAAATCGGCACTTGCGGCCTGGCCAGCCTCGTGCTCAGCATAATGGATAGGTGCAAGGAAACGGTTCATATG
>JGI24022J15233_10011487_pt1 | contig 10108 bp, 9 predicted proteins | sample Ectturendosymbi2_FD_15233 | JGI IMG/M metagenome (IMG submission 15233)
AGCCAAGACATGCCACATTTGCATGATTTTATGGGAGTGACTGGACCTCGAAAAATTTTGACATTTGTAACTGGACCCTTTCTTAAAATAATTGAGTAGCCCTGGGCTAGAGATTCACATCAGACTACAGATGTGCTGCGACTAAGCTGAATAATGGTCTGAATGGGCAGGTAAAAACTAGCAGATTTTCGTGACTGGATATTGGTTTACGGACCCCCTAATTCTCATTAATGGATTCTGTGGGGTTCACAGACCCAACGTTATGAACCTCTGAACTACAGCAATTCCCTTGCCCTACAAACTGTAGTGGCCCATAGACACTTGGTCCTGCAGCATTTAGTAGTGGTCTTAATTTTGACCACATTCATGCGATACCAGCTGTTCACTTCAAGCTCTTCAGCCAATGCCTAGGTCTCTTGAAAATAAGAAATATATGTTACAACTAACAACATAAACAGATTGGCATCTACCACGCACACAGACAATGAGTTCAGAGTGGAGTTTTTTTTAAGCTCTCTGCTTGTACAAGGGATGAAGCAAACCCTGACCTATATTTCAAATATTTGTTCTAAAGATAAATGTAGCTTGGTTTATATTTTTTGTGTTTTGTTAATTTTGAACAGTACATGTGTTATCTGTTTAAATAAATGTTTTTGTCTTTTTGCTAACCTGTTAACACTAACATTTTTACGCACAGAAATGTGCAAGGCCATCGGTTGCGACAGCTGGTTCCTGTTGCGTTGATCGTGTTGGGGAAAGGTTTATAGAATGTCAAGCGGTGTTTGCTTTGCTGTAGGTATTACCGTGTTTTTTTCGATGATATGAAACGGGATAATAAATTAATTTTTAAAGGTAAATCATTTTGTTAAAAAACAAGATTTGCTGTTGAAACATCCTAACACAGTTTAAGCATAATTTAGTACAGTGACTCTTAAACTACTTTCCACCATAGATATTCCAGCAGGGTGCGAATCAGAGTGTAACGAAGCAAGTGCAACATCCTCACCATACATTTCTCTTTGAAAGCTAAAGCGGTATAGATAACTCCATCGTTTGCTACATAATTTTTGATATGGGGTTTCCGAAACCTTCATTGAATCTGAGATCTATGTTAGCTATAAATATATTGGATCTGAAGAGAGAACAATGCTAGTGGCTTGTCTGTGGTTCTTTAAAAATAGTTTTCATCTTATTTTTCATTTACAAAAACGAAGGCCAACATTGCAAACCCATACACATTGCTTCCAGCCTGCAGTAACTAACCTCACACATTTTCTTGTTGTCACAGTCACTAGACATCATATCACTAACCAAACAAACACTAATTAGTTCAACCATTGAAGAAAAATCCTTCTTTATATTTTTCCTACCCTTCATGGTCCACATGGAATCAGTCGGCAGTAACAGGCAGACTGTGATCGACTGGTTGGGCACTGCTGGTGATGAAAAGTAGCAGTAACATCAACACTTGTCTTTATATTGATCACGAAAAGAACAATATGGTTTTGCAGATGTGGTTATCATATGGTAAAGCAATTATTAAAACAAATCAAAACATTCTAAAAATTTTGTGTTTACAGAGGAATCCATCAACGTTTGTGGCACCAGTAAAATTTTCAACTGGCACAACTGTCCAGGTGGCTATTACTCTCCAGGAATTAGCAAGAAAGAGCATCACTGCAGTGATCTTCATTGAGTACTTTACATTGGCAAATATCTTGCAGGGGTAAGTCAAGAAAATTATTGCAATAAACTCAAGTTAAGTTTGTAAACTTAATGTTGTCCAAATTTCTGTTTAGACATGGCAACAACAGACAAGAGTGCACAGCACACAATGTTGTATCAGTTACCGCCTTTGATGAACAATGGAATGACGTATCAATTCCTGTGACATACTCTTTTCATGGATTGAATGCAACAGATAGTTTCAGCAGTTATGCACAAAATAGGTCTGGTGTTTGTTGACATGTTGTTAATGTATATGAAGGAATATTTCCCCACAGAATGCTAATACATTGTTATTCAGATTGACATGTGAATTTTTGAATGAATCATTGCAACACTGGTCTCCTGGTGGATGTAAAGTTATTAATTCAACAAAAGGAGAAGTGACATGCTTCTGCAACCACACTACCAAATTCTCAATCCTGTTTGCTGTTGTAGAAACACAGTTGGATATTCCAGAAAGTCACCTCAGAAACATTGTGGTAAGCTACAATTTGAAATGGGAGTAAAGTCAGTTGAGCAAACTCTGGTACAGTATGATGCATGTGTCATGTCAAACTCAAAGCCTGTTACCCAAAGGAAGTCCATGAGAGATTGAAAAGCATAGTATGACCTTGCAGACTATTAATAGTTTATTGCAAGTGTAATTAAACCGTCTATCATAAATTGGGTGTATTTACACCAGGGTTGTTGTAAAAAAAAACCCACCCAAAAAAACCACCTGGTTTTTTTTTTTATAAAGTCCACTTGAAAAAAAACAACAGAACACTTCCTTTGAAAAATCTACTAAGCAAAAAATAAGCAGGACACTTGTACAGTTCATTGTAATTTTTTTTTTTAACTAAACAAAACGAACAGCAAAAACATTTGAGGACTTGAAAAAAAAGAGCAAATCGAACAGTGGGAGTAAATTATAATGGCTATGTTCTTCAGCTCTGCACAATCTCTGGTATATTTTAACCAATTTTCCACCTTCTCTGCATCAAAAGTTTTTCTGATTGTGGACCATACCAAATCATATATTGAAAAAATACACTCTATAGATGCTGAACTAACAGGGCATGCACATAAACTTGATGTGAAACTGAAGAGTTTGTGTGGAAGTGTTTTTTCTATTTATGCTGTGCGCATGCTTGCCAAGCCTTACCATTTAGGAGCTTACTGGCTAACAACACATTACAAAAACCAAGATGTGGTACATTTCTTTACCCTCAATTTTGAATGCCATATTAGGTATAACAAGTTATTGTGTAATTCTGAAAATAGTGATATTGCATGATAGAATAAAAACAATTCAGGATGGGGTTTTTCTTTTTTCTTTTAAAAAAGAACAATCTTGTTTCTTTTTAAAAAACACAAAAAACTGTTATTTTAAAACCCAGGTGAGTTGGGTTTTTCTGAAAAAAAACTGGGTTTTCCCAACCCTCAGCAAGGATGTGTGCTTTCCCTTGTTTCTGTAAAAAGCTACATCCTTCCCACACGTTCTCAGTAGCCCACAATTGTTTGCGCTATAATTTATACTTTGTGGACGTTTATACTGCTGAATACAGTGGTTTTCAACTGGGAACCACTGTGCTAATGCTCACCAAGGAAGGAAAGAGAAGTATTTTTAAGAACTATTATTTCTAACAATCCCAATGCATTTTTCTTTGTCTAGCTTGTGTGCTAGCAGCTAGCATGTAGTACTGTATAGCAACTACTGATTCTATACTTGGATGCATTTTTAGGTTTTCTAGATCTTGCTAGGATTGAGTTATATTGACAGGCAAGTAAGAATTCAAATGCAACAATGCTGAGATCTTAGAGCAGGGGTGGGAAACCTGCTGCACGTGAGCCAAATGAGGCCCGCATGAGCATTCAATATGTCTTGCATTAGAATTTTCATTATCCAAGTTAGAACACAACACTGCATCAAATGAAAATACATAAGCAAATACTTAGTGGTGCAGAGAAGTCTCTCCCATTTGTCACAGTTTTAACTATTATTATTTTACTTGAAGATGAATGTGGATATCAAAGACCAAGTTAATTACATAGTTCTTGCAGCCCGCCAGTGTTTGGGTTCAAAAGTTATGGCCTAAAAACAAAAAAATTAATCCCCTAATTAGATAATTAATTTCTTGTTTTTAGGCCATAACTTTTGAACCAGAAATGCTAGAAAGCCAATCAAAGGTTCAAAAGACTCGGATTCTAGCCTAGTTTCCAATAAATACTTGAGTGACATATTTCCATCATGCAGTTGGGCCCAGGACCAGGTAACCTGAGCCAAAATCGTTAAAAGCCTCTCCCACTATGTCACTCACAAAAAACTTAAAACCAAGAATTTTTTTTCATTGTCAGACTTGCTGAGTCCTGAGGGTTTGAATAGCTCTCGAGCACAATCATCTGGCAAGTTATGGAGATGCAAGGTGACACAAAAATAGCAACTCATGCAGGTTTTTAGGTATGATATATTCGTACACCAGCAGTGAAGGTGCTAATACAGTAGTGCAACTGAAGTACCTTTAACCATACATATACAATTCTGCAAAAGCCAAAACAAACTTTCAGAGTCTTATCTTTTTGTGATTTGTGGTGGGGAAGAAATAAGTGTCTGAGTTAGTTAGGTAGGAATACACAAAAATGTTGAGAAACATTGGTCTATCAGTCACAACTAGCTCTATAAGACTTACCATAATGCTCATGTGACTCAACTACTCTGTATAACCCTTAACAATAATTTGTTGGTAGAAATAGTTCAACCACTATAGTTTTAAGAATCAAAGCACTGAACTGAATACTAAGGCAACCACACTGAGAAAATGCAGTATTTCATTGTGTTTCAGTATACAGGGAAATTAGCACGAATTTTTTATTTTTAAAGCTCTATTGCACACCTCTAGAGCAGGCAACCAAATAGCACACCATTTCATACAGCCATGTCACAGCAATAATGAAGCTTGCAAATTTGAATTGGTATGAAGTTTATAGTAGTGCAGTTCATTAATGCAGATTCTTGAATATGCCATGGAAGCAACGTCATTCTTCTGCTTGGTTTTGACTCTTTTGAGTATGCTCCTGGTTCTGCAACGACGCTCTAAGTCTGTATCTAGCAACAGTGACCATGCAAAGCAAAGAACAATAGTCCACATCAATTTTGTAACGGCTCTGGGTGTTCTACACTTGATTCGACTGTTAAGTGATGCTGCCTACAAGACCAAGGCAACCTGTGCAATCACAGTTTTTGCCAGGTTAGAACAATTGATATTTGATATAATACTGTATTTATAGCATGTAATCTTGTCCATTTACCTTTAATGAATTTTCAAATAAATCACAGCTGACAATTGCAAACATGTCTAGTGACTTGTATTTTGTTTTAACAGTCATTACTTCATGCTTGCTAGCGGCATGTGGATGCTCTTAGAAGGATTTGTACTATATTTAACACTGATTCTGAAAAGTTTGAAATTCACAAAACTTGGATGGATAAAGTATGCAGCTGGATGGGGTGTTCCAGGAGTGATTGTTCTGGTTGCAGCAGGTTTGCTGAATTTTTATTGCATTCATTAATATTGCAAACAAAATTTATGTATAAAACTTACCATAATAAAAATGTGTGCTTAAACACTAAGAGATGGTCAACGCAAACTGTTCAATTGTAACACATACATGTGACATATATTGCAGCAATTGGGTTAACTGGGGGAACATACGTTCAAAAAATAAAGGAACAACAAGAATGTTCACTGCACCTGCAAGATGCTGGGAACAAACAAATGCCAACAGTGAGTTCAAATAAAAGTTACCAAAAAAATCTGTGAACTTTTCAACATGCCTGTTTTCACACAGGAAAGCAGCTACCAATACTGTTGGTTGAGCATTACAAGTGGCATGATCTGGTCAGCAACTGGACCGCTACTTGCAATCTTTGTCATCAACATGTTTATTTTAGCCCACACTGTTTACTTCATTCTACAAATGAGCTTGAAAACAGACTCAATGATGCCATCAACACAAAAACATCAAAGCAGTCGACATTTATGGTAGGAATGGCCATATTGGTCATGCACATATTACCAGTAACAACTTTCTTCATCAGTTTACAGTAGCATACTAGCACAACATTGGTTAACAACTAACATTAAACTTCAGGAACACAACAAAAGGAATTATAATATTGTTTCCCATACTTGGCGTTCCATGGCTGATTGGATTTCTAGTCAACATCCAGGAACACAAGACAAATATTGCATTTCGGTACATACATGTTACACTGAATGGACTGCAGGGAGTTTTTGTCTTTATACTGTACAGTGCTGTAAACACAGAGGTAAGTCACAGATGACAAAAAGTATTATTCATGTTGCGCATTTTGTGCTCTTCATGATGTTAGGCATTTGAGCATTTAATAATCATTATATTTCTTTCATAAAACTACTGACATTCCTGAAAGATGGAGATATGTAACACACTTTGCAGTAAGTAGGTCTGTTGCAAGTCATTGATGTTGAAGGTCAAATTATTCTCCATTATTCTCCTCTGTACTTGGAACAAAATATTTTGTTCATTCAATTCCACCAGCAAAATATTTATTGTAGATTATAGCTTGCATGTTCAATCTTTTGTAGAGGCAATGGTTTTCCTTTTCAACATTTTTGTTGCTGGGCAGTTTTAGACATAATCGGCATTTTTTAAATCTTGTGAATAAACTAATTGCAGATGTAATTATTATCTAACCACATTAATTCCCCCAAATTAGTTGGAGTGATTTTTGATGCACCAATTGACTGCTTTTGCAGGTTCCAAAAAAAATAATTGCAAATGCATTTGAAACAAGCAGAATGAAGATTACAATTATTTTATTTATTGAATGAAAACCATCCTAATGATTTTGGCACTTTTCTTCTATACCAAAAGATAATAAAACTATAAAACACAAAGGTGTGTAAGACATGTGTGTATACATTTTATATTAAAGTTACTTCCAAAAAATTTGCTAAATTTTCCACACCAAATTTACTTAAAATTTTTTTAAGGAACAAGTAAACATTTTTTCAAATTTTGAAATGACGTTACCAGCCATAAACCTACATTAGCACTTAGCTTACATCAATTCATAACAGAAATCTTTTCTTCCCTAACAAGTGAAAAACAACCAATATGACCAGGCACTGATGCATCACGCAACATTTTTGCAAGCTTGCCACCATAGCATAATAGCTGACTGTGTGAAACGTGTGAAATCATTAGAAAAGTGAGTGATATAAAGCAGTGATTCTCAACTGGACCACCGGTGGTCCATCTAGGATTTCAAGTGGACCATAGGACTTTTATTAAGGATAAGACTGAATATGCCCTTGACTTCACTGACCTATGTGCAATACAGTTTTGACTGGTTGTTCACAAGGTGTCAGCCGAGCAAAGTGGTTCGTAGGATATTTTCTTAAAAAGATGGTCCGTGGGCTAAAAAAGGTTGAGAACTACTGATATAAAGCAAGTCATAAATTCAAAACCTAACCTTACCAACAATTTATAAAATTTAGACATCTTTGCTTGTTGTTTCCACACTTTACCACCAACAAACTTTATTTAAAAATACCTGCTCAAGCAAAATTGCTCCTAGAAAATGACTTTCAAGTAATAAACTGTTCACAGCAAAAATGCATTGCCAATAGCAAAAAATGAGAAAGCCAAAGCAACTTCACTTCAAGTTGAGATCAAGTTGAGATAAAAAGGAAGAAAACTTCAGTTGCATGCCATGTTGTGCTACAATAACCAGGAACTGCACATCCTAAAACTTACAAGAGAAAAACGTCCCTCTTAGAACTTTTGGTGAGAAAGTGTATTTTAAAACATACGTTGGTGATCTGTGCAGAAAAAACTAATACGTTTTGAACCGTACATCGGCAGCAAAAGTGTTAAAGGTAGAGATATACTGCACAAACAAAAAAGAACCCATATCTAAGGTTGAAGTATGATAGGGGTTACTCACTCTTGCAAGATTGAGTTATTCTTGACATGTTTGATACAATGATCAATGATCATATCATGAAAGGCATTTGGGTCATTCCATCTCATATCAACCAAGATTGAGAAAAGTACAATGGTCATCGTCTTAGATTTTGCTCAAAATCATACCAAATGCACCTTTATGGGAGCAATAAAAAATACCTGAGGTTCTAATAAAAATTCCAAGCGGTTTAGATTTTACAACCCTTTAAACTTCAACATGTTCACTGCCAGTGTACGAGATACTCGTACTTTCAAAACCCACATTGAGCTGCTATTTTCACGCCACTTTGCAACTCCATAACTCGCCAGGAGATCGAGCGAAGGAGCTGTTCAAACCCTCAAAAGATGTGGCATGTCTTCTAGTTTGCATTTAAAACTATGGAAAGTTTTGGATTTCGTGTTTTTTGGAGGTGACATCAAAAGTGGGGTAATTTTTAGGCCATTTTGGCCCAGGTTACCTGTCCCTGGGCCACGTCCACTACATGGAATTTTTGACTCAAGTTTTTATTGGGAACTAGGCAAAAATCTGCATTTTTGAGCCTTTGATGGGCTTTCTGGCGTTTCTGGTTACTAAGTTAAGGCAAAACAACCCAAATTTTGGGAAAAAACTTTTTAACACTTTGAGAACTGGTCTACGATAAATTCGTACTTCGATTTCGGCCTAAAAAACAGCAGTTTTCGGTTGCCTTACCAACGCCCTAGTTCCTCTGCCGATTGCGCTTGAGAGCTGTTCAAGGGCTCAAATGGATTGGCCAGATTACACTCGAAAAAAAATTTTTGGTTGGGATGCGGATTTTTTGTTAGTGACATCATAAGTGAAGTAGTTTTAGGGTTATTTTGGCTCATGTTGCCTGGCCTAGGGCTCAACCGCTAGGCCGGGTGTTTTGCTCAAGTTTTTATTGGAAACTAGGCTCGAGTCCGAGTCTTTTGAGCCTTTGATCGACTTTCTAGCGTTTTTGGTTCAAAAGTTATGATCTAAAATAAACTAATTAATTAATTATCTAATCAGTCAAATATTTTTACTAACTTACATCACAACTTTTGAACCTGAAACTCCAGCAGGTCATCCAAAGTACCAAAAGATTCGGATTGTAGCCTAGTTTCTAGTAAAAACTTTAGCAAAATACTACCACCTAACGGTTGGCGCCTATGGCCAGGCAAAGTGGGCCAAGTTGGCCTAAAAGTCCTCTACTTATGATGTCACTCACAAAAAACCTGCAACCCCCAAGCAAAAAATTTTTTTCAAGTGCAGACTAGAAGACTTGCCGCATCTTTTGAGGCTTTTGCCGGGTCTGTAGAGCATACCAGACCGGAGAAATTCCCGCGCAAAGCCACGTGTGTTTAGGCAGTTTTTTCCGAAAATCCCCGAAAGCAGCTGGATGCCAAAGAGTTAAGCTTTTTGGCCATAACATTTGAACCAGAAACAATAGAATGCCAAGCAAAGGCTCACAACACATTGTCTGCCGGTCTACAAATATATCGTACCTGGAAATCAGCCTAAAACCAACAGTTTTTAGTTGCCTTACCAAAGCCATAGCTCCTCCACTGTTTGCNCTAGAGAGCTGATCAAACCCTCTAAGGATTCAGCAAGTCTTCTAGTCTGCACTTGAAAAANATTTTTTTGTTTCGGGGTGTGGATTTTTTGTGAGTGACGTCATAAGTAGTTTTTTGGTCATTTGGGCTCATGTCACTTGGCCTAGGTCTCAACTGCTGAACCAAAGTATTTCACTGAAGTTTTCATTGGAAACTAGGCTTGAGTCCGAGTCTTTTGAGCCTTTGATCGACTTTCTAGTGTTTCTGGTTCAAAAGTTATGATCTAAAGTAAACAAATTAATTAGCTAATTAATCAAATATATTTTGCCAAGTCTTTTGAGCATTTGAACAGCCCTCTAGCGCATTTGGCACCAGAGTTACGTTCACGCAAAGCCATGTGCAATTCAGCTGTTTTGGCGTGAAAAGTCTGTAACAGGCTGATCGCGAAGGTGTTAAGGGCGTACACCCCATTTTTGTTCCCATGGATCGTTGTGTTTATTTTCAAAGGTTTATGGAAGCCTGAATTTTCATTTCTGCACAAAATATGTCTGATAATTGGTACTCTAGATATTTCTGGCCTGGTCTTACGGAATCTGCTGTCAGAATTGAGCTCGGCAGTGTGAATCAAACATTACAGGCATCTCAAAACTGGATTTTCATTGAGCAGAGTATATATTTGTCCCATTTTGACCACCAGCTGTTCAAGAGCCCCTCTTGGCCAAGATATAAATACAGTAAACCTCAGGTAATCCAGATTCGGTTAATCCCAATCTTTACCAAAACTGGATAAAACAGGTGGTACGAATGATTTCTAACATTTTTCTTTATAAAAATCTTTAGTTATCTGGATTTTTAA
>JGI24022J15233_10011488_pt1 | contig 10108 bp, 4 predicted proteins | sample Ectturendosymbi2_FD_15233 | JGI IMG/M metagenome (IMG submission 15233)
AAACTCGAAGCCCCCCAAGTTGAAATATGAGGCAGTATAAATCAGTGGAATTTTTGTCAAATTTGAATGTCAAGTCCCCTCTGCACAAATGTTAAGCCCCCCGCACAAACGAAAGCCCCCCTATTCACGACTTTCTGGCGACGGTTCTGTATATATATATATACACCAGTGAGCAACACTGGTCGGCAATAAAACGATCAAAACTTTTTTATCAGGATTTCATGCACAAATAAACTGAATGAGGCCCGCAATCGGGGTGGAAAAACAGGATAATTTCCATCGAAATTTTAATGCATCATTTTACATTTTTAAAACACAAGTAGAAGCAAGCTGAGCTCCTTGCTTCTGCATGATTCAGTTTATTCGCATAAGCAACCTTGGGTATAACCTACTTTGTATAGCCTGCGCACAAAAATTGTTATTTGGATAGCGAATTGACCAATCACTGCTTTGCATCTTCTGAATGTGTAGCGTTAATTGTTGAATGCTTTAGCTTTAAATGATGCGCATCAAGCGGTTCTCACCAAGTGTGAAATTAATCCTCCTATCCCCAAACTTTTTAATTCCTCTGTGAAAATTTTGTTGCCCTGTTAGTGCTTCCAATGTTTATTCAAATAAATTTGTGACTAATAAATTTGATGCAATCTTCAATAAGTTCCATCCTGATAAAAACACGGAGTATATTTTGGATCATTTTCATTAGTTACCGCACCTATCATGACAGGACAGCATCAGACGCAGTTGGAAGAGCTGTTGGTCACAAGATCAAGCAACATCTTCATTCAGCAGTTCGGCAACAGAGAGAGTGTAAAACATTTAGTATACCCTGTTCTATGAACGAAGAACAAGTGCTTGCTTTCGCAATGAACAGTCAGTTTAACGAAAATTGATTTCAGCATTTTAACTAGCTATTTAAAATTGTTATCAGATCAAGAACATTAGCCGAAAGAATTCGATACACATACAAGTGTGTAAATAAATTGAAGTAATTAAAAAACCTGAAAATTTCACACTGCATCTTTTATGTTAGTTACTTTTTTGCAAAAAATTTTGTTGGCAAGTTTCTCCTTTTCATAAGCGAGTTTGGCGAAACTGTACCTGGCTTGGTAAAAAAATGACTAAAAGACTTTCAGCGGTTGATAGTCTCATCAAGACTTATCTATTTCTTCCTTGTTAACCAAAATATTTGAGCGCAGTTCTTATTTCAGCTTCACACCGTGGTGAGGAAATTTTGTTCCCATTGCTGTTTTATTTATCGCATGCATTTCCGATTGCATCATAAGACGTTTCAGAGTTGTTGCATGAACGATTTAAAGCAGGTGTGCTCACACTCTTTCAACATGCAAGGTACTCATAAAATGAACAAGTCAAAATTATCTACCTACTACAAAAATGTAAAACATGCATTTGGTAAATATATTGTGAATTCTTTTCACAATGTATGTTGATGTACCTTGCATACCCACATGAGCCCATACTGCACAGTACAACATAATTAACTATGTACGTTTTTTGTAATTACCTGACTTTAGTCTGATGACTTGCACTGAATGGAATCAGTCAGGGTGTCAATTGCCATGCGACCTACCCACAGTACTTTTGACATCGACTGGTAGATCACGATCAACGACACTTTCACTCTCGGCGGACGTATAAATCTACGTCTGGCCAATTTGTTCACCTGTCTCGGCGGACGTAAATTTACGTTTTTACCGAAAATCGTGTTTTGGGGCAATGGTTGTAATGTTTTGCTTCTCGAAACGGTCCAAAAATATGGTCCTAGACTGTTTAAATAATATTACGTCTTGGAATGAGATTCCAAATTCTTTGTGGTTCAGCGGCTGTTTGAAAGCATGATTCTTTTAAGTTGGTCCACCTGAGAGGGAACAGGATCCTGTAGCAGTAACTGTGATTTTGTGCAATGGAAGTGCTTTGATACACAGCCAAATGCTAGGAAAGCAGGAGGGAATGTATTGCAAACGTTTATGCAAGTACATATATGCATGTTGATGAAGTTTAATTATTCAATGCCAGTGTTGGCTGCTTTTATGGTCTCAAATATGCTTCCAGTGTGTTGATTTTTTTTCCAAAATAATGGCGCCGGTACGCCCACGCCTGTTGCAGTGGTATGTAACTTAAAATATTTTCGAACTGATTTGATATGTTCGCAATTTATTAGTGCAAAGGCAACAAAACGTTTACAATGTTTACCACTTCAGTCTACGGCAGTGGCGTAACGAGGGGTGACAATGCCCCGGGCGCCGAATCACTGCTGGGACTCCGAAAAGTCGCGACAATGTCACAAGTACTTTCGTTAGTGCAGTTAATTTGCTTCCGAAAAAGCTCAGGTTCGAATATGAGAGTGCCAGACTTGCTTCTTGAGGCGGGTGCCATCTAACCTCGTTACGCGCCCCTGCCCGACAGGTGGAAAACGCCGAGCAGCATCGACTTTCTGGGATTTGAATTTCCCGACAAAATCACCCAGTAACTGTGAATATTTCCTCGGGGAAACTCCCAGTAACGAAAGTGTAGGGAATCGTCCTGCCCATGTTTTTTTTTTCCGTTCACGTGCAGCATGACGCAAGCCAGGCGCTATATCCGCCAATCACTCTGAGCTGCTTGTGTGAAATGACAAGTCGGTGAAAAAAGGTAACTATTCTTTTGCGATTCGCCGTAGGCTTTTTAGAAAAAGGAAATGCATAAGATTACAAGGAACCAAGTCTCGTACATAATTGTAGTGCGAGTTGTTGCCTGCGTTTTGCGGAACGAATGAACGAGTGGTGTAGAAATGATTATTATCAGGAAAATGTTCAAGTTTGTTGCTATGGTTGCAGTGATGATGCTACTGAGTTTTGTGACAGGTACGTCCAGTTTTTGAAGTGTTTTTGCGTCTTTATAGATTTAATATCTTCTCGTAAAGCATGTGTGATGCGATGTTTTATGCAGCATCGTGTAATGGATGTCATTATTGACTTTATCATTTTAAATGTCATGAAGTAATCAAATTTTTCTTCCTAAACTCAATCACTTCAGAGTGCTATGATCAGTATCTCAATGTACTTTTAAATGAAATGAAAATTCTTTAGACGGTTGGAACTTTATGTAGGGACCTAGACGTGGTTTAAAGCAGCCAGAAACCTCTTGAAAGTGTTTGTAAAAATATGGCTGACAGCTATTCTAAACTTTGCCAACAGGCAACAGCACTTTCTTTGTTTTGAAGAAAGGTTTGTGAAGACAGTTTTGACCAGCAAGACTGTAAAACCTATGAGCAGGCTCTTCATTTGATGTCTAATGTCAAGCATCTCTGGGTGTTGGCATGCAACAGTTGGTTATTTCAGGAATATAGGATTAAGGTCAATTTGGTATTTTTGAATTATTACGTGGAACGCTTCAGCACGATCATTGGCGTCGTGCCTTGAGATCCCAGGAGGCCTGGTTTTCCCAAATTTTGAAAAAAAATGTTTCAAATTGTTTTTCGATGCCCATAATCATGGGTGGACGACACATGACATCTGTAGCGGACGATTGTTTTCATCTTTTCTTCAAAGAATATACCTGATGGCCCTAAAATGCTGAACTAACATGATGTCCCTGAGTAGTGGTGGATCCAGACAGTGGCGTGCAAATGGGGGGCGAACGGGGCGCCGGCCCCGGGCATCCAAAGCAGGGGGGCATCCAAAAAGTGAAATTACAAAGATTAAATGCTTTGACTAGACGATTTTTTCTATAGTAAGTCTACTAATACATGCTGAATGGATTTAATTTTTCGAAACTTGTTTTGTTGTCAACACTAATTTTTACGTATTCAAATGCCAGTAATTCTCAGCTTCTTCAATACCAGGGACCTATAATCCAAGTGTGCGGCGCACACCCAAATTGATAGTGGCGTGACTTGTTCAAGATCGTGCGATCAAGGGAAAATCACAAAAAAGATTGAAAGACAATCGGGGTTGAGAAAAACTAGTCAAAAAAGAACAAACCACCTGTTTTTTGGTATTTTTAAAAAGAAACAGGATTTTATTCTTTAAAAGAAAACACAAAAATCCATTCTGAATTGTTAATTGTTTTCATGGCATCATGCAATATCACCAGTTTCAGACTTACACATAAAATAATCTATTATGGCATTCAAATCTGAGGGCAAAGAAATATACCCCATCTTTGTTTTCGCAAAGTCTTCTTGGTCAATGAGGCTTGGCAAGAACGCGCACAGCAACAAGAGAAAAGTCACTCCCACACAAACTCTGCAGTTTCACATCAAGTTTATGTGCATGTCCAGCCATAAGTGTACGGGAGCGCACATTTTTGGGGATGCAAAAAATTTTTGCCCAAATTTGATCTTGCTTTCCCAAATAACGTTCAAACAGCAAGTCTTAAATGTTGAGACTAAAACGTGCCATCGCAAACTAATCAAGGTTTCTGCTTGCCTAATTAGGCCTACCAATTACTGGGGTTCAAAGCCGTACGCCCTCAACTAGCAATCAATATTCTGCATAGCTACATGTGAACAATGGTAAGGGAAATGCGGGACCAATTAGTATTTTTTACATTTCAGGTCATAAGTCACAAAGTTTAGCTAGCAAAACTCCAAAATTTAGCATGAACAATAGTCATCTCTCCCTCTATCCACATACAAAAAATCAGTAGGATATAATATCAGGAAGTGGCTGAAAAGTTGATTTAAAAACAAAAAATTTTTTGGCTCATTGGTCCCACATGTGTGGGATCAATGAACCACTTCTAGCACCCAGCCATATTTAGGTGCAACACAGCGAATTCTTCCAAAAACAGAGATTTCAACCTACTGCAGGATTTCTCGTTGCAACACAGCTTGTACAATGTAGCGATTTGCATCGAAAGAATATAGGTAAGAAAATGAAGCGGGCTACTATATAGCGTAACTACAGAGATACGAATTGGACTGTCACCCTGGGTTGGCAGTCGCAAGTTGCAACCGTTTCTCAGTCTTAAGCACCTTCAAATTCTCTACTGAGATACAGGGACGCCGGAACAGCGGTAGAGCAGAGGGGGGCAATAAAAGAGTTGAGGTAGAATGGAAGCTTGTAAAAAACAAAGAAATCGTTACCAATTATGCTTGTTTTTGCGCAGCGACAACGTTGACCTCAAAAATAATAGCAGAACTTATAGAAAACCATTATGAATTTTGTGGGTGTGCGAATAACTGCAATAGCTTTGTTTCAAGTCGATTGTCATAAACCACAAAATTACCTATGATTCTATTATGAAAAAACATCCCCCCTTTTAAAAGAGTAGGGGAAAAAAACACCTCCTTTCACCGCTCTCCAGCGTCTCTGAAATTACCTATGATGCTGTTATGTAAGGGCACCTATGCCCTCCATTTCAAAGAGCAAAGGAAGCAGTGCCCCCGTCATGCCCCCCGTTCCTGCGTCCCTGCTGAGATAAACCGGTATCAAATCCCAAAACTCCAGAAAGACGCTTTTTTGGGCAACTACGAACTTCAAAGTCACCATTATCATCAGGTCCCGTTAGCACCAATTCTACAAGCATTTTGAAATTTCCATAGTTGGAATGAACCTTTACAATGCAGTAACAACCCGCCGCAATACTTTGGTTCGAAACTCCTCTCAATACAACACCAATTTACGGCTCGGTTAAGGAGTAATCATTTGCTGTGTCACTGTGTTAATACACTGAGTTTATAATATCACTCGCATCGCTTGATACGGATAGTTGACGTCTCACGATTTTATGCGCATCTTTGGCTTCTCTTTAGCTGTGCTCGAAACCTTGAGCTCAGATGCTTCATATTACTGTGCTGAGTTGATTGGTTCGTACATACTGCTCTACGATACTTCGTAAAGCTTGGAAAATAGATGACGAATATCGGCAAAAATATTTTTATACGTCTATCAACGCACCTGTCCAAAGTAGCCGTCGAATGTTTTCTCACAGAATCACGACCTTATTTTTTGGCTTTTTGAACCTATCAACATAAGATATTCAGTCAATATTATTATCTTTGGAAGATTTTCGTAGACTAATTTGATGCTCCGTCACATCGCTCAACGCCTTATTCAGGCACTCGTAACAAACCATCGTTTTTTGCATTTACTAATTTTAAAAGTAGGCACGTTTAAGGTGGAGACATTAGACCATATGCTAACGGACCTTTGAACCACCGGGTCATTGGTCCCTTTCTCGCATGGTTCAAAGGTCCCTTCCGCAGCCATTTTTGCATTACGTGTCATAACAAAAAAAGTGTACAGTATCGGTTCTCAACGTCTTGCAGTTTTTAAACTCTTTCCTTGACCATACCACATTTGCAAAAAATCGTTTGGAAAAGCTGCCTGTCATTTGCAAAAACAAAAAACGCAGGCACCAAAATTTTACTTTCTTCCTTCAAAATTAAAGTTAACCTACAAAAATTGATTTAACAGTTGTAGCTCCTCTAAAACACGGAAAGGCGACAAGAAAGCAATCTCAGCTTCACTCCCAAATCCACAAGAATACACGTTCACTAAGTGGCGAGAAACAGCCTATGATCATTGAGCCCACCCTGGTCAAAGATCCCACATCTCCCCTAATATTTATTATGTTGAAAAATGTTAGCTAATTACAATAAAATCCTCCCAAAAAAATGCTGTTCGTGCGTGGAAGGTGTTGTCCACGCGTGGAAAGTGTTGTTCAGAATCTTCATTTTCAAGTTTTTATATACGTTATAAACTCATTCTTCCAACACGATCATCCTAATAATTAGGATCTGTTCTTCTCTAGCATAGATGTGTACATTTGCGTTGACCACAATGGCAATCAATCTGGAAAAGGAGTAAAATATCGGGTTACGATCTATTACACTGCCGCAAATATGTCAAGTAGAAACCCATTATGAATTTTGCTTTCTAGCCTATTCTTCCCTCTAAGTAATTAGAGGGAAAGGAGGCAATTAATACATAGCATATACCTTAACCTTCCACATTCGCAATCTTCACTGCAACATGTACTTATACCACTACAGCTTGCTTAAACGCTTACAGCTTCTAAAGTCACATTATGAAAACCAAAAATCCACTCCAGTTCAGACAGTTAAATGTGCATTGAACACAGCATGCTAAGAAAAAATAGCAATATGTGGCGGATACACGCAGGGCCTCCGAGAGAAATTTTACCAGGGGGTACGATGACCGATACCGGGCCCCCTAGCTTCTTGGACCCTTGTCGAAACTTATATAGCTTGTTGGTATGGTCATCAAAATGTGGATAAAACAGTTACCATTCCAATATTTACAAATAGAACCCTTTGAGTCCCGGCCCGCCAAAATTTTGGCGCGTATTTTAAACGCTTTAAAAGCTATAACTCGCAAGCTACTATAGCTACAGATCTGTTCAAACCATGCGCGGATTCAAGTCTCAAAGTTTCGATTTAAAAAAATTATTTGATTTGGGTGGGGTTTTGTCTTGGTGACGTCACAAAGAGGGAATGTTTTTGCATTTTTGACCAACTTTAACTGGCTCTGGGCGCTAATCCAATGAGCCATTTTTATGGTTCAAAATTTTGTTGGAAACTAGACGATCATCCGCGTCTATAGAGCTCTTGATTGACCTTCTAACATGTCTAGAACCAAAGTTATGGTCGAGAAACCCCGTTGTGCTCAAAATTCCAAAAACTGCTGAAAAAGCATGAGTCTCTCACTGACGGCATTTTTGCTTTGAGAAACTGCCGCGAGGTATCGATCGAGAGCTATTCGCGACCCTCGAGAAAGACTCGTGAAGCCTTGTAGTTTGCACTACAAAAAACCCTTTTGAGGTTTGGGTTCGGGGTTTTCGGTGGGTGTGGTTAGAAAAAGGGTAGGTTTTGATATTTTTTAGTTATTCTTTTATGACGTCATCACTCGGACAATGAGCCGAAATCGTGGCTCAAAGTTTGGTTGGATTCTAGGCTGGAATATGAAGCTTTAGAGGCCTAGATCGACCTCCTGGCGTTTCTGGTCCCCAAGTTATGGCGGAAAGACCCCTGATCTTGTAAGGATTCTCTAGAGAATTAGTGGCGATCCCCCTAATTAGTTTTTGCTTACTTTGCCATAACTTTTGAACCAGGAATGTTAGAAAGTCCATCAAACCTTCTAAAGACTCGTATTGTAGCCTAGAATCCAAAAAAACTTTGACCCACAAAATCTGATGGATTGTTCGACTCCCAGGATATGACGTCATCATCCAAATGTAATCAAAATATGCATAAACATCCTCTCATTATGGAAACATCAACAAAAAACCCGAGATCTCAAGCTAAAAATTTTTTTTGCAATCTAAACTACAAGTCTCCACGAGTCTTTTGAGGGCTTGGACAGCTCTCTAGCCTATTCTGGCGTCGAGTTATGGCCATATCCAAACTGGATGTTATTCAACCCCTGGTTTCCTTTAGTAGGGGTAGAAATTTTGACCACTTTTTAGTTTTTGTAGCATAATTTTGGATCCAGACATGCTAGAAGGTCAATCAAGGGCTTTAAAGACTCGGATAATAGCCTAGTTTCGAAAAAAACTTGAGATAAACAATTGGCTCATTGCATTGGCGTCCAGGGCCGCGTAAACTAGGCCTAAACTAGGCCAAAAAAAAAGAAAATGACACATCCACTTGTGACGTCCTCCCCCAGAGAACCACAAACCCAAAACAAAAAATTATTTTTTCAATCTCAACTAGTAGACTTGCTAGCATATCTAGATTGCAAAGAAATGGTTTATTAGACTTGCTTTAATCCGTACATGGTTTGAACAGCTTTCTAGCTCAATCGACTGGCGAGTTACAGCGTTGCAAACCCTGCGCCAAAATTTTGGCGATCCCGGGACTCAAAGGGTTTGCTATAGTGGCAACCATGCCCATAGCCACATAGGGGCATTCTGGGGCAGTACCCCCNAANATTTTTTGTGCCCACTATTTTGTTGTTGTTCGTAGAAAAATNTGTTTCNGCCATATAACCAAAACAAAAATCTTTCCCCCTTAAAAACGTATTTTGCTCCCGCAAACCTTGAAACCTGGCTACGGGCCTGGTGGCAACTGGCCTATACCATGCAGCACAGCCGGGCCAAATGCACATGATCAAACTGGTTCACGGGTCACAGCTGCATGCGTCAAATGGTGCAGGTTAGATCACTCGTTGCCCACCCACGAAAGATTGGTAGTATCTTTTTAAAATCTGGACCTTTCCGCGGGCAACAAAAGTTCAGCTCCTGGGCCACGGGTTTCACATCCCTGACCTATACTACTTGAATAAGATGTAAGGACTAACAATGCGTAGTGTTATGTGAAATCGATTTCCTATTAAATTTTGCGATTGATTCCTTGCTTGTTTCACCTGTGGAGTGAAGTTACTTGAATACAGATATCTGCAAGTTTGAATCACCGCAAAAGATGAAAGCAAAGCCCAGTCGCCTGATTCTTCGAAAGCCTACAGAAATCCAAGAGCTTTTATTTGGCGTATCCGTGCAACACATTGCAAATTATTAGCTTCGTTTGTTTCAATGAGCTCGCACTCAGAAAAATATCTTCCTCGTATAAAGCAGCAATCATACCTTTTAACTGTACGTACAGTATCACGTTATTTAAAAAATCCTCAAAACACTTTCAGTTTGGCTCAGTATAGGAAGTAAAAAAAGTTTCTCGTCGAGATTTTTCAAAAAAGGAAGCAGGGACTTCATATTTTTCAAGATGTGCACCGTTTGAAAATTTTAACGGATTTTGGTTATATTCACGCGTCAAACGTTTTGTGCATGCGCAGCTACGTTTCGATTCTTAAAATTCTCACACTAAATCCTACCAAGTTCAGTCTGAAATAAGGTGCAAACAATTTACAATTTTAGAAATTGGTGCAAATGTCACGATTGTTTCAGAACCACTTTTCCTACCTTCTTCCCTACAAACCGCACAAATTCACAAAATCTTTGGTCCACTAGACGGCAACTGTCAATGTAATCAGTGTAGTTTAATTCTACGGTTCTCATGTCGGCTGTCAAACTCATCGACAAAGCTGTCTAAATCTATATCCTCCGCTCGTGCTCTTTCTATTGATAGTAGAGCTATGTTACTTAATCTTTCGTTGGACATTGAATTTCTGAGAAATGTTTTCACTACTTT
>JGI24022J15233_10011490_pt1 | contig 10106 bp, 8 predicted proteins | sample Ectturendosymbi2_FD_15233 | JGI IMG/M metagenome (IMG submission 15233)
GATTTCAACGGCAGAAAAGCGGGTGACACGAGGAATTTTTCGAGCTCATTTTCAAATCCGCCACAATAGAGGAGCGCTGACAAGCAAAGCCAAATGTAAGAAGCGAACCGGCCAAAGCTACTCTCACTTTTTGATATCTCGTCTTCGTCGCGCGGCCGGGTACACAACGCCGCCACCGGTAACAGGAAACCGTTCGAAACCTGTCTGCGTTTCAAGGGTACGGGTTCATGGCAAGGATTGGATAATTACTTGCCCCGTGTTATCTCTCTCTCTCCTTTGTAATTCCAGTAAAAAGGGGTCTAGAGCGGTTTGAGTGGATGTAATACGCCGTTTTACACGGTTGCGAAGAGAAATGTGGTCGAGATTCTCATGTTTGGCTGTAATGGGACTTCTATACTTGCAATTCTGTACAGATTTCTACGCAAGTGCGATTATTGTATTGTTAATGGCACAAGGAAAATCGCACGATGGTCAGAGGAAGGATTTGAACGTGCCCTGGCTAAACAAGGTTCCAGAGCACCTTCCGCAAAAAATCAAGCAATGATCCAACTTCGCCGCTAGCGCCACCTCCACTGCCACACTGCCACAGGAAAGATGAGGCCATGCGACCTTATTTATTGCTGAAAAGCAGCCACTCTGCAGTGCAGTGGTCTTTACAAACGACAGGGTTTCTGTCAAAGAACAGCCCGAGGGCGGTGGCTAAGCGAAATGGCGTCTGCATCCGATTTCAGCCACGTTCGTCGAGATTTAAACCACCGTAAACGAATAACGTTGACAAAGTCTTTGCTTGATCGGCGCCATTGACGTTTGTACAAGCAAGGAAGGAAAGTTCACGGCAAGAAATCGCCGACACGTCTGGTGTTACCAAACGGAGAGTACGCTCGGCTGTAGAGAAAAATGAATTAAACGATCGAATACGAAAGCTACTCCGAAGAGATCTTGGGTGGAAGCGCAATCACGGTTACGTCTTCTCAGTCCCTGCCATAGAAGTACGTTGTTTGACTTGCTGAGGATGCGGAGTTTGCTTAGCACTGCAGGCATGTGGACATCGCTAGGTGAAGCACAACTGTCAATCACGCTTCTATTCAATCGCTGGCCTTACTCGTACGAATTTTTTGTAAGCAGTTTTACGGACGTCTATTGATGCGATTGTGATTTCAATCGCACAAGTTAAAACGCGTAACAGAGTGGCGTGAAGCATGGCGCGCGACCGCCTGACAGCCCAAGTGGCATCAATCTGATTGTGGGATTTGCATGAAGACGATGTGCAGCGGAAAGCTGCTGGAAATCAGGGACTTGTTGGCTCGGGATAAGGGCATATCAGCAGGTTTAACGTATACATTTATTTACCAAACAAGAAAAACATCTCCCATCAATGTCTTAACGAAGATTTTGTTTCACTTGTCATACTGCTGATTGAGAAGGTAATGTGACTCCCAAGTGTCCGATTTACTTGCTTGTTTGGTCTCTTTTGTCTTTTCTTCGTTTTCTATTTTGGCATTGACGCTGTTGCAGCATTGTAAGCTGCAGGCCAATGCAATTCACTCAGCTCCCGGACAAACTACCCCGCTTCCCGTGCCTTGAAAACCCTTGGTTCATACAGGCCTATGGTCAGGAGAGCTTGGTTGGCGGTGGTCCTCAAATGGAAGTACAAGTCACTCCATTTATAAACCAGCTTATCAGGGAAACAAGCTCTGATCTTAAAATAATTGCACAATCGCATCAGGCTCCTTTCCGATTTCGAACTTTCGCAAAGTAAGAAATCTCCCTAAACTACCTAGACTGGCGACGGGTCTGTACCCTTATGCATTAGCACGTTATAAACGATAAAATAATGTTGTTGTTTTCCTTACTTAATCACGATTTTATCAAATCAAGGGTTCAGTAATCTAACCAGTTGTAAAACAGCAAAAAATACAGCGTCTTAAAAATCAAACTATAAATGTTTTGCTAAAAAGACAAGGCTAGCAAAACAAGGCCGTGTTTTTTCGGCAAAACAAGGCGTTGTCCTAACGTACTTGGGATTGAACGACACTACCGAAACATAGTGCCATTGAACGACGCCCCGAAAATCAATGCGTGACTTACTGCTAACACGTTTCAGCGCATGTTCGGCTCCGTACCTGCGAACATCACAACATCGCATTGCTTTAAGACAGTCCCATCGCCACGAGGGGCTTTTAAGGGCTCAGACCCACCAAACAAAGCACCAAGCCCTCCAAATTGAAATAGGAAACACTATAAATTATGAAGTTTCTTATCAAATTTTCAATGTCAAGCCTCCTGCACAAACGTGAAGCCCCTCTGTTGAAGACTTTCTGGCGACGATTCTACTTTAAGAGCTTTGAGAAAGTGCATTGCTTTGGCATATCCGAGTTTTGCCTAGGACGGCACGCTCTGGGCACGAACTGACATGATGAAATCTGATTGCAGCGATTAAACAAGCAAGAACGGGTTGACGGCAATGCTGTCAGGCGATTTTACACTAACAATAAAGTAAATCTGTAAAAAACAAGCCCAAATTAAGAAATATAACCGGAAAACAAGCCCCAAATGCGTTTTATAGGAGAATTGAACAAAATACAAGCAAATCCAAAAAAACGAGACCGCAAGATTAGACCGAAAGAAAAAAGTTTTTAAGAAAAACCGCAAGTTTAAAAAACAAGCTTAAATTCGCGGGAAAGCCACAGGCTTGGTAAAAATGAGACATGAAGAGGTAAAGAAATCGTCGAAGCCTTCCACTGAAAATGGGTCGTGAAGAGGTAAAGGAATCTTCCAAATCTTCCACTGAATCTTCCAAGACAGGCCAACCACTCATCCTCGAAACAACAGTGTCGTCGAGGTCATGTTGCAGTCAGACTGTGCTGCCAACGATTTTGAAAAGAAGCAGACAACACGTTCAGCCGGTAGCCACCCACGGTCTCAAGTAGTTAAAGAGATCACTCGCCAATATCACTCCACTGCTACTTGTTTACCTTATTATTATTATATAGAAAGATCTTTAATGTGACTACTGTTTGTGGTGACCTGTATATGTCTCGGTGAATACGTGAATTTGTCCGTCACACAGAGCGCGAATCACAGCCCCGATTGTACCTGCTTTTGTGTCAAAAAGTCAAAAGAGCAAACTGGACCCTAATGGCTTTGACGTTGCGGTACACGTGACGTACGCGCCTACCATATTAACAAGAACAATGCAAACCCGCAAAGGCAGCGATTCATGTACGATGTTCCGCTGTGACGTGAACAGTTCATGATTGAGCGACATTCATTTGGTTGGAACTAGTTTACGTGCGGACTCAGAACGACAGCAAAACAACGAACAACATAAAAAACAAGTAAAGCTTGTTCGTCTGGACAATGCTCTATCCTGCAACCAAAGTGCTCGAGTCTGTCTGCCAGGTACACGCTTGAGAAGTGCTGATTAATGTTCTGTGCAACAGACAAGATCAGGATCAAGTTGGAAATACGTGGTTTTATTGCTTCACCAAGAAGGCAAACGTCATGTTTTTGGAGCTTACGAAATCCAAACACGCATTTTTGCGCGATTTCTAGCGCGTGACGCATTGTACAGATGAACTTGACAGCGTGACTGACAACGTTTTGTAGAAAATCTGGTCCAGAATGTTCGGCATTACATTACTTCATTATGGCACAGCTGATAGTCATGTTGCGTTTGTTTATATCGTTAACTCACGTGGAACCCTGCTCTACCGCGGTCCCGGTCTAAGAATGGAACAGAAAAAACATCCCTTGGATTCATGGTTTTTCTTAGGCTTGACCTTGGCGACCGTTAAGACATTTTGAGAGACCGCAATTATTTTATCTTAATACCGAGGAAGTCATAAAGCGAGCTTTTAGTGTATTTTGGCAGTGGTCGCAAAGCGAGGTTCTGCAGTATTCTGAGAGATCGTTGAAAAAAATTGAGAGACTTTTTCAGCCCTTAACATATCTTAAAAAAACAATGCTTGGATTCATCTGCAAAGCATTGCACCACCTGCAGGTTAACCGCTACAGGACTGTTTTCAGAGGCCCCAGCCAACAAACCTGATATGAGACAGATCAAAATCATACCTTTGCCATAACCTGGGATTTTGCCGATAATCTGGGCAGTTTCGCATTTCCACCCTCCGGTTTAATGCCCCCGCTCGAGTCCCCGATTCATCTGCGACGCCCGGGTGCGAAGATCTGGTGACTCCGGAAACCGCATTTCAGTCTCCAGCGACCTTGCTTTTCAGTGGACCGTTAACTGATCGACATAGTCGGGTCAGGGTCACATAAGGAAACCGTGTTCGTGAACGATGGACCTGAGAACTGACCTGTGTGGCAAAAAAGAGCTTCTCCCCGACGCAGATATTTTCTTCCACACGGTCGACACTGAATATGTCAGCGTTGCAATGACCCCAGTGCCTAACGATAAAGCGTCATCCTGAAATTTGTACCCAGTGAAAAAACATAACCTAGCAACACGTCAGTTCCAAAAGCGCAGGCAGAAGAAAACTTAAAGCATGTCACGAAACGCCTGGAAGATGCTGCCCCTGCAATACTGCGGCTACGTCTAAGCTGAACTCTGGCTACAAGCAAAAAAGATGTTTTCAAGGCCATGATGAGGTAGTCTGGCATTGAGGGTGCTTCTGCAAAGTAACTTCGACCCGATGGCAAACGACGTCAGGAACCTTGCGACAGAGCTACGGATTTCGCGCCCGTCGGCATCAGTCGACACTGTGCGGCACGCACAGTCAGATTCGAGCACAGCAGCGACTTGGTGGCGAAATGTCGCGCCGCGGTCAAGCGTCGGATTTGACAATCGGCGTGAAAAGACCGAAACTAGCGGAAAAATGCCAGGTGGGAAACAGATTGACTTTCACGTCGAAATTTAACTGCACTAAGCAGGCCGGCGCCAGTCTTATTTAATACATCCTGTGGTCGTACTCGGCGAACACAATTGATGAAGTCGCCCCACCTCACAAAACTAAAGAATTTCAATTTTGGCAATCCAGCTATGGCTGCCTTCTCTGAACTGTTGCAACCTTGTAGTTGCGAATGTGTGAGCGTCATAGTCAAATGGCACTGGAGNTGAAATCTGGGAACGGACACGACGCCAGAAATTTTGAAACTTTCGAAAAAATTAACGTTTCAGTTATCCAAGACGTTTCGGTATACACAAAGTAATTTACGTATTTCATCGAAAAAGGTTTTTCCGATTTTCCAGCAATTAGTCCGTTCCCTCAAACAAAAACGGAAACAAAAAAATTGTTTATAATCCACTCAGTGACTCTCAGCTATTTATAGTAGTGTAGTGGGATAAATGCAATTTGACGAGATGCAGTACCAGTATTTCTCCAGTTTTTGGAAATCTGGTCTTTGTTTTTCGGTGTTCTAAGTCCGCGACATTTCCTTTTTTTGCATTAATCTCAACTTGGTTTCGTAGAACCGAAATCCGTTGAGCCAAGTTTTTATTACTATTAGATTGAGAGTCACTGTCGCGAAAGATCAAATGGCCACAGTTAACATTAAAAAACGAAAAAGCGACATATTGGTCTAGCGCTGAATTAAAATGCAGGCAAGCACACAGACTTACGTCACTGTGACTCCAAATCAAAGGTCTGGGATAAAGATCAAACGAAAAGTGCTTGTAAATTAAATCAAGACAAACACAAAAAAGGGGCTGCATCCCATGGGTGGTGTCAGTAACAGCGGCCTTGTTCAAGGACTAATTCGCATACCCTTTCTCCAGTAGGTGAGGTAAGCGTTAGGAAGAGGAGCTTCCGCCAGCGCATGTTTCGATTGATCATTAACACGTAGCTGGCCAACAAGCACGTCATCGGCAAAGCTGCAGCATTCGGTTGAATCCCACGAGGTTGCCCGATTGAAATCGTTGCCAAGATCTGTTCTACTGCTCCTCCATTACGCGATAGTTTACAGCGCACCAGAGGCAGCTGCTTTCAAACTATTCCTTACTGGTTGAAAAATAAGAAATCCTGGAGCCTAATTCTTGGCACAGTAAAAGCTGTTAAGGATGACTGGGTAAATTCCATGTTGCGTCTGCTATCTGGCTCAAATAGAAGCAAGTGTTTGACGACAAAGCTTTACGATCGCAACTTGTCAAGCAGCGGTGCAAGGGTGTCTTGCTTGCAAAACAAGCCTTGCTCCAGTTTTGAGGCCGTGAAGCGACAGCTGTCCACGACGTGCTCGTTGGCAAAACTTTCGATTGACCACCACCAAATATCTACATTTCCAAATGAAATTTACACAGTCGGTTTCGACTTACGATGGTTGCAGCCAGCCTCGTTGTGCAGTTGCGTCCAGCCGGGACAACACGTCGGTGTCGCAGAGCGCTTTGTGTCGTATGAAGTGCGGTAAGTGGTGTAGTATGCAGTCCTGCGAGCATAAGCAGCAGTTTAATGTACTGCAAAATTGTGCAAAAACTCGCGCTTTTGTTTTGCACCCTATTATTGGCAGGTCGTATGTTTCAAAGGCTGAAAAAACAGATTTTGGTTCCGGATGTATAAATAGATGTCTCACTTCCCTATCGAAGACTGAATGGATGATATGATTTTTTCCCAATAATTTCACCATGCATTTCCTAAACCATTATAGTTCCCACTTTTGTATGTTTCACGTCGACGATCACAACGCGTTGGTTCGAATGAAAAAAAATTAACTTTAAAAAAGTAAAAATAGAAAAAATATTTTTTTAATGGTTTCAATTTTGATAATTAATTTCACAAACTGAACTATCGATTTGAAACATAATCAACTGCACCGCTTGAATCGATTCAGTGACATTAATATTGCTGTACTTGATTGTACATACTACATGCAATCGAACAAATACGTCATGGTGATTGAACTGAATCCAAATGCCATTCGGCCATGATAAAGCAAGGCTTGATACGCAGTGATCTTGCCAAATTTCAAAAAAGATTTAAGAGAAATAAATGCGTAGATTGCACTTTCACCTCTCAGCTGGAGTGAAACTTTACGCCAATTGATCCCTGAATTTCTGAATCGATGTGACCTGAAGTTTTCCTGTATCACTCGACCAGCAAGAACAGCTAAAACAGTTCAAGTACCGGTGCCCTACGCGGTCAGTGAAAGCACGAGTAACAATTACACTTTGGTTTGTACGAGGGGCACAGCGATACTCCAGAAACGTGTATTGCAGGTGTTTAACGCCTGTTTAACGCAGCTACTTGTAGAAGCAATAAGCCTGCAGTGCCGATATTTTTTGGCCGGACCTACATTTTTCAGCATAATTTATTTTGCAAAGGTTGATCCACATCAATGGCAAACTTATGTGTACATCTTTTCGAATGCGTCACAGAGTACAAAGCCAAGTTTTGTGGATGGTACGATTGCATAACCACCCGCGATGTTTGCTAAACTAATCATATTAAACTTCAAAGATTCATATTCCATAGAGAAACCAACGTGAATTTCTTTTTGCGACGTGAGGCACATCACCCGTATTCCGTTTTCCTCTCATGCTCGACAGAGGGTCAAATTTGTCCTAAAGCAGCTTGAATTGATCATGAAAAGCACATGCTCTGGAGAACCTTCCTAATCAAACAATTTCAGCTGCTTGATCTCCAACTCTGACGCAAAATTTTTCGCGACGACTCAACATCCGCTCTAAACACTAGCCTGGTGCGTATTTCAAAAACTCTCAGAAACATGAAATCGAGTAGGCTATATTTACGCCAATTTGTCACTAATCGCACACAACCGCCAACAGCGGTAGCTGCGGTTACTGTTGAAAATTGCGCTGAGCCTCCTAAGACCGACAAGACAGTAGATTTTCGGCTCCGAAACGAAAGCATGGATGTCGCGAAACGTGAACATCAAAACTGACCAATAGCATTCTAACAACAACATCTTTGCGCGCCTTTGACCTATTGCGGTGGGGCGACTCACCTCCGTTCGTACCCGACGCACCATCGGCGATTCTCACAGCTTTGCTTCCAAACTTTCACCAGGCGTGTGAAAGCTTTCACGCATGGCTGAACCGATCGCACCACTTTGACTGCTTCTTCTTCGCAGACGTGAGGCCTGAAAATCAACCCGGGTCACGCTGACCTTTAGTAAAGGAGAAGGCACCGACAGTATTTTCCCTGCATCGAATTTTCCGGACCGTGACATTAGTCTTACTTAATCATATCAGCACCAGGCTGAGAACTTTTCCAGACTAAGCAATTTTACTCTTTAAATTCGTGAAAGATGCACTGCTTGATTTTAAAGCCTGGAGTTCGAATTTTGTATTGTTTCCGTCCACGCCTTTGAACCAAGCGTAATAATTCGCTATTTTTTTTAAAGCAGCTTTAGTGTATCTCAAATACAAGAGCAGGCGTGGCCGATACTGTCGTACGGAAAAAAACAGCACAAAATTTGTTTCTACCGTTAAGTAGCCAGCATGCAACCTGTGCCCATCAGTCATTCGAAAAAAAGGAATAGAAGAGGTGTAAAGCTACATTTTTTCTCTCTTGCCGTTTAAACTTTTTCTGAAAGTTTTCTTAGCAAAGTGCAATTGGGCTTACAATAAAAAATTGCTTCGTGGGATCATCGAGTTCACGAAACTGAAACGACACACTACTTATTGATGTATGAAGTGTGTAAATCTATCGGCCAGTGTTTTCATCAGACTACAGCTTCACTTATCATTTAATAAACAACAGCGTCTTCAGTAAAGAGCCGGAGAAATGTTCGCAATAAATAATTCCTGCCACCCCTCACTGAACCGAAATTTCCACCTTTCTTTGCAATTAACAGCAGTTGACTGCAGTCCATTTGTTTCAAGCATGACTAACACCCAGACAATGGAATTAGTGATGTTAATGTGCTTATCGCAAGCGCCGCGCGGTCTCCTTTTCCGCGGGTGAATCACGGCGTCATCAACGGAACGGGCACCAAGCGTCATTGCTACGAAAACCGTGTGTTACGCCCGATTGTTATGGAACAATCGCGGGCACTGAGCTGGCAGACGAAAATTTTCCGCAACAGCCGACATGCCTTGCGATGAATCAAAAGACCTGCTTTGTCAAGGGCGGCAGGGCTTATTTTTCCACGCGGTCCGGTTGCTACTGGATAATTCAATGGAATCGAACATTAGCTACGACACACAGGCAGGAGCGCCTGATATTGTTCCTCGCAGGCCTGAGTTTGCGGTCGCCCGGCGACAAAAGGGAGAACAGCAAACGTCCTCGATTTCTTAAGTGGCCCCCGTCAAAGTGTTCCATCGTCTTAGAGCCGAAAACATTCTAAAGTGGCCCGAGCTAATTCCAGTGTTTGCCGTTTACAATATTAAGTGGCGTCCACGGGCCTAGCAAAGCATTCTCCGATGGATATTCTGTTAAGAGAAGTAATGAGAAATTCTTCCAGCTTCAGGGTTACCACAGTTTCAAAAAAAGTGGCAGAACTTTTTGACAAATGACAAAAAACGTGTTTTAGGCCGGGGGGCCCAAGTGCTTGTCTCGGGAACCTGATGGCGCTCTCCTACGTCACTGTTCACATTAAAAAAAGATAGTCTGGGGTGGTTTTCACGAGAACACAATCAATGCTAGTTCAAAAACGAATTGTAATTTTTTCTGGCCAACCAACACATCCTTATTCATAAATACGTCAATACGGACAGCTTTACGCCATTGAAAACACTCATTAAAAAAACAGCTACTCACATGCCCATTTGCAGATTGTCACCTAAAGAACCACCGTAAAGGGTAAAAAGAACGAAAATCGAGGCCGCTGCTGAGCGGTAAAGATTGTATAAGTCAAGTTTCATTGTTTGTTTTGTCACAAGAAGTACGTTTGTCGTCCAACAATCGCTGTCACCCTTTGCTAAACCCGGGATAGTGGAACAAGTAGATCCTTCAGCACGTCAGATTTTCAGAGTGGAGACGCAATTTCCGTGTTTTTGCAGATAGACACGTCGTTCGCCGAGTTTTCCTTGTATATATCCCAGTCCCTTAGTTGGAGGCCGGAGAAATTACGTGCACGGCGGCAGGCAGCAGTGGTACACGCCGCTTCACAAAAGCACGATACGCGCCAGGGCAGTCGAACTGAAAATTACTCAAAGGTTCCTGGTTCCTTACGTTTTTGACAAACCGCTT
>JGI24022J15233_10011491_pt1 | contig 10105 bp, 5 predicted proteins | sample Ectturendosymbi2_FD_15233 | JGI IMG/M metagenome (IMG submission 15233)
GCTCGAGTATCAACATGTCATATCTGCTTTGCCCAGCAGTGGTGAGGGGGCTGGGGGTGCAGGGGGTGCAAGCCCACCTCCGGGCAAAATCCCAAACAATTCGGGCACATTAGTCTCGAGATTTTTCAGCAATATTACTTATACTTCTTTGTTATTGAGTGTTCAAATACATGTTTATTGCGCCTTAGAAAGCACATTAAGTACATACAAAATCAACAAACTGTTTCTAGCAACTTCGTGTTTTAGTTTGTGAGAGTTGGTGAGTAACTGACTCACTTGAAAGTTCTGGCAAAAGACGGCATTTAAATTGTACTTTATTAATTTTATACCGTGGGATTAGAGTATGCTGAAGGGCACCTACTTCGTATTAGTAGAGTCCATGCCAGGCTAATACAGAAAAGCTTTTGTTTTTATTTTTAACTAGTCTTTGGATGAACACATTTTGCCATATAGTTTGTTGCATATATGTGCAGTTGAACCACAGTCATAATTACGGAAACCAATTTTTTGACCAAAAAACTTTAAATTTTGACTTATAAATTTCCTTCGTTTGCAATCGAAACGCGGAATACAAAGCATATATTAGAAATCAAACCTATATGTTAAAAATATTTTTTCTGTTGAAATGAAGCAAAAATCAAAGGTGTGAAAGACCCACAGGAAACTAGATGTAACAAACCATAGACTAAAATCAATCCAAACGCACAAGAGAAATATCCAGTGTCAATAAATCTCCTGACGGCACTGAGAAGGTTCTACATTGTTATAGATCAACATCAAGCACTACCACTCCTGGAGTTCTTTCAATCGTCCAGTTGTGGGCAAAACAACATTATTACGTCGCAAAAAGTCAGAATTGTAACTAAACCTTACAAAAGCATGTCAATGTCTGTTGTTGTAGCTTAAATAAAATATCGATGAAAAAAAAACTGCACTGCAAGAAATTTTGACCTAACGATAAATTTTGACTTTTTTTTGACCTAATGACTTCGGAGTGGCTCATGGTATCAGGGTGAAATTTGGTTTATGGACGTTTCATGAACTTTGAAAAGGCTAGAAAAATTTTGACTTTATTGACTTTTGGTTTCCCTAGTCATAATATATAAATAATACGATACATGCCACATACTCGTATATCACATATATGTTTTTGGAGAAGGAATCAGATTTAGGCCTACCTCAGATAGGTGTGTGCTTCCTTGCTGACAGCAACAACTAGAACAGCTATGTCCAACCCGCGGCCCTCGGACCGCATGGGGGCCAGGGTATGGTTTTGTGCGGCCCAGTTTAGGTTTCCGCTGTAGTAGAAGTAGCCTACGTACTGACAACCTGTCCTTACTTCGATAATCTTAAATTTAAGATTTCTGATGAAGGTGGTCCTCGGTGTCACTTTATCACGTCTGCACAGGGTGCTGGAAGATTTCCAAATGTCCTCTGATACCTTGGTGCAAAACCTTCTACTGTACTAGTTATCTGATTTCTACCCTTGTTCCATTGGCACAAAACTTGCCTATGAAATCACACTTACGGAGTGTTTAAAAGGTGTCAAACAATCGTTACAATGGCAGTTAGGATACGAACGCTTTCAGTACAGTAGCTTAAACTAAATTTAGCTGTTAAGATCAAAGTAAGTAATTCAATGTGCGGCCCTCATTAATATGTCATTCAATGTGCGGCCCTAGTTAAGATAATGACATAATTTTTGGCTCAGTAAGCAATTTCGGTTGGAGATAGCTGAACGAGAATGTAAACGGAACGCCAAACCTCAGAACTGTGAGGCAGATGCTCAGAGTACTGAGTCAGCAAGCTTCTGATAAGGTTCTGCACAGCCTAGCGTACTTTTTTCAGTTGGGTTATTAAGAACCAAGTTTTATATTTTCAAGTCTATGGCACCATGGTAGAGGACAGTTACAGAAAAATTTTAAGGAGAAAGTTTGTCGCACATAAGCTTTTTGGGCAAATTCAGGCAGAATGTCCTTTGCAGCAGGTTTTTTTTGCTGAGGCATTTCGGTCATTTGTTCCATCATAGTATTAAAACTTCCTGTAACAGCACTCACTGGTTCAGGGGTTCCAAACCTGGGGCACATGTACCCCTAACTAGGGGTGTATTTGCCTATCTGAAGGGGTACATTTATTGCACAGCCACAACAAATTAACTTTGAGACACAAACAGTGTTTACCTTTGTAGTTCTAAAAAATTAAACATTTGATTACAAATTCAGTGCATTTTTGTTCTTTTACGCAGCCTTTTTGTCATAAGAAATTTTAGGTGTGCATGCTCATGTCGGAATGTTAAAGGGGTACATGGTCAGTGAAAGGTTGGGAATCCCTGCACTAGTTTGTATTTTCAGACATTATGGCTGAATTGACCTAATATTTTTCGGTTATTTAAAAAAAAATTCGGTCTATGACCGAAAAAAACTAGCTTTGGGCCCCCAAAAAATTAATGCTTCTACACCTATGCTGCCCAGAGGGGGCATATTTGCCTTTCGCACAGCTTGTACTTGGCACACCGAAGACATGCATGCGCACGTTGGGAGTTACTCCCCATTACTCAAAATACACAAAACTTACACAAATTTCGAAAGGACTGTTCGACAGATCGAATAGAAAAAACACGAGCTACTGGGAGAATCAGCCTTAAATGTTCATTCTAAGTATGTCTATCATGGAGTTGAAGAAACGACTTGTCGAAACTTGGAAAGTATACCTGAATACTGTGATAATACAACAGCACGTTAAAACTTCCATTGCTGGTGTTTAGAAGGCTACACTACACCAACTTGAAGAGTTGATATTGTGTGCATACAGCGAATACATTTCTCACTTCGTAAATAGGTTCAAGATCAGCATGTGTGCCGTGACTCAGACCTTTTAATATCACCAGAAAAATAAGTTAAATTAATTTTGTTTAAATGAAGCCCTGAGACAGATTAATAATACAAGGTTCAGTTTGTTATTTATGTATAAATTGTTTCCTTGCACGCCTGCTTGCAATTTGAATTCGTACTATGACGACAGCGCTTCCACAAAAACCAAGGTGAGTCTTTACCGAGGATTATTTGATTAAACAGTGTTCACCGCCGTTTGAATGCTAAGTTTTCAAAACAACAGTTATTGACAATGCACTGCTGTCTCTTCCAAATAACACGGAATGACATAAGAACGACTAATATTTGAATTCCTTGTAATACAGGTAGCAACAACGCATACCTTTATAAAGAGCGGACCAGCATTTTACAGGCGAAGAACAGATCATAAAATGTCAAATGCGAAGTCAGAGGGCATCGTTCGAATTGCTGAAGATGCTTCAGGATTTTACAGAATGTCGTAAAAGCGCTTCTACCGGTTGCAAAGAAACAGGCATACCATTGTACCGCTGCTCAAATATCGTTAAACAGAGACAAAAAGGCAAGCTAACGCTGAGCCAAACTTAAAAGCAGTATTTAAACAGACGATGCTATTTTTAGCTGGTCATAACTGGGTGATGTTCCTGCTTTATTCTACTAATAGAGCATCTCTTTACCTTGATTTTCCTGTTGTTTCTCATTTCCTCAGTAAATGGTTTTGATGTTGAACTGCATTAAATCAATAGTACCACAATGGCACACAGGAACAAACTCTAACACAATACCTGGACAGTTTGCCGTACAAGTAACAAAAAAGTCGGTGAGAATGATTTTTCTTTGTCGAGACTTTAATATAAATGCACAATTTATACAGGCACCCATCCCTGACGGATGTTTTGCATCCAACGCAGAGCAGACAGAGACAAAAACACCATTCTTTTACCCGGTAAGCGATGTAGCGCATGTCTGGTCGAATCCAACAGTTTGTCTGCCCGAACATTGTTTCGGGTCTGAGAGTCGCTGCGACGAGGAACACTTGCTGACCAGATAAATGCCTGCGGTGCAATTTATCTAATAATTAGGTGCAAGCTTCGACATTTTTGTGAAACTTACGATTTTGTCCATCACTGCATGCCTTTATCACATATTGATATAAGACTGTGTCCAAACTAAACACATATTAAACAATGTTTCCAATGCATGAAGACGATAACAAACGTATTGTTCAAGCTGAGAAAGCAATGGAAAATGTAAAAGAAAGCATATAAGCATACACTCACTTCAATTTCTCGGGAAAAGGTTCAAGCAGTTTCATTTTTATCAAAGTATATTCTTGTCCACCAACGCCCTCACCCGACTGCCGGTCGTGATCCATGCACGGCTGGTTGTCCTGGAAACATCAATCAGTTAGTAAATATTGGAATATTAGTCAACAGAATGAAAATAACAATTCACCCTCATTAACACATGCAAGCTAACTTCTACTATAATTTTTTATTACTTGAGGACATGAATTTATCTGGTTTTCTTCACTACTGTACCATGGCGATGCATTTGCTGCAAGTTCCGTTCAACAGGCTTTATCCCGGATGTTTTGTATCGGAAAGTTCTGTCAGGCTTGTGGTAATTGCTACCTTTTTTGCTAAATTGCTTAGTCATTATCAACGTACAGCTCAGGCAATTTCCATTACAATGTTATTATGTAACGCTTCTGGATTACCGGATAAAAGATCACGTGAAGACTAAAAATATGCCAAGAAAACTATGTATCGTTGTTACGAAACCAACTTGGGATATTGACCTTGCACTGCCAAGTGAAAAACAGGTAGAGCTCGTTCGATTTCCTTGGGGGAGCCACATGGGTTTCCGTGGCCAGTGTAAAATCAGTTTGTGCGTGACAAAGTTATGAGCGATAAACTACGCTGTGGTGCGATCACTGCTTTGCTGTCATGACAATGCTAAGTTCTTCGAGATTATTTCATAATGAAAATGCCAAAACACAGACATTTGTCGATTGCAATAAAATTGTCTGCGATGGTTCGAGCCGACGAACTTGACTCTTTTGGCGAAGACGCCATCACCTGCAAATCATTCTCCATTACGTAAATAAACGGTTATGAACGTGTGGTGAGTCTTTGTTCAATGTACTTAGGAGTTGCAAAACAAAAAATTATATTTTCCAATGATGACTGGAGTGCAGTCAATAATTTCGCAGATGTCGAAATCAAAATCCTGGGTCTTCCCAGATTATACAAATAACTTGCAGTGGCAAAATTCTGTTGATCTCAAAAGATTACGCAGATAGGGTTTTAGAAGATGTTTTATATCGCTGAAAATATTGGCGAATATTTCCAAGTATGCCGAAAACGATACGGTGACACTCATCGGAGTTGTCCAGGTTATTATAAAGCCACTAAGTTTTTACAGAGACATTCATCTGCTCCTTCACTTACGATGGCGCCCCCACATGGGCGAAATTGTTGCTTGATTTCTTAACATCCACGTGGCTGAGATACAGAATAATTGCACATTATTTGTGTACCATGAATAAATATTATTTTCACATGAGAATTGATTTTAACTAATTGGCAATATTTTGCAAAACTTGAAAATTTTAGTAGGTAGTGTCCAAACTTTTATATCTGGTTTTCTACATCAATTGCTGGTATGTTTCGCAAACGTTCACACTTACTTGGTTTTGTCAAAAAGGCTTCTTGGATTACTTAGCTTTAACTATACATTTTTGGCAAAAATTTAGATATTTGAATCTAAAGAGTTAGTGGACGCAGCTGTGATCTTGCTCTTTTTGCTCTAAGCTCCACTGACAAGGTCATAAAAGTCGAAGTGGTGCTGGTAAACACCCACGTTCCTTTTTATTGTAAGGCTTTTCTGTCCCGTTGTCTCTTTCTGAAAGAGCAGGGAAATTCCACTGCGCTCCTGCAATCCTGGTTGTCATTATTTTTCTTTATACTGTAAAAAATCTGAGTCTTTCTCAACATATACAGTATTTACCTTAATGCACACAGTTTTTGTAAAATTTATACAAGATTTTCGCGATTCTGATGTAAGGGGTTAGCTTTTCATGGCCAAAGATAAGATGAAAGACGTACAGAAAGTTAATTCATTGGCATAAAAGATTCACATATACAAATAAAATCGTCATTGTTTAATGCTTTACGTAGGCGATGCATTTAATAACTTCCAAAACACCAAAAAAATTCCGGTTGCGTTTTGAAATCCGGGCGGATTTTTTTATATCCGGTTGGAAAGGAATATGCCGATTTCCCTACAACTCCAGAAATAAATACCACTATTTTGGGATCAGTGCTCTGGTGCCGCAAGTGGTTGGCTATACCACCGAGAAATAGGAGTGCTAACAAACTCTACATGAAAATAACGTTCACGTTTGCTCGTTCTTCAACAAAAATACCCAGGCTATGTTTCGATTTTCATGCTAGCCACAGCTAATGCATGCGCTACCTTTGGTGAAAAAATTGTGTGTCTTTTTCCAAATTTCACTTTCCCTTTTTCCTTTAAATGAAGAAATTGCCATTTAATGAATGAATCATAATACGGGTTGGCGTCGGTTGTGTAGAACGTCCTTCTCCAGTCAACCTGCTCAGTCAAAAACAAGAGCGTGACATTTTCTTTGGACACGTGACTGCCCAAGGTTATCTCATTGGAAAAGTTCAATTCACTGCAAGTTTGCGCCAAAACAACCAACAACGGCGCTGAAACCACTATTTTAGTGATGGTAACAAAAAGCACAAGAACAGGTCGTGTGTTACAAAGAAAAACCCAAGAAAAATCTTTCGCGGCGAAATGCTGCTGCACTTCTCATCATTTCGTTCATTTGCAAACAATTTGATTTTGCTGGAGGTTCTACACAGTGACTTTCAACGTTTTTTTGTGGTTTGGTTTTCAAGCAGAATTAGTCGAATGGACCACGGACTGCACGGCCTGACGGTTCTGGATGAAGCAGCAATCGAGTGGCTGCGCAACACCTGCCCCGAGATCTACTGCGGCCAAGCAGTGAGCTGAAGTGAAAGAACTGGTTCAAACGATGATAACGGTTTTTGTGCAGAGGCAACTCTATATGGATTTTCGCGATTAGCGGCACCACAAAGAGAAGACGTTGCTACATTTCGGGACCTCTTTCTTGACCACTATGAAGTACGTTTATGTGTTAAAACCACTGCATCGACACTGTGCGTTTGCGCCGCATCGATTGGTAATTGCTTTGCTGTATTTTTGCTACTGAAACTCAATGTAGACTTTACCTTCACACCCATCCTCTGCAGATCCTTTTTGGCACAATGTGGGAAAACTTTGAGCCAGTAATTAGCATCAGCAAATTTCTTTATCTCATCGTTTTCAAAACCAAGAGATTCCATGATCTGCCATTGGTACTGCGCAGTTCCACTTTTCGCAGCAGCCTTGCTCTTCTTGCTTTTAGATTTGTCAACAATCACTTAACGCAGACGTATCTTATTATTACAAATGCTGACAAATACACGCTAATTACAGTTTTATGAATTTCTAACCCTTTCGTTACATTAACCAAATTGTTCCAAGCCAGATCAGTTTGACTTTACTTTTGAAGCAGGTGCCCGGTTTGTTTTCATAACGAATTTGTGAAAAGATATTTTGTGTCGTTACACATAATATGCACACTCGCACAGTGCAAACCTTCGATTCATACGTACAAAACAACAATGCTGAACAAACTTGGTACACTTTGCCTTGTTGTAAATACTGTTCCATACGAATACTCAAGAATTACAAATAGGTCACAAGAATAAGACAACAGACCTGGTCCATTCTCTTTCACCGACTTTTCTTCTTCGATTTCAACGTTTGGGAATTTAGGTGGATAACCAAATTCTTCCATTTCTCTTTTCAATTTATCTGCACAAGCCTGTTAGCACAAATTCACAATACGTATCACATAGCATAATTATTAACTTTTCGCAGTGAAACGAAGACTAACCACCCAGTGCGAAATTCGCGCGATACGTATAAACAAACCCTGAATTTCGTATGTCCTATGCGCTTTGGGGCTGATGCCACGATAGCTCACGTTATTTCAAAGTCAATTGAGAGTCTCCACTTTTGATATTTACCTTGGTAATTTCCTGAAGGAACAACACGATAAACATTCACATTGGTTGAAATGGCTAAACGCTGCAATCAATTATTGACATGCCAATGAATACACTGTTACTACTAATAAATATCCTTTGGAACTTTTTACTTAAAATATGGTCAACTTCAAAATACAAAAACATGTGAATGGCACACTACTTAGAGATGCAGCAAGCTTTGTTCACACTTCATGTACACAAAAGTTTACTGCCAGGTGCAACCAGTGACTAAAGCATGAATAGGTCTCTGAAAATAAGACCATAAGGCCTACACCATGAGTTAGACACGAGGGTTAGCTTCTACTTTTTAGTGCTGGTTCAGGTCACCTATAGCAATATATGAAATCATATCACACACGTTGACCCAATATTTTGCTACTCCAAAGCAGGGCTGTGGAACCGGAACCAGAGCCCAAGCAGTTTTGGATGGCTGGTGCCAGAGCCCAAAACATTTAGATGGTGGAGCCGAAGCCGGACAAATTTGGGTTCCAGTCTGAGGGGCAAGCGAGTCATACAAATAATACAATGGTGTTCAGTGTTTAATGGACCAAATCATTCTGGAGTGGGGGCCAAACCTTTTAGATGCCTGGAGCTGGAGCCGAAGTCTGGAATTTGAGTTCTGGCTCCACAGTCCTAGTCCAAAGTGTTTTCTGAGTGAGGGCAGGCTGGAACCACCAGTTATTTCTATCGTTGTTGCAGCTAACTAGGATTGATAGAACAAATATATTTGCGTTGTATCACACAGTAAAAGCAAGACAATAATTTTACAAACAGGAAGAAAACAAATGCAATTTCCAAATGTGATAGCATGGTACAGCAACTAACCTAGGTAGCATGACATCAATAAACAAGTGTGCCCTTACTTAATGAGATCAGATCTACTGAGCTGTAATAAGATACAAAAAACAAGAAGTTTTAATTCCCACTTTAATTCTTGTCAGATTTGATCAGTTCAATTTAAAATTAATGGGAATGAGCACATAAAACTTGGACGAACTAACGAAGTTAGGAATGCAGTAATGATGCAAGGCTTGTTACAATTCCGCTTATCTTTAATGTATAAAATATTAAGCATCCTTTATGCCAAAATGAACTCTGTACACATAAACCAACATGGGTAAAGTACATAAATGATTATCATAGCTTATACTGTATACTCTTCCAAAATGCATTGCTTCACTAATCAATCTCACCATTCTCATACCTTAATTGGCATGCCAGTGCAGTGAAATGCAAAAGGAAACAAACACTTTTTGCCATTTAAGCGCTGGAATCCAACACCAAATTCACATTTAGATAGAGAAAATGTATGTCCCAAATGAAGACGTCCATTCATGTATGGGTAAGGGAAAGTAACAAAATATTTTTCTTGCCTGCAATGCAATGTTATTTCCAGTAAAAATTACTCAAAGTTATGAAATATCATGAGCCATGAAATCATGGTTTGATCTCTGGTACAACTTGCAGTGATATTATGCAATGCTGAACTTCATTCACGGCCTGCCAGGCTATGTTCAGTGTTCACCAACCAACATAAATTGCAAGACAACATTTTCAAACTAACATGATGTAGCTGTGCAGTAACATTTGTTTGAAGCAGGTTATAAGGATGCAATTGGGACAGGTAATAATAAACTCTGTAGAAAAATAATAGCTTTATAATTACCTATTTGTCAGCCAAGACATTTTTCCCTGTGATTGATGTGTGTTTACAGATATTTTCATGCTGTACCAGCAGAACAGAATGCTTGCTGCAATGGGTGCAACACTTGTGCTGCCCTTCGCTCTAGTGCAGGGGTCACCAACATGGGCACCAGGTCGCTCGTGGGCTTGTTCTGACAATAGTGTTGCAATCTCTCCGGTGGTGTGGCGTTGATTGTGTGATTCACCACGAACGGGATGTGCGTGAAGAATAACACCATTATATATGTAGCGTGAGCAAGCAATAGTAAGAGAGATTGTGAGCATGATCTCTATTGTTGCTTCCTGCCAAGGTGTGAAGCTTTGCGCGCATACCGCTCGGGATTTCCGATCGCAACAAAATGGTGCTGTGACCAGGATGTGGAGGTCGTGCCGAGTTCAGCCTTCACACAAAGAACGTGCGATCGGTGT
>JGI24022J15233_10011494_pt1 | contig 10105 bp, 9 predicted proteins | sample Ectturendosymbi2_FD_15233 | JGI IMG/M metagenome (IMG submission 15233)
ACACATGAACCAGTGAGCTCGCAGTGTCACTGCAATTGCCGGCAGCTAAAGTATTTTTTTTCAAAACGAAGTTATCTAATTTATTTTTTTTCAAAATGAATTAGATAACTTTGAAATTCTAAAATTTCTTTTTGAATAGTTTTCCAAGAAAAACACCTACTGAACTGTGATAGTCGTTCACTGATGGAAGCTCTATGTGGCGGCCCCGGTGCAATAAGATAAATTTGGGTCTGTACATCTATTTATCACTAAAACAACAATAATTTTTAAGATCAAGTGCAGTCTGAATAAATTGGTTTTCCAGTGTAAGTACAGCTGATATGGATTACCATTCCCAACATTTCTCCAACCCATTTTACTTCAAACTAGTTTCCACATGCGGAGAACAAAGTTCCAGCAAACAACGACTGTAACAGCACAACTAAATGCATGTTTTAAAAAAATACATGTTCAACTATGCCTTTGTCATGTGTTTAAGTTGCCTAATTCACAAACACTGAGCCCGAGTATTTCTCCTGAACTGAATTTCCTGAACTCAACTGAACTACTTTTAATTACGCAATTTACTAACCTGCTTCGAAATTCACATTAATTTTTGATATTTTTACATTGACTTTTCCTAAAAACTAAAGCTTGCCGTTGTAACCTCTCGAATCCCTTGATAGTTAACGTTCTTCATTTATTGCTTAGCAGAACAGTACAAGAATTACAATATAAAACGAAATGAAACAACTCTCGTTTTTGTACCGTTGAGAAAATTACGCAAATAAATACGATAAGAGAATTTTTTTCAGAAAAGAAAAACTAACAGTGCAAAAGACAAACAGCCACACGTCACTTCAACGAAAGTGAAAGTAGTCGTTCTGACAGTAAGCTCGTCAGACGCTGGGGTTCTATTGCTAACACAGTCCACCTTTTTCTCAAGAGACAGGCTTTTTCCCGCTTGATACGTAGCACCGCGCGTAGCCTTGCGCAAACGACGCATAGACGTTACCAGGGTGGGCCAAAGTTGCAATCATGTTGTGCTTTAAGAGGCGTTTTTCTAAGCAAACTAGTGTTATTCGCTCAAAATCAAACATTTTCCCCCCCACAATTTTTTTGCCCCTTCCCAAATTTTTGGGCTGGCTACGCCAATGAAACCACAGTCATTCTTTTTAAAGCTATGTTCATAATCTGAAAGCGTTTTAAGCATAGTGCATTCAACTAAGTTGCCAAGCTAAAAATAACAAGATTATTTAAATATAACGTATGGGAAAACATGTTTGCATGTTAATGAACTATAGTTTTCAAGCAAAATATTTTATGGGTTCCAGATTTCTTGGGTTAGGTGCCCTCATCCCGTGTTTTCTTTCTTTGCAGTCACACAAAGATAGAAGAGATACAATCGAAATTAGAATGTTATTTTGTAAGACGACGTTACCCAACAACATGCAAAATCTGCCAGCGATATGAGTCTGAATTAATTCTTTAACAAAGTTTGTTATATTAGGGCTGAGAAAGTGGCCGTTGTAGAAAACAGATTTTATTTCGTCTTTTACAGAAAAACGTTTTAAACTATTCTGATAGTTGTTTGCTCAGGTATATTTTGCCCAGCTGGGGCAATCGCACCAACATCGCAACGTAAGTATACTTGCAGCAGATAGGCATCAGAACCGCCTTTTAAAACGGGGTAAACTGCTCGCGCCAACTCCTGTCTCGTCTGCATATACGCTCGCCACAACTGCCAACGGTGGTCAAGATTATTTTAACAACGTACTGACTCAGGAGAATCGCGAAAGCAGTAAAGGGAGAAGCGTAGCTCCTCAGGTGCACAGCGAATCTGCAACACACAGGCACGCCGGTCAAACCACAGAGCCGCCAACTACGATTGAGCCCACCAACGTTGGTTACTGTCCAAGCAAGTAAGNACGACAGTCTACTCACAACTGACTGGGCATTAAGAAACAATGAAAGTCACAGCAGTCGAATCACCAAAAACTATTTCTCAAGAACACTTGATAACAGAACTCCATATAGTCCGCTGCATTTGTCTCAGCACATTTACTTACACCCGTTTGCAAGCTTACAGCTCTTATTGTTTAAAAATAAAGAGCTCAGTTAGATATAAATCTTAGTAGCCAAGCAGCATCCTGCTTGAAGGTCTACGCCGCTGAAAAGCCACACGCGGCCTCAAGATATTCCTCTGCATAGACCACATCACGTAGTTCAAGCGTCTGTTGCGGAACAATACGATTATGGCACGCCAGTGGATCATTCCTAGGATCATGGCGGAGGGTAGAGAACAGAAACTTGTGCACTCCTAAAATTGACATGCTCACATGCAATTTTCAAATTCACACAAAAAATTTTCAGTGAGCTGCGAACACATTTTTTATCAATGAAACTGCGAAAACGTATGTACGAAACAAAGGTGTTAGACGAGCAGCAGCGCGTGTAGTGTACCGCCGTTCGGAGAGTCGACGTTTCGTCGGTCGTATCTTACCATACACTCGGTCGTCGCTCGTACTCGCACGTCCATAACGATCGTAGAAGTCGTAAATCGACGCTCCAAATCACGTATCTAGCGTCCACCATTCGCAGATTCGTTCTCATCGAATGGTTGGATTAAAGCACAGTTTGTGGATAGGCCGCTTGATCTCGCGACCCTTGACTCGGACCAACACCGACCGCACGACGCCGTGTTCGTCTGGGACGCCTCGAGGACTCTGCCCAAGGGCTACTGGGAGCGCGGAAAACTGTTATTCACGACAAGAACGATGTCACCGGTCGCGAAGTTCCTCTGGAGTCGATGCCACTTCTACCGTTGCGGGATGGTACGCAAGGGGTACGCGACGTTTCGGTCTGGCCAATTCGTTCTGAGCCGTTTCGATCTGGCCGTTTCAGTCTGGCCGATTCAGTCTGAGCCGTTTCGGTCTGGGCCGTTTCGGTCTGGGCCGTTTTGGTCTGGGGACATTTCGGTCTGGGCCGTTTCGGTCCGGGGACATTTCGGTTAGAGTATGAAATCTTGCAGAAATCTTACATGTTCACATTTTAATGCAAAAAGCTTAAATCAACGAGAAGTTTTACTTAAAAAACTACAAACATGACCCAAGATCCAATTGGATCTGAAGTTTCCCCAGTCTTTCTAAAAAAATCCCCAAAAAGTTAATCAGCATCAACATACGATTTTCATTATCATCAGCAAGCAAATTAAATCATTATCGACATTTTGCAATTAAATATAAATTCTTCAAAGTCATAATTACAATTCAGATTTAATCACAATCATGACTCCTCAAAGGGAGTTGGTATAACACCTGTTAGAGTGACATTTCGCCTGCATATAATTATTTAAATAAACGAATGTAATAAGTTGTTTATGTATAGAAATGTCGTGACCGAAATGTCCCCAGACGGAAACGGCCAGACAGAAATGTCCCGTGACCAAAACGGTCCAAACCGAAACGGATCAGACCGAAACGGCCAGACCGAAAAGTCCTGTTCCGGCACATACATAGTTGTATCGTCGACACAACAGCAGGTTCCTAAGCTCCACCAAAATCACGCGCGCCTTGACGCAAACTAAACGCCGCACAGCTAGGAAAGGAAAAACAGGTGAACTCTCAACCTATAAGGCGTAGCTTTTTGAGTGAGGTCGCCATTCGGCCACCACAAAAAGCGTAAACAATCGCGGTCACGAGGGCAAACTCGGATCTGATAAAACATCGCTTCCACATCTGCGACTAACGCTATTGACTTCTTGCGAACTCTCAGCAGTACTCCACCTAGGCCAGTGCTTGTCAACCGGGTGTATCGTACACCCCAGGGTGTACCAGAATTTTCTAGGGGTGTGCCACTGTGATGGGGTGTACAGGGGTGTACCAGGTGTGTGCTCTTGAAGAACAATAGCGTGGTCTCACATTTAATGTTCTTAGCTCTAGCTCAGTTTGTTAACTTTTCACAGTTTGTGAAACCGTATCTATCGAAGCGTGTGAATTCATGAATTGTACCTCTTTTCCCTCCAGTTTGTTTGTAATGTTGGCCAGGTGACCATAGCATGATGACGTGTCCTTCTTTTTACGTTCAACGCAGCAGTTGGGGGTCCACAGGTAGGAATGGTAGGGAAGCATTGCTCTAGCTTGACTTTTTTGTAAGCGATAACGTAACAATCATGCTTTCGTGGCAATGATTATTATTGTTTTCAAGCAGTTAGTTGGAGCTAAGCGAGAACTATGTAGCACCGAGAGCAAGTGAATGATCTGTACGTTAATTATAACTTTGCAACTTATCAGCTCAGATTTTGAGCTATTATCATCCAATACTTTTGAAAGTTATTGCATTCAGTTGTTTACCCTCAAAGAAAATGGACAGACGCAATTTTTTAAGAACGCCTTAGTAGCGAGAGATAGTTATGAAAAAGAGCATAGCAACGGTCAATGTAAAGATTTCAGTGAATCAGGGGAGAGTAAGGATGTCAACAAATCGCATGCTGAATGCAACGCAACCCACTTTTCCGGGAGTAACGTCGTGAATCAGCAGCATAGGCTACTGTTGTGAAGGAAGCTATTCAGACTTAAAAAGTTGACATAGCAAAGAAACACAAATGGCGTGATGACTACATCGCGTGTGGATTTTATCGCACAAAAGAAAAAATTTTGAACCCATATCCTTCAGCGAATTACCTGTTTTGTAAGACCATATTTGGTAATAGTAATTTGGTTCCAGGACATCTCACAATCATTGGAAATCACAGCATCATACCCATCAAAATCAGTCGTGGCATATTACATGCCGCCGAGGGCAGTGCAAAAGACATTATTTGAGGCATCTCTTGAAAGTCACTGTCAACAACTTTCGTCTTTTGAAAACACTGTGGTAAAAGATTGAAATAATGATATAGTACTTGCTTCCCTGAAAATGGTTCATATCCTTACGCAAACAATACATCTGTATACTGAGTTGGAATTTGTAGTTCTCCCACGTCTTGAAATTACCGCTGACATTCTGCACAGAGGAAAAAAGCTGTTGATAACGTAAGACAAATTCCACTATCAGGCAATACAACTAAATGTAAATGCCTTTATATTTCAGAAGATTTGTTGAAACAACTTCTTCACAAGCTGCAGAACCCTCAGTCGTTTCGTATTCATCTCGATGAAATAACAGATGTTTCAGACGAGGTGCAGTTGATGTCTATTGAGGGTTGCCGATGAGGAAAAAAATTCTCGAGCATTACTTGTACTGCCTAAAAGTTGTTGGACTTTGCCCACGTGCTCAAGCCATTTCCGCTAAATTCAATGATTTTATTGAGGAACGTGGTTTGGTTTGGAAGAAGTGTATGTCAGTTACTACCGATGGAGAAGCAGCCATGCAAGCTTCACCTAATGGAGTAATACGAAATATCAAAATCGTTTGCCTTGACTGTGTTTCCACTCATTGTTTGATGATACATTTAAAAACACGTGTGTTTAAGAGATCGATAAAGGAAAACAATCAGCGGTCAGGTCTGGAGATTGTTCTTGATGATGTCATAAAAATTGTGATTTTCATCTGCTCAAATTCAAAGAAACATCGAATGTTTTCAGAACTGCGCAAAGACATGGAAGCAGACGCAATGAGGTTACATCATGCTGAGGTACAATGATTATCCAGAGGCACATTTTTAAAAACAAGTGTTTCAATTGCAGCAAGAGTTGCAGGTTTTCCTTGCTCGACAAGAACACCCAATGTCCAGTAATTTTCAAGACAACTTTTGGCTTGAACACAAATCGTTTGAATTTATCGTTGCAAGGATAGGGATGTATGTGACGTTTCTTAGGTCGCCACTTCAGGTTCAGGCGTTCAAACAAAAGTTGAAGTTGTGGCAAAGTAAAGCGTCAATAGGCGATATTTCAAATTTTAAATGCTTACAAAATTTCTTCTAAACTATTAATTGCGAGACTGAAGGCACAAACCTGGGATCAAAAATAAAACCAATTGTGCACAAAGCATTTCGATATTCTACTAAAAAATTTCGACGTCAGTCTATTTTTCAAAGATGTTTATTTGAATCTGATTTCTCTGCTAAGGATTGTGCAGCACTTCATCCCAATCGAGAAATTCCACTTGAACGACTTGAAATTATTGAGTGGCGGTTAGACTTGATCCAAAAGGCAGAATTTAGAACTTTTATAAATTACCCTAATTTATGGGTATCACTTCTCAGCATTCCTGATTATCGAAATCGCAGCCAAAAAGCGATTTCTGTTCTTGTTCGCATGCCAACAACCTACTTTAGCGAGAAAGGATTTTCTGCTCTTGTCAACATTGAATCAAAAAAGAGAAACTCAACCAAGGCTGTTGATCTAGAAAAATAAACTTTGTGTATAGCAGATTAGATATGGAAGACACGAGCACACACTAAATATTATAAGGCTTATCGTTTGAAATCGGCTAAGCAACGTTTACAGCATAAAAATCGCTTAAAGTTTGCACTTTTGCAGTGGTAGATTTTAGTGCATGGCTGGGGTATACAGGTTTTCGAGCAAATTCAAAATGTGGGGTAGCCAATAAAAAAAAAGGTTGACAACCAATGATCCAGGCGATTGTTTAGGTCAGGGCCTTGCTTCAGTCCCTGGTTAAGTGACACACCCTGGTGCACAGCCGCACAGTGAAGGGCAACGCGGAGATTACCAGGCTTTTTGTCGTGTACCACTCCATGGTGTGGTATGTACCAGGTACGTCTTCCAGTCTGCATCTCTCCTTCCGCAAGATTTTCCGCATACCCTTTTTTCGATCATGATCCGCATCTGTTCAACGTACTTCCCACGAATCTTAGAATCTTTTAACAATCGACACTTTAGTCCCATCAGGTGCTTGTCAACCGTCTTCAGGTTATTCGGCAGAACATGGAAATCATTGCCGACGAACTTTTTTCGTTGGGGCTGCGATGGCTAGTACGCCTCTCAATGGGAAGGTTGAGTGTTCGATCCACGGCCATTGAGTGAATCGCCGTAGCGCTCTTTGGGTAGAGTGTTCGCTTCAACCGCTCCGGCATGAAGCATATTTCAAGCGTTGGCTTACCGCTACTTGCCGTCACCAAAATTAAAAAAAACAACATTTCTTTGCACATATCATACTATTTTTTAATGTTCACTGAGAATTCGGCGATGTCCAAACCGCGGGCCGCATGCAGCCCATTCAAAGGTTTTGTGCGCCCCAGTTTAGGNTTAAGCTGCAGTGAAAGTATCCTACACACTGATAACCAGTTCTTATTTTGATAATAAATTTGACATTTTTGATGCAANCAGTCCTCAGTAGCCCCCAGTCCCACTTTAACACGTCTGTTACCATTGCAGTTGGATGCGAACGCATTCAGTACATTAGCTTAAGCTAAATTTAGTTTGCTAAGATCAAAGTAAGCCATGCAATGTGCGGCCCTCACTAATATGTCACTCATTATGCGCCCCTGGTTTAAGATAGTGACATACTTTTTGAATCAGTAAGCCATGTGGTTGGACACAGCTGAGTGAGATGTTTTCAATAAGTGCCATAAGGTTTAGCCTGGTCATTAGGGGGCTCACTAAGATTAAATTTTGGCGGTTGAAGTGGAGAACTCTGCAAAGGTAACATTGATCAGTTTCATTACAACTGCTGTTTTTCCGCATGACGTAATGTTGTCGAAAAATGACGTCCTTGAAACGGGTAGTGCAATTGATGTGTTTGCGTGGGTAACTTAGAGCTCAGATTGTAAGTTTGAACTGCAAGTAGAGTGAATCAGAGTCAACCGATAGGCAGTGTGTTTCGTGGAAGTCCCTTTGTTCAACGGTATACTAACATTTGCAGTCACGGAAAAAGTCATTTCAACAAGAAAAGGTGTTGCTCTTTATGTGATGAGTGTGAGGCATGAACCTTAGTCAGAAAACCTAACGCAAAGATATGTTTAGATATGATTGTGAGGAAGGTTATATGATTGTGAGGAACGATATGTTTAGATATGATTGTGACGAAGGTTTTTTAAAAAATGGGGCGTTAATTACAACAGTTACACAACGTGGCAATGACTGTACTGACTAAAGTTGTTCAACGCAATTACCGTCGAAAGTAAGACATTTTAATCACTGCTGAACATTATAAAGGCCTATGTCACAGGTGCATGGTTTGGTATAACAGTTTTCGAAATAAATGTCTGTTGGAAACCACTCCCGTCGCCACAGGGACTATGGTGGTCTTAACCCCCACCCAACAAATTTCCTATCCCCACAAATTGAACTATGAAACACTATAAATCAGTGGATTGTTTTGTCAAACCCCTGCACAAACGTAAAGCCTCTCTATTTAAGACCTTCTGGCAACAGTTCTGCTGGTAACGAACGAAGACAACTGTGCACGTGCAATTGGAAGAAGCCCAGGGGTGTAGTGCTGAAAAATGAAGTGTGGGAACGTCGTTCCCACACGAAATAAAAGGGAAGACTGCAACAAATAGTTCGAATAAACTTAGCATTAACCTTCAAGAATTTCCAAACTGGATCTTCCTGTTTCACTGTAGACTTTTGACCAGCAATACGAATCTGTGTGTCACTAGCACATCTGTGAGATCGCAGACATGTTTTAATGTAATGTAGGGCAAAAAGGTGTGGGAACGCCGTTCCCACACGTTCCCACCTCATCACACGCCTGAAGAAGCCTGACAGTTAGCTAGATCAAGTGTGCAAAGTCCCGATGAAGGCTGCAAGTCAGCGGTTCTCACCCAGAGCCGGTTTTCGGCCTATTTGACTTATTTTACCAAAATGGGGCCAGCAGCAATAGAGGGCGCCGCGCAAGTGCCGACAGAGTTAACGTTTTAAGCCTTGTATATATTCCAAGAAAACGCTATTGAAACGTGAAGTGAACAATGAAATGTCCTTTACATCATTGAGATCATACCATCAAATTAATGTTATAGTCAGCTATACGCAGTGTAAATACATTTTTAGTTAACGGCGAGGATACTACACGAAATATTAACAAACTTAAATGTTTTCATCTGTAAAGTAGGCATGCCGCCATCACACCTTTAATTTTTTCGTTTGATCCCTGGAATCAGTAAACTATCAAAAAGACAAGCGGCGGGCTTACCGGAGACTAAAAACCAGCAGGGAAGAACATTTGACGAAACATGTTGGGGCCACATATGCATGTAAAGAAAAGAAAAACAATAGGAAACTTAATAATGAGGAAGGTTGCGACAAGCAGAAAAAACAAGATTCATAATCGACAATTTAAAACAAGACCCATTTCAGCTTGTGAGTGTTTGTTTGTGATCTTCAAGATGCTTTGTTCATCCTTATATCTTTAAATAAGCACGAAACATGATCTTCTTTCATTTTAAATTCTTGCAATCAATTTTAGGGGTGGTAAGGGCGGCACTTTTATGATCAGCCCCGGGCAACACTTAGCCTCGCTACGCCACTGAGGACAAATAATGTGTAAACAAGAAAATAGGGAAAAATTTCACGGCGGTTTGGTATTTACAGTAACATAACAAATATATACGGATAATGCTGTGTTATAACACGAAATGTGTTCACGGACGAACTTGCGTAAAGATTCGATATTTACAGCGCTACATTGCAGACCGGTTAGTTTGGAACAAAATTTAACTAACCTGTGGCAGAGATGATCATGGAGCCGGAGTGCCGGAGTGGACTCCTGCCGGAATTTGGATTTTAGACGGGAACAGGAGCCGGAGTCCATATTTTAGGTTCGATCCGGAGCAGGAGCAGCATCTGGAGTCAACATTTAGGTCTGTGCAGGAGCCAAACAAAATTTTAAGGGGCTTATTAAACTTTCTTTAATGATGCTTGTTGTCAAACAGAATGGAATTAATTGAGACGTGTTCTCTGACCAGCGGCATCATATTTCACAAAAGTGTGACACTGGGTGGAGGTACCGAGCATGTCATCACTAAAGTAGGGGAAGGTGGGGCTAAAAGTCACAAGGGTAAGTTGTCACAAGCCTATATTCAGCACAGCCGGTGGAGGTAACTACTCGCTGACGCCATAACATTCGGGTACTTCACTTCTGATTGTGCTTGGAAGATGGCCATATTGTTTCTAGCAGAAGAACCAAGAAAACAACCTGGTCTGAATTTCACCTTCCTGCGAAG
>JGI24022J15233_10011495_pt1 | contig 10104 bp, 6 predicted proteins | sample Ectturendosymbi2_FD_15233 | JGI IMG/M metagenome (IMG submission 15233)
GCAACAAGGGGAAGTGGGTTGATTTTTAGGCAAGAAAGGGTGACGTCATTTGTGAACGGCCCCTTACCGTGACATTGCAAGAAAAACGAAGCAACCGCGGGCTACAGGGCGTTGATTAAACGAGGGTCATAATTAAAATGCACCAGCAAGGAGGGACCGGTGAGTCGTGAAAAAAGACAGTGGTTTCCATATTTTGTATGTAGAATTGTCACCAGGTTCCTTTTCTTTTCATTGGTGTTCACCATTTTCGACGGCGATAAAAACGCTTAATGGTAAACACCGTTAAAGTCAACTTCGCTTTTAGATTCTCGCCTGTGATGTCTTGTGTTGATCCGCAGCGTGGGATTGCGGTCTGTTCTCAGCAACCAGTCGCGCATTCTCCCTCAGCTCCTTCCGGCGCTTCTTGCTCCACATTTCGTGGCAATCTTGCCAGTGCGGAAAACTGACGACGAAATATGGCAGTTAATATTACAACGATCGGCGAGCAGCAGCCATTTTCAGCTCACGGCCCAGGCTCTTTCTGACACAGCTACCCACTGCGCAGCGTATTCGCATAGGTTTGACAAGAAGTCGTCCTATACCACGTGGCGAACGAGGAATTTTTTGTGTGCAAAAAACTAAAAAATACACTTACTCAGGCATTGACATGTTGCTTGGATCGACATTCTTCAGCCAAGGACAGTTAAGTGCTTCTTCGGCAGTGAACCTCTTGCTGGGGTCAAGGGTCAGCATTTGGTCCAACAGATCAATTGCCAGAGTGGGAAGACTGCAAAAATTGGCAACGTGACGAAATTTTCGTAAAAAGTGAGAAAGTGTGACAAGATTTGCCATCACATCTCACACTAACATATTCAGGCATGGTTTCGATTAGACATTTAAATAATTCCATTGGGTAAAACAAAGCTTTGACAGACATCTAGTTGCCAATATTGTTAACAGCGTTATAAAGCGTTGTATTAAGTTCTAACTGCTTCAAAACTGAATAATTTCAAGTGAAATGAACAGTTCCACAACAAACGCGGCATGTAACCGCCGGATTGGAATTCTAATTATTTCTAATATAAAACTTGGGCGCTAAGCATCAGAGAAGCCGAATACGAACGATTCAAATTCAATTTGAGGTGGTACTCTCGTCAGTACATAAAAGTATTTCCAGATTTGCTCATAATTAGACATGCAATTCAGATGCCACGCGTTTTTAAATACCAGATCTCATCGTTGCATGTTCTCAGTGAGAAAACGCGCGAAATGTTTCGATTCGACGTCACACAACATCTACTATGATTCCATACAACAGTGTCACACAGCAACGTACTATCCGAATTCTTCTCTTAGCCGTCTCCTGTATTGTCGCTTGGGCTTCATGGTGTGGAAGTGTGGCAAGCGGATCACGTCCGGCCAAACAGCGGGACAAGGCGAGCCACAAATCTTGCTGATGCACTCGAGCTGCGCCAGTTCCCTGTCGGCTTGAAAGAGAGGCTTTTTCGTGAAAAGTTCGGCCAGGATGCACCTGCAAGGCAACGACAGACGCCCGTGAGAGGGTACGTGTGTCGCGAGAGCTTCCAACAAGACAACCTTCAAGTATAAAACAAAAACAAACGGATTTCTCTATCACTGCTTGAGCAACGCCCAAGTCCAAAGTTGAACTAAGGAAGAAAACGGTGTTATTTGCTGGACACGCCGACGGACAGAGCACGGCGCAGGAAAAACAGTCGTCACACTCAATCCTATATGATCGAAGCGGTTTTCACCAGGGATCTTACCCGCAGCTCCAAATGTCTATGGCAGGTGAGTACGTTTCTTCGCCCAACAGAAGTTCAGGAGGTCGATACCATAACGTGATCACGCGATTGGTGTAAGGACGGCTGGAGAAAAAAGAATCAAAGAAATGAATAGCCGGTACGTGCGATAAAATGGTTTGACAAAAAAGGAAAGTGAATCCCTAAATTGGAATTTCGATTAGCAAACGATCTGCCGCAAATTTTCAAAATAACCAGTTTCTCTTGGATGTCACAAATAGCAAGGCAGGTTGTATTTCAAAACGGTAGAGAGCGATCTGCAGGCTTGTCCATGGGAATGTCATTCCTATGGGAATCCCATGGGATGGGATGGGCACAAATTGCTATGGGATGGGAATGGGACAGATAAACATGTCCCATGGACAACCCTGGCGATCTGAATTCATACAACATTAAAATCGAGCACTTTGAGTCTGTGTTACTTACGGTTCATCTTGATGGTAGAATCTTGCCAAACCAAAGTCAGCAAGTTTGATTTCTCCTTTGTTGTTGAGCAATATATTCGAGCATTTGATGTCTCTGCAACAGTCATGGTATTAAGAATAAACCAAGCAGTAATTAAAAATGAGCAGAACTTGACCAGTGGAGAAAGTTGCAAGATGGCGAGCTGAACGCACTTCGTAACAAAAAACTTTACGGCATGCTTTGTTGTCAGTCATTTCATAAAAAGCAAAAGGAAATGAAATTCGATCAGACGAAAAAATGGAATGAGTTTTTATGTTGCTGGACCAGAGTTTACAGAAATGCATTGATTAGACTTTTTTAGACATAACACTTAAAAGTCAGCTGGCCAATCTCCACAATAGCGATCACAAACGGACAGGCCGAAATTTTTGTGTAAACTGTTGCAACATACATCATACAATTTCTAGCGGTTGCCATACTTACAGTAAAACGCGACATATTTTGTTAACTTGAGCGAAAGTTACGCATGGTTTACCTGTGAAGGAAGCCTTTCTTGTGGCAATGATTGAGACCGTCCAAGAGCTGTTTCATGAATGACTTGACGTGTCCTTCGTTGAAATGCACCAGGCCAGACTCAAGAAGTCCCATGAGGTCGTGGTCCATGTATTCGAACACAAGGTAGAATGCACATTCTAAAAACGACGCGCCGACGCTTTAAACACGAGACATTTCGAAGAATTCGTTTCCCACTAAATAGCGGGGCTCTAAGATGAAAAAAACACATAAGACCTCAGCACGCCGCAGCTTAATATGATATGTATCACTGCATTATTCACGGATTCTTGTCAGTGTCACAATCAAAAGACACTACGGAAAATCCATATTCCACTAAATATGGCTTGGCCAGACAGCATATTATTTTTCCGCAAAATGTTGTCACCTACACGTGGAAGTCTCTGATAATAGCAGAGGCTGTCAATGTTGGGGGTGCAATCATAACCTTTCCAACAAAAACTGGAAAAAATCAAAGCGCCCAGCGACCTTTTTCTCTTCGAAAATCGGTTGCGTCAGACTTGTCGGTAAGGACGTCTTTGAGTTTAACGATGTTTGGGTGCTGAAGCTGGCGGAGTATCTTGATTTCGCGGACTGCAGTTATAGGAAAGCCTTCTCGCTCATTGTCTAGTCGCACCTGCAAACGAGGAAGCCCACAATGCTGAACAGGACGAAGTGACAAACCTGCATCTTAGAACAATAAAGCAGGTAGCACAAGATGACAAAAGATCTGCGAATGCCCCGAACACTTTTCGAACGCGTGACCTTAAATCGGATTTTTAGGGCAAAGACAGAGTCAAAACTTATTGTTTTGAGTTAAGCGTCTATTGCTGCGATGGTCAGGTTCTACCTCCGAGAAAAGCTGATGGGTGTCAGTAAAATATATTCGCACACAGGACCATACGCTGCTGTCATTGCCTAGCATCAAAAAGACCATATTTTCAATAAAACTCCACCAAAATAAAAGAACCGCAAGCAAGCTTGTGCTAAGTGGTATTCACTAAAGCATGACAACTTTGAGGCCTCACACATATAAGCTTTTGTAGTCACACACTACATCGGTACGTACAACTTCACAAGTTCAATTTTAAGCAGTTTTTTGCAACTCCCATTCAATGCTTTTGCCGACATGAGTGAAAGCAGCTAAACAAATTTCTTTTGCATGCTTCTTTGAAATCGAAATCGCAAGACCGGCGATGCTACCCGTTGCAAATAGACACAACTATTTTGTTTAAAAAATGAAAACTTTTACACAAATAAAACTTTGCATAAACGAACTCCCATTTGACCAACAGTTTGAAAGCATGTTTTAATGTCTTAATTTTGACTTTCTACAGGGGCGATTTCTGAAAACGAGGAAAAGCGAATGTACCGTATTATCACCAACGAACTATGACCCGGTGGAAAAGTGGCCACTTCTACTCCAGCACTGCTCCTGTCCGCATTTTGTTTAGAGCGATGATTCGATGAACATTTTAAGATACAAAGGTTAACAGCATTCAAATTTACAGTAAATTAAAACTAATTTTTATAACGTTTCTTTCACGTAATATCTTTCTTTTAGGAAGCAACAAACTTGAAGTTTAAGCACGGTTCTATTTGCACGAAGTCAGAACTACGACAAAAAGACTTGGCACTAATGATTTAAGGTTTTTAAGCAAGAAGTGAAGCTACTTACCTTCTTCAATGCGCAGATAGCGCCAGTTCTAATCTCCTTAGCTTTGTACACCTGACCAAAGGTGCCCTCTCCTGTGATGGATATGAACTCATATTCGTCCACACACATAGACCCCCAGTCATTAACTTTCTGTTGTACCTCCCTTTGACGCGGACCGCAAATGCTGTAAATGAACGTAACCGTTTGAAGGTCGGCATTGATTGGGAAGAAATGCAAAAACCAGAAAAACTTCGCTTAAAATGCATTGCTTTAGAATTCAGCAGTGGACAATCTCCGGCCTAATCAGACTCTAAGGTTCCAACCCGGCCTAACGCAGTCCTAGTTAATTGCTATTGCATCCGACGTAGACCAACGCTCCCTTTTCCATTCTTTTCTAGCTTTAGCGTTACTTCTGTTGAACTTGTCGTTCTGTATTTACACAATCCCGAGATTTTGTTTCTTTCCCAAGCTTGCAGTGCTACTTTACGTCACAATGACTCCATTTGTGTATATTAGAACAACTCAAAAAGATGTTTGCGGCAGGGTTGCCGATTTTTCCGCTAGATCTAGCAGATTTTAATCCTGTCCAGCTCTAAAATAATTGGTCTAGCAGCTAGCTTGCAATCCAGTTCATTGCAAGTTGGAACTGGCGGATTTTTAGCTTTTTTATAGACGGTATTTTAAGACCAATTCGCCCCGTTTTACTACCATTAATCGTTGTTTAAATTGGCTGAATGTGTATGAATCGTTGTGTAATTTTTTCGTTTCGCATGGATAGTTGTAATTTAGTGCAATTTAGTTTTAGAATCACTTATTAAGCACTTTGCACTAGCGGTCAGTCAGTGAACACTGAGCAGTTGAGCACTTATGAGTCGGCATGTGGATTGATGATTGGATGAGCATTTGAGCAACTAATTACGATACGATGGACCACGGCGTAGTACCCCGGCCCCACAGCGTACAGGATAGAAGTGCACAGAACACGAGCTCTGGCATGTGTACAGGACCGTTGGTGGTATGTATACAGCTTGTGATAAAAAAAATTCAAGCGGATTCTAGTGGCATTTCGCAATTTTTCTAGCTTGAAAGGTCTGTTTAGACCTGACTAGCCTCTTCTGCGGATTTTGTACGCGGGCAGTCGCAGGTGCCAGGTGGGCTTGTGTTGCGTAGTCGTTAGTGGTGTCGGTGTTCTTCCACCTTTCGTTGCGGGGTGCCCGAATTCTAATCATTCTGGTACTTACCAATAAGTGCGTGGGTAAGTCTGTCCATGTGTAAGTCGCTACTGCTAGGGAGTTACACATTCACGGTTGCAAATACTGCCATCAGGTTGATATTGTTGATCTTACGCATTGCTACAATCAAAATGTTTTAGGCTTGCGCGTAGAAAACCATTCCAATGTGGGTCTGTGGCTTCTTTGCTGTTGGTTCGCAAGAACGAGGTAGAATAATTATGCCAACAAGACGTGGACTTCAATTTTGGCAACCAGGGGGGAAAGTGATTGTGACTTGTTTTTGTACCTAACTAAAAAGCACATTGGCGCTTTCAAAATGTTTTTGAAATTTTTGGTGGGCAATCGCCCGGTTGTCCCCCTGATTTCGGGCCTGGTGAGTTGCAAAAAAAGTGAAATAACATGTGTACAAGCGCGAAGAGTGATCGAACAACAGCGCTTGTGAATTTAACGTTACCCCGTGCGCTTACCTCGAACAGTCTAAAAGCAGGGGTCATCAACAGTCCCTAAAGCAGGGGTCACCAGCATGGTGCCCGCGGGCACCAGGTCGCCCGTAGCGACCACGTGGGTCGCCCGCGGGTCTGTTCTGATAATGGTATCAACATGATCAGTGTCTTCACATAGATGAATGTGATTAGTTTTATTGATGACGAAAACATTAAAGATAAATTGATCAAAATGTGTTATTTCAGAAGTGTGTATCAAACTAGTGGCCCTTCGCATTAATTGGTACACAAGAAGTAGCTCTCAGTTTCAAAAAGGTTGGTGGCCCCTGCTCTAAAGCAATGTTATGAACCTGTTTCTTTGGGAAACTGCGTTACGCAGATAGTGTGTCTACCGTTACATGTCTTCAATAAACTTTGTGTCTGACCAATGCAATAAACAAAGTTGTCTTTGGAGACCTTGCTTCTTCTAGGCTTCTTGACCCCCTTCAGTGGCCTAGTGGTCCGAAAGTGTTGCCCACCTCGGTGTGCAACACAAAACTAGTTTCATTTAACACACTCTTAAACTGTGCAAAAGGCGGGAGATTCCGTCGCACGGTTATCAAATCATTGTCAGCAAGCATTTTTGGATCCCCCTTTTGGGATCCAACACGGCATTAGTTAACAAAAAAGTGAGAAAGCTGCACTCGTAAACGACAAGTAGTTACCTTGGTCGCTTTTTGCGAGGAACTTCTTTCTCGAACGACGACGGCGGTGTATGAACAGGATCGTCGTCGGCAGCGGATGGACTCGGAAGAACGGGAGGGAGAGGTAAATTGTGCAGCAACCCCTTCTTAGCCGGGGTTTCCTGCCTGGGTCTGGAATGAACCGCATAAAAGCCCTTACGCTTCATGACACTTATTCACGAGCTGCTTGTGAGCAGCTCTTTGCTGTTTTTTTTAAAAACAACGACTCTCGCTAAAACTCAGTTCATCACTGAACTATTCGCAAAAACATCACACGGGGTACAAAATCCTTTGCAAAGCTTGATTTTTTAGCTGAGTTTTTCTTTAACTGTGCACACGCAGAAGTAAAAAAAACTTACTTCACTGCAGTTAGTTTTGTTTCAACATCAGGAACGGTTGCGGGAGGTTCTATCTTGACCTGTTTCAACGGGTTCACTTCAGAAGCGTCCAAGTTACCTGCCAAAAACAAAACAATGCAAACAGCCCTGCACTTGAGCTGCAAGCTCCAAGGACATTCACCAAATAGGCGCTGCAATTGCATAATAAAAGCAGAACAAAAAAACAAGAAAAACTACGCAAAACACGGTAACAACAACATGGTTTGGCACTGAACAATACCGGAGGGATCTTCATTTGTCGGCAGTGGTTCTGACGAGCGATTAGCTGCGGCCTCTTTCCTGGCAAGCATGTGATGGATACGGTGGTCAACATCCTTTGTGTGCAAGGCCTGCAATCAAGCAGCAACCTGCATCACGTGACTGATGACGAAATGCAATATCGACCCAAACACCGTCAAAACGGTGTGTGCATATATATCATAGCAACATCAGCTGAAACCTAAACCTCGATTACACTGTCGGAACGCAGAAAAATCACTTCGCAACCAGTACTGCAGTACCCACTACACCACTGCGAGTGTTTAAAACTAGATGTTAGGGTCAAGAAGTATCGCGTAAAATGAAAACAGACCTGCTCAGCTGAAGGTTGCCACTCAGCTGGAATGCTCTCCAACTCTGGATCGCTCCCAGCATCTTCGCGAACACTTTCGGATTGAGCTGAAAATACGTAACTGTATTGTAGTGCGTAGGTGCGTAGTAGTCAAGACGTTAAACACTCGACGGTATGTGGCCTCGTGCAGTACAATGCATCTGTCCGAGGTGAAGCTGGTCGGACAGGTACGACAGGAATGCACAATCTGTTCGTTCAGATGCTTTCATCGCGGTATGTTGCGGTTTCGTTTAGATCTTCATGATGGAATATTGGCAGTGGGGACGCGACACTCTCGACACACAGCAAAACCTTGTTGCGCTGTTCCATTTCGATCGACTGCGACATATTTATCCCGCACATCAGTAAAGAACTTGCAGGCCACAAAAAGCTAACTGGGCATTTTCGGTTTCCCATGCTTGTTCTGAAAAACTCTTAACATTCGGGAAAAGAGACAGTGTGCAATGGAAGCACATCGCCTGTTTGGCATTGGAGACAAAGTAAAGTATTGTTTACAAAAAACATACGTGGTTTCGAGAATTTCCAGAAGAGGCGAATGTGCAATATCGTAATTAAGCTAAAGGCATGTTTCAAGCCAAGGATTTACGCAACGACTGAAGAAGCACGAAATCCAACGCACAAACATTAAGACTGCAGCTGACGTGGTCCAACGACTCCTTACCTAAGCCTCAAGATGTTTAACAACACACAACTCGTACCACGTCAGTTACAAACATGTGGAGAAAATTTAGACCACCCTTCAAAAATGAGCAGCGCGAAATAACTCCGAAAAGAAAGCGGAAATTTTAGAGTTTAATACAGCTTTTTAGCGGGATTTTATCATCATCCGCTCGCAGTGACTAGGCCCTTACCTTCCACGGGAGGATTGCTTTGCTCTTCATTGACGGGAACCAATAACTGCTGGTGCACTCCTTTCGTCTCTTCGTGGGAACCAAGGGTGACGGTGGCAGAATAACTGTCGGATGCTGGCACTGTTGATTCCTCCATTGTGGTGGGATCAGTGGCCTGGGCATACACAGAAATGGTAGGATTGGCAAACTGATTCATAATATCTGACTTTAAAGTAATCATCAAAAAACAATACCTCGGCACGATTTCAAGTCAAATTCAGAGGTGAATGCAGTAAATAAGTTTAAAAAATATTTTTTTAATGTTATTTCATAATACAAATGGTCATTAATTTATTAATTATCTGTTTAAAATGGTTCTGCTACCTCAGTAGATAGCTCCGCTTCACTACCACTTTCCGTCTTTTTCTTTCTTCGAGCACTTTTCTTTTTCTTGTGATGATGCCCATGGCGGCTTTGCTTGGCGTGCTTGCGACGTTTGGATTTACCTTCCTCTTCTGCAAAAACGTCACACTATTCAGTAACTTGATGCCTTCTTATAAGATTTGAAACAACGTTCGTCTTAGGATACCGAACAGTTTATTTTCCAGGTGATCATGGTGTTTCTCTTTTTTGTTTTTCATTCCAAGGACATCAAACCATAAACACTTTTTTTAATGACTTGACGAGGTGCGCAAATACTCAAGGCAAACGATATTCGTGCATAGAAGTTTCATTTTACTACCTTTGGAGTGTCGCGGGTGGTCTGCAGACGCTTATCTCCAATTACTCTGCGCCGTGGGCCACGCGGCTACTTTCGCAGTGAATGCTACACTGGTGGCTGCGCCGCGCGCGAAGCTTTCCTTTGCACCCATCAATTAACGTCGATCACGAAGCTAGATAGGCGGCTGCAACTACCGTTTTTTAAATCTTCGGTATTTGAACCCAGCCTATCAGCTTCGATAGTACGCGCTCTATCCCACTAGGTCATTTACACGGTAGTTTTATACGTTAAGCCAAAGTTATTTCCCAAATTCAGTAACATTTTCCTTTGCCATGAAGCTCCTTGCGAGTTGCATATTCAAGATTAACACCACAAATATCTTTGGGAAGGAAGCGCTTTAACTATCTTCTTAAGACTTACCTGGAACAGAGTCGTTGGCTTGCTCCTGTTTATTCTGCTTCCTCTGTTTGCTAAGTCTGGCAGCAAGATCTTTCACGGTCATTTGAGGAGCTGATGCAGTCGTCGTTGGCGCTGCTTCTCGTTTACTCTGCAAAACAAATAATATCACACGCTGGACAGATTTTAGCTTCTGCAGCTTGCCAGACTCGAGTTTCGTAAGGGCCGTCACTTGTATATTGCTTTCATCGATCTGAAAGCTGCGTTCGACTCCGTCGACCACGCCTCGTTATGGGCAATTCTGGCATGCATTGGTGTGCCTGGCAAGATCCTAAGGCT
>JGI24022J15233_10011501_pt1 | contig 10103 bp, 4 predicted proteins | sample Ectturendosymbi2_FD_15233 | JGI IMG/M metagenome (IMG submission 15233)
GTTGGTCTTTATTGTGAAACAATAACATGGCAGCAAATCTTCCAATGTTCACTCAAGCCCGTAACCAGCTTGGGACACCAGATGGGGCAAAGAGGTTTCTCAGAGGGGCCCACATTTTTTAAACCATGTTCAATATTTTTAAACTATGTCCAAAACATTTTTCCAGGGGGGGCGAAAAAGCTTTTAGGGGTGATTCGTTCCCCTGGTTACGGGCCTGCCGCCTGTGTTCACTTCAAGTTACGATATTAGGTGGTTTGCCGCATGTGACTGTTGAACGCAGACATCTCGGCAGTTGATGCAGCGAGACAATGACTGCTGATAACGGTAAGCAGGTGGCATTGACCCCTGACCTTTCAAAAGAGGGACAACGGGTACAAAGGTGTCTTTTTCATAACATCATCTTTTGTAATTTTATGGTTTATCACGATCGAATTGAAATACATTTTCTATAGTTTCTTTTGTTATTTTGAGGTCAACATTCTTGTTAAACTGTAGTAAACATAATTGGTGACGATTTTTTTGTTTTTCATAAGTTTCCATTGCCTTCAACTTTTTTACTGCCCCCTGCCCTACCGATGTTCCGGCGTCCCTGTGTTGAAGAGAAGGTGTGCCAGCCCGGATCCTTGTAGGACGCCAATCTTGAAGCGTGGTAACCTACTCCGTTTGCTGTTAGCGGTGGTAAGGGTGAATCTGCGATTACCAACCAGCTCCATGATCAAGCGGACCATGCGCCTGTCACGTAGCAATCGCAGTAGCTTGCAGGTTCAAGCTGCTTTAACTGCAGTATCTGATGTTATAAAAGTTGTACAGTAAATATTCTCTCATATAACATCAGACACAACTCACAAGTGCAGTACAGAGACAGTGATTAATGCCTCAAAACTCGTCAAGAAATTTGATCATTTCTATATCTAGACAGTGTAGTCTCTATAGAGTGTGTCCGTTTCACATAAAAATTCATGCTCTATACCAGCGGGTCTTAACCTGGGGTAAATTTCATCTTCCAAGGGGGTAAATTTACTGAACCATAAATTGCAGCCATTTTAAATTTTTATAAATCACTCTAAACTGTAAGAGTTTGTTAATTCCCTATTTTCAATAAATGAACACCATTGAGTGTATGCGGGTAAATCTGGAAATCTTGTTTGTTAAAAGTGTAAGATATGTAAGAAAAGGTTTAGAACCACTGCTCAGTACTGTGTAGAATCCAGGCTGTTGAGCTTGTTTTGTCTAATGATGCTCCTTTGTTCATTCTAGCACCTTAAGTTTAGAAAAAGGATTCCAAAACTTTCTCTGACCATGTACCCCTTTAGCATTTCGACAGATGAGTATGTACCCCTAAAATTTCTTATGAAAAGAAGGCTGAGTACAGTAACAAAAATCTACGGAATTAAATTTTAAAATGTTGGAACTACAAACGACTCCGTCTTTATGCCTCAAAGTTAATTTGTTGTGGGTGTACAATAAATTTACCCTTTCTGATAAGCCAGTGTTTCCCAACCTTTTCAAGACACGGACTATTTTCAGACCAGTATAAATCTTTGCGGACTCAAGATAGACTAAGACTACGGGAATAATAATACAAACACTAGTTTTAGCAAATTTGGTTTATTGCCCACATTTACAAATTTCAATGAGAATCATGTTCTGAGTTTGTTACACAAGTTGGTCGAAATGAGAGCCTGTGATCGTCAATGCACACTCGATGTCGTCTTTTGGTTGAAGTTGGTTTTGGTGCTTGGTTAAACCGTTAGTGTTGCAAACCAGCTTCACAACGGTATGTAGTCGGAAAAAGCAAGAGCTTCTGTTGCCGGCAGACACAGATAGCTTTGGTTCCATTGAGTAAACATTCGCCAATAGATTCAGAGAAACATTTTTTGAAGTTTTCTATCCATCTGTCGTCTTTGCAGCTCAGTCAGCAGTTTAGCAATGTACTCCACTTCACAATGAACCTGTAGCTTTGGCACCTTAAAAGGGCTTCGCACCCAGTTAAATGATTTGATGTAATTGAAGAAGGGATATATCTATCCAACTCGGAGAAATGTAGTAAGGCGCTCAAGAAAGATTTGACGAATGCAGCGCAAATAAATTTATACTTCTGCAAATGCGTTTAATGCCAGGAAAGCAGCTATTTTTCCACTTTCAATTGGATGGATCACAACTGTATTTTACCTACGCGACGATGTCTTGGACACACCTAAAAGTATTTTACCTTTTCCGCGCATGGAGATGTTTAGCTGGTCAAACGTATAAAAACATCACCTAACAATAGCTATTTTGCAATCCACTTGCTGTCGTTGAATCGTTCCGCAAAGTTGTAATTTTGTTCTTTTCGTAATGCACCAGTGTCATTGCGTGGACCAGTCTGTAACCTGCAGCGTCTTTCCTCATGAGCCAACGAATGGTCAAATGAAACAAACGCCCACTGTGTTCTGCCCCCATCTCGCCACACAAAGCACCATAAAAGAATGCGTAAGGGACTGCATTTGGTGTGATTGACAGCAGATGAAATATATTTTAAAACTAATGTCAGATCTTCTTAAATTTCTTTCACTGCCAAATGTTTTCTCCGTGAAGAAGACAATAATTACCTAAACATTTTGTTTTCCTTTTTCATAAACTCATAAAACTTTTTTGGTTCTCAACATGGCCGAAGCACCATCGGCACAAACAGACACGCAGTGAGTCCGCGAAAGCTGCTGTTCCTCAGTGAATGAATCTACTTTCTTAAACATTCATTTTCTTGTATATTTGGCAAGTGGACAGCAAAAGAAAAATTGTTCCACGTAGTCCTCAGTCGCACAGTATCGTACGAACACCATGAACTGTGCATCGTTTTCTAAATTTGTTGTCTCGTCCAACTCTAAAAATAATATTTCCACTTGGCTTCCCAGAAGCAACAGTTTATTGCAGAATATCGACTGAGAGTTCTTGGATGCGCCACTTGATGGTGNTGTTTGACAAAAGAACCACAGCTAACTTATTACCTACGGCATCACTGCACATTATCCTGGGCNTTTACACGGCTGCTGGTTTGACCAAGCTCTCTGCCGCTGCATCAGGGGCTTTTACTCTTGCATTTTTCCAAGCAACAGAAAAAGAAGTACGCAATGCTTTATATAGGAGTAAGTTTTTACTCCTGAAGTAGATGGACGATAAATACGACTTCACTTTACTTGGTGTTTTTTTTCTCTTTGAAAAGATCAAGGATTTCGTCAACGTATTTTAAACATTTTTACTCGAGATGCCGACGTAGTTTAACTTCCTTGAGAGATCCGCGAGCAAGGACTTCAGGGATGTAGTGGGGTGGGAACGGCGTTCCCACACCTTTTTGCACTAGATTACATTAAAACATGGCTACGATTTCACAGATGTGCTAGCGACACGCAGATTCGCAATGCATAGTCAAAAGTCTACAGTGAAACAGGAAGATCCAGTGTGGAAATTCGTTTAGGTGAATGGTCACTTTATTCAAACTATTTGGTGCAGTCTTCCTCTTTATTTGGTGTGAGAACACCGTTCCCACACCTATTTTTTAGTACTACACCCTGAAGGACTTCTAAACATAACACGCACTGTGGCCGGATTATTCCGCTTACTTCGACTGAAGTAAATCCATGTTTAAGTACACGAAAACGGAAGTGCTGAATAGCCAATAGCCTTATAATGAAAATCACGGTCAAAGAAAACGATATAAACGACATTTTGCAGACGTTTCGGGAGCTCCTGTTATCATCATCAGTGCATTTGCAATTGGAATAGCAAATGTTTCAAGTAGTCGGTATGACTGCGTTCGTTTAACAACGGTAAACTAAGCCGGTAAAACCTAACTTCAGTTTACATAACGCGTTTACGCTTTTAAGCTACCGACCACACTACCTCAAAAGTATAAATGCCTTGTGGAACAGTAGAATTTTTTAATTTTTCACGCTGGATAGGTGCATTTAATCGCTGTACGAACAAAAACGTTGATTGTATAAAGTTGATAAAATTATNATTGTTTGACAGCAATTTAAGCAAAGTGATTGCCCATAGTGCTTGCGGACTCATCCAGAGCCTTCCGCGNACTCNGGTTGGGAAACACTGTGCTAGTCTGTCAAGCACTGATTAGATATGATGTAGCACATTCAAATCACCTCTTACCAAGGCCTTTGCGACAACAGCGCAGAACCAACACCTCTGCTTGGCTTTTCAGGAAATACCATTGTCCATGTCTCGGCATGTTTCAAGCTGAAATTCTTGAGGCGTGAAAACCAAGTGGTTTGTCACAACTGCTAAATGAACAAGGAGTCAAACGTCGAACAAGTCCTCGAATACAATAACATCTGCTGCTTGTCATGACTGGGTCGTTGTTCGGGGGCGCTTTGAAAAGTCCAGCCTTACCGGGCCGTTCGCGCGCCGCGTGTCTTAGCTGCACTTGACATGAAAGAACCTGACATGTTCTTGGTCGCACGGAGTCGCGACGACGGGTGGCAAAGGTTAAAGCGTTTTCTTTCTGGGTTTGATGATGGTCACCTGCTATAGCCACTTGTTTTCAAAGAACAGCTTGTCTCGATCGTTCCTGAGTCGCGTTTTCTGATCCTCCTTTAATGACATGTCCATTTGATCGACAGGGGTCAAGTTCGAAGACGACGGCGTTTCGTCTTCGTCCTCTTCATCCACACTTTTCAAAGGATCAGGAAAGGTGAACGTCATACCGTCGGCCTTGAACAAGGCACATGGCATAAATTTTCAAGTAGTTCTAGAGTTTATCACGGTCATTACTAACGAAGGCTAAGCCACCTTTAAAACCAAAACATGCATTACGACGTTGGTCGAATGACCTGCCGTATGAAATCAGGCGCGTAATGGAGAAATACAAACTACGTGCTGCTTTTACACCTACGTCCTTTGAATATGGATTTAGCATTGGATCGTGACCATGTTTCAATAGAGAACTGAAAAACAAAATACGTTCTCGTTAACGATGACTGCTCTCCTGAGAATTTTAGTCCGTAACGATACTCGCTCCAGCGAAAAATGACTCTTCTCAACACAAAATTATTATTTCATTTGCTTTTCGCCACCAACATGCCTTTCGAAACAGAACGAATCAGGTCATAAGTGACGAAACGTTTGATTTTATCGGTGCATCATTGCGCGGATGCACAGAATAACAACAATAATCAGGACGTCATCACAATATGCTTATCATCAAAATCTGCCTGAGGACGGAGTATTCAATCAAACAGGTTGACCACACGGTGAGACACTAACATGGAACCTCACCGTACCAAAATGCTGCAGTCATGGGCGTCGGAAGGATTTTTTCCAGGAGGGCCACTCCGGGATTTTTCCAAAAGTTTTCCAGGGAGGCCCAAAAATGGTAACATTAGTTTTTTCCCACTCGAAATTATGATAACAACCTTTTTTGCTGAAATTTTTACCAACATACCTCTTCAGATTACATTATTTGGCAGACTCTTTGTTTCGGTGAAGGTGAGTGGTCTCTTGCCAGAGATTAAATGAAACTCTACACAACTGTGAAGTTTTTGCAGGAGCAGTAGACAAAATATTTCCATTTTGTTATTTTGGCGTGGGCGTTAAATTGCCCTTCTCTTTAAATTTTGCGGTCTGTCTCTACTTTACGATAGATATACAAATGAAAAAAAGTCTTACCAAAAACACATGAGCAATATTGAAGGGTTCTACGAATTTCCACTGATACGAATTCATCTTCCAGGGTGTACCCACTCTGTGTTTTAAGTACTCTATACTATCGAGCCTTAATCCAAGGACAGGGACTTGGTAGATCTTAGTCAAGTATTCTTTGACGTCATATTTCGTCATGCTGCAACGCAAACAAAATAACTTCGAGTTAAAAGGATGACCTAGTCAGCTACATCAAAGCACGTAACAAAGCAAAAGGGCGTAATGATTTTTACAGAATTTTTCATTCACATACGGCTTTTACCAGGCACAGTGAATTATGTGCGGCTTAGGTTTCACAAATTGATCTTATACTGTTATTCTATAGGTTGAACCATAACTGCAGCGCAGGCCAAAACCATTATTCCAAACCCAATCGTATATTGTTTAATTTCAAAAATGAAAACAACAATGCAAAAATCAAATATTTAAATGCAACGAAGTAACTACTCTCCATATGTGAAATAAGCAAGGAATCCACCGGCAAATTTTTAATAGGAAATCGATTTCGCGTAACACCACGCATCGTCAGTCCTGAAATCTACAAGCAATGCCAGCAGGTGAAGCGTTGAAAGGCTAAAACAAGAGCAGAGAAAGCAAACAAACTCAAGACTACAGTGAACAAACCACAGCACAATCTGTGACAATTAAAAACTGGAAAATACGTCGTTCTCAAATATTTGCATTCACTGGAACTTCAAATTTAACTGCCGCTAATTAACATATTGGAAATGAAATGCAATCACATTGGAAATTTTGAAAAAGATTACTTCGAATACTTCACTGCAAGCAAAATTTCGCAAATCATTGCTGACAATACACATTAAAATATTTCATGAACTTTTGCTGGAGACGGAGACAGTTGTGTTTTAAAACGTATAAAGTGATTTCAATCAAATCATTATTGGTTGTTTAATTTTTTTTCAGAAACTATTATCAAAACACAACAAAAACCTTCATAAAAACCTGCATTTTAGAAGCTGAAATACTAATATACTTGCTTTGGTAAACACATAGAAATACTGCTGTACAGCTTTGAGATGAAACTCAGATGGGCTTTCTCATGTGGCTTAGAATTATATGGGCATGCAACGAAAAATAGTTTCCGGAATGGTACCTACACATTACTGAGAAGCGTTATTTCACACACCAAATCAAAACAATGAAAGTGTTTCAGAACTGAAAATTTGGCCAGTAAAACGTATGTATTATATAATACAAAAAATGAAGTGAAATGGAACATGATAATAAATTGAAAAACATGCCTTGTTAAACTTAAAACATCCTTATCATAGATAACAGAACAAACATTCTCACTCTGCAGGGATGATAAATTTGACATAATTCTTTGGCATTTTTTCAGTTGGTTTTACCATGGTGAAATACCATTCAGGAAAAAATAAACGACGTTGTGGAGCACCATCATAATGTAAAGGAAATCTGTGAAATCACATTCATACAGTTTAATAAGCCAGTTCATACAGTTTTTCCTTATCATAAAAGCTAGATTATTTTTCCATGTGCAAAAACAAAGGTTACAAAGTAGTCAGTCAACATGTTTTTTGGACGTGAACTGTTCAAGAATGAAGTTGGTGAAGCCATTTTTCTGGTGTGCATAAAAAATGTCAGCTAATCCAAACTTCACTTTTGAAATGCTTTGCTGTTAATTTTTAAAGCTGTTTTTCTTTAACATCAACTCTTGTTTCAGATAACCATGTGTAAAAAAAGTTGTTAGACATGCTTATGAAATAAAATGTTTGTTACGTATTTGTATACTGGCTACTTTGCTATTGGATACAGACATACAAAGATATATGACAACATGTGAATTGGAATTTGGAAGGCTTGTCAACAAATTTTAAACCAAAATAATGGCAAATGTAGCCACTTGATCAAACTTTCTTGTTTCAAGGTGTGTTTGTAACAGACAATAAAAAACGGGGCATAAGAAAAGATAAAAATGGTTTGTTATTTTATCTTTAATAATATTTCACATCCATTAGCCTGGTTTTGAAAAACTGTAGTTAAAGACTACTGCATGAATTACCACCAATTCAGCTGGTGTCAATTAACTTCTTTGGTTGTAAGTTTCTTTGGAGGTTGAATAGAATAGGTTGGGAGGTGGGTGTAAAGAATCACACTATCATAAATATCCAAACAAGCACTACAGTATCAATTTTGAAGCAAGCAAAAACAATTGCTAATGCAAAAAAACTTACTTAACAGAAGGGAGTTGACGAGGAAGCCGAATGCGTCTCATAGTTTCTGCATATGGTTTTCAGTATCTACTGTGTCAAAAAAACTGCAAGAAAACCACAGTCGGTCCTACAGATGGCTGCACAATTGATTGTGCTATACGTTGTAATTAGTTGTTAATTAACCTCTGGATGGCACTATTGCCATTCTGGTGGTTTCATCAGATAACAAACAAGCTCTGGGTTAGGACCAGCTCCAAAAATAAAAACAGTGATTGAGTTTTATCCCTTTGAGATAACTACTCAAAACCAACTTGCAGACTACTCCAAATGCAAATAATGGGCATCACCAGGTGTATGACGTAGTGTACATTANTCTGTCAGACATCCTACACATAACTAATCANTGGTGTAGGAGATAGGATGCAGTCGCACTCCCAAGTGTTATTTGTCAAAAACTCTGGCAAAACCNAANAAATTTGNGCACAGAAGTTACATTTTTTACAATATTATTGAAATTATACTTCTTTGTTATTGAGTGCATAAATAAAAGTTTATTAGGTCATAGAAAACACATTAAATCAGGGGTGCAAAAATGCAGTCACACACTCGCTCCGCATGACCAAAAACTTAGAATGTGCGAAACTTTTTTATTTATTTTTTACATTTTATAATTTATGCATATGAATTCTGTATGGCAAAGCTTATATGTGTGCGCTACTAACATTCACAGAAAATTTTGCACCCCTGCATTTTATATATATATATAAAATCAACAAACTGTTCCTATTAACTTCATGTTTTAGTTTGTGAGAGTTGATGAGCAACCGACTCACTTGAAAGTTTGTGGAAAAATGATAAAATAAGGGCATTTCTTTATTAATTGTACACTGTAAGAATAGAGTATGCTAAAGGGCACCTACTGCATTTTAATAGAGTTCATGCCAGGCACGTACAGAAAAACTTTTGTTGTTAATTTAAAATACAGTGTCTGGATGAACACATTTTGTCATGCAGTTTTTTGCATGTTACATGTCATATATATATGTGAAGTTGAATAGATGATGTTGTGAGACTCACAGCACAGTCATAATATGATACAAGCTATATCATAATATGATACAAGCGTATGTCATAATATGATACAAGCGTATGTCTTCAGAGAAGAAGCAGCTTCAAGCATACCTCAGCTAGGTGTGAGGTTCCTTTCTGACAGCAACAGCTGGATTGTGAATAGAACTCAAAAACTCAGAACTATGAGACAGATGCTCAGAGCACTGAGCCAGCAGGCTTCTGACTATGTTCTTGCACAGCATACATTTTTCAGTTGGGTTTTCACCCTCTAATGCCAAACTCAACAGATTTGTAAAGCTTCAAATTTGTTTGTTTCTATGGCCAATGAAACAGGTTTTCGCGCAACTGTCCATATCAACAGATTAGTTATGTTTCGAACTCGAACCTTTCAATTGAAAATTTTGAAAAATTCATCAAGCGCGAATTTCAAGACACCCTTGAATTCCTCTTGACCGAGGTTTACGAGTACTCAATGTTGAGTGGTTTGGGGAGGGTGCTGTGGGGGGATTAGGAAGCAACTTGAGGTGAGGCAATTGTTTTGAGTTGCTACTCAGTTCAGTGTTTGAATATGCATAATATATAAGCTTTATGGACTTATTTTCTGATAGAAGTTATTAGCCTAGGTCCAATTGTAACAAATCTGTGCATGTGATCGTTAACACCTTAGCTGCCAGTGTGGTTTCAGCTTAGCACAACAGTTTACACGTGTCTTTGCAAGTCCATAGTTCCTCCGCCGATTGCGCTAGAGAGCTGTTTAAACCCTTAAGACTTCGAGTCTGCAATGAAAAATTTTTTTTAAATTTTGTGTTTTGGATTTTTTGTGAGTGACATCGTAAGTGGAACAATTTTGGCCTTTTTGGCCCACTTTATCTGGCCCTGGGACCACACCACTAGATGATAGTATTTCGCTCTAGTTTTTATTAGAAAATAGGCTAGAAACTGAGCCTTTCAATACTTTGGATGACATGATAAGGTTTTGGGTTCAAACGTTATGACCTAAAACAACAAATAATTAAGGTGGCTGTACAGTCTAATTGCTTTAGGCTTAACTCTGCCAAGTCCACAAGGACAAAATATGCCAAATTGTGTTTCAGAATATGCCAAACAGCACAAAAATATGCCAACTTTTATTTTCATGCAAAAAAC
>JGI24022J15233_10011503_pt1 | contig 10103 bp, 7 predicted proteins | sample Ectturendosymbi2_FD_15233 | JGI IMG/M metagenome (IMG submission 15233)
CCGCACACCGCCGATCAAACTCCGCCAACGCAGCGAAACCACACGTCTCCGTGACACGTAACCTGCATTCGGGCAACAAGTATTTGGCCCTGCCCGTCGTTTCGCCGCCGTCGCCATTCTGCGGTGCTCCAGCAGCGCTTCACGCTAATCGCACAGCAGCCGCAGCAAACGAGACGATCGCAGCGCGCCCAGGTTACGAGAAGATGACTGGCGCAACGGGTACTTTTTCCCGTCCCATGAGGAATATGTTTATGTGACGCAAGGCTTCATTGCTAAAGGATATGTATAATGACTTAACGACATCATATTCTTACGCAGAAACGCGAACGTTGTGTATGAAGGATTAGGTCCTAATGGGTTGCCCTGTTGCGCCTGAGCGTATTGCAAAGTATGCTTTCTAAGAGCCATCCTGTACACAGTGCAATAAGGTGAAACGACAGTACACGGTCCTAAATAAGTAAATGCCTGTCAACCATGCTCCAGTCGTAATTAAAAGTCAGCCGGAAGCATTCTCAGACCCTAAAGCACAAATCGAAATGCATCGACATAAGGAAGAGCTTTGGCGCGTTCGACGTTCACCATGTGTTGTAAAGTTTTCTCTTTTCTTACAAAAGTTTATTTCTCACTTTCCACCAATCTTACTTTTACAAATTTGAAGAAATTTTCCACGTCAATTGACCGTTAAGTCTTACCGCAAATTATTATATTTGCCAATTGTCGTAGCGTATAACCTGGAAGTGGCAGGTGAGCAACAACACAATATTTGCTTTTCAGTTCGTATTTTTCTCGCGCATGGACAAGTCTTCTGCTCGGGACATGCATGCACCTCCTATACAAAATCGTTTGGTAAAAACAGCCTGCAGTATAAAACTACTTTCTAATTCATTTTTGTTTTCTCTACCCTAACGCTTTTCATTTAGCACTAAAAGCCAAAATTCAAATATATACGTAAAAAATTCAAGGATTCCAGCAAATGCAAAGGCTTGTGTTTCTTCTTTTCATTAAATAATACAACACCTTCCTGATAATCACTTTCCAAACACTTCTTCGTTGACATCACACGCCCATTCGAGGTGCAGCGTCACAATGCGGCGCTGGAATTTCCTCCGCTGTGCAAAAGCGCCTGTACTCGTAAATCAGACATCATGCGTTGCGGTGTGTTTGAAGCTATTTTTTGAAGTTGTGTAATAAAGACATACGAGATCCCCACACAGAACAACCGCCCTGGAAAGCTCGCAGAGATGGCTGCAAGCCTCTGCAGTGTGCTCATCCGAAAAAGGCAAACTGGGGATTTTTACATTTTGTTCGCTTGTATACGCTGGGTGTGAAGTGTCACTTAAGTTGTTGCTATTTCTTACAAGTACTCATTTTTACGTTCCACGAAGGTGGTGTTTTATCGTTTGACTGCTGGTAATTCTGTGAACTCCCAGGGGCTTCATATCGTTAGCAATACGTATTACACAACTACTGACAATAGCCACGGTACTATATTGCTGTACTGTTGGCAAGTACCATAACAAGACACCGTTTGTGACAAGCAGTTGCTAGATGTTTTCAGGAGCTTCATCACGATGGATGAAAATATGAAGATTTATCTGTCGAATATCAGTGCTCAGAGGTCAGTTGCAGTTAATTCTGTTAAAACAGTCAAAGCTTGCATCTTTGTCAAAAGCGTTACAATATCGGTCACAGTCTATAGATGCAAACTCCAATTTTCATGTTCAGTCTGAACGACTGTATGCACCTACTTCATTAAAATTAATTCCGGTTTCATTCAAACTAAACTTTTATGCACCTAAAAAAATCTCATTGCATCTCAAAGCACAATCTGTTGATTTCTTAGAACAATTTACAACCGATTGTTTTCGACTCCGGCATAATTTGTTTTCAACAGCTAAAAGATGCTTCACCAAAATTATATAATGTTTTCACCACAGCGTCGAAACTAGAGCAAAAACTGGCCGCCTTCTGTTTAAGTCGCGAACAAGGCTGCTGCTCATTTGCGTTTGATGCAACGACGTTGACTGACTTCGTTTCCTGGGTTCTTTCAAGCCAGGAGCGGGAAACCTATTTGCTATCATGGGCCGCATGAATTGTGCATTATTGCTGGCGGGGCCCAAAATCAATTTTTTCCTAAAATTCTACCTTTATCTAACTGCGAGGAAGAGTGACTTCTCTTGGGTTACTATCTAAGTATCTGATTATCATAGAGTTTCGTTTTGACGCGTTGTTGTGCTCTAACTTGGGTAACTCCAAAGTCTGATGCGGGCCATATCAAATGTTCACGCGGGCTGCAGGTTCCCCCCACCCCTGAGCAATCGAAGAGTTCGCGATGTTTACCTGAAAAATGTCTTCGCGCCCCGACAACAAGACATAAAAACAGTAAACCAATGATCATCATCACCTCTGTGCGCGCACATGGTCGCAAACGCAATTCTAAGAATGTCGAACCACGGCACTACGGATTCTATCTACTCATATAATCGGCTTATTTTAGATTTGGAAACTTTCAGCGGACCAAAGGTCCTGTTACACAGAATCCAACTATTCCCACCTTGAGCGCCATCTGCTGGCAGTAAATCTGATTGTTTGCTGGTGTCTTCAGTAATTATAGGCTTCATATCGGTGTTGTCGGGCTGTTTTGATATATCATGCAGTGTGCTTGGAAGGGCCTTGAATATTTGCTTTACACCTAAAATATAAAATTTTGTTGTTTTTCAAGCTACCGCTGTTCATCATTTTTATCTTTTTTCAAGAAGACCGTTAGTACAACAGTCAGTTTTATAGCGAACAGCTTCATCTGACCCTTGACCTCAGCGTTCAAGAACCACAAAAACAAACGAAATTGAATGAAAGCTTAGATTGAAAGTAGAGATTTGTCGAACAAACCTTTCGCACTTGCGGTTAAGACACGATCCGAGTCGCTGATATCTAACAAAGTCCTCACAAGTTCGTTGAATTTTTTTGTTTCGTCACAGGACGTCTCCGAGTAGCACGTTACTACAAAATATACAAAAATCAACAATGTTTTGCTGTCGGGCTGAGCACAGAGATGCTAAAAAATCGGAATTTTGAGCGTCTTTTTGCTATGCAACGCCAAAATGTTTTGTGAAAACGTAAAGTCAAAAAAAGACTCAAAAATTTTTCCGACGCATTTTGGTGTAGCCATCACTTCTAAGTTGACCATGTACAGCCGCAATATCATGCGTACATTGGCCATAGATGGGTTGGAAGTATTCCATGCTGTAATCGACGGCATGAACTGTCCGATAAATTTTTCGTGTGTTTGTTGGAGTTTAGAAAAAAAAAGAAGACATCCCCAATGTAGAAAAGCGCAGAGCAGTCAAATAGCTAGTCTGCGCGGTGCACTTATCAACATGAAGAACAGGTGATGGCAGCAGTTTCAAGGTTAAAAACTGTGTCGCTTCAATTTAATGTTGTCCAAACATTTAAAACGCTACCCAGTTGTGCTGTGAATCGATTGCAAAAGTAAGACTCGTCGGATCCTTTCGGTGTTGAGAACTACTACCTATTTATGTTTTGCTTAGCATCATTTATCTGAGTAATTGTTCGCGTATCCACCGAGGAAAGTGTGCCCTAGAACTTTACTAAATACAAGCTGTTTTGCAAAACTGCCATTCTCTGATCGTCGCACCCTGGACCCCGGTGATGCCAGAAAAATTGAACTATGTGTTATACGTTAAACGCAAATCATGCATTCAAGTTTTATTTTTTCAGCGTCGTCTTTGAAAATGGCCCCAAAAGCGAAGCTTCTCACATGGCAGAACTGAAACAAAAGTACAAAGAGTCTATAGATGAGTTAAACACACCATTCGAACTTCTTCAACGATGGCGTCTAATGTCCAAACATCTGAAAACAAAACCTAACCTCACCTGAGCAGTGCCGCAGCATTCTTTGGCAAAGTTCTTTCAGTGAGGATGGTCTGCGTTCTGGCGTCGCAACCGGCAATCCCCCCTTGATTTCAGTTGCCGCGTGATCGCTCTCATGACGGGTCACGTGACCGACTTTCAATTGTTCGGCAACACCAAGGCACTGCGTGTTCGGAGAAGTTTCATGCCGACTTTTGCACGGGTCGCTGAGATCTCGCGTTTCAAGAGCGACATCTTCACAGTCATCGAAATCGTTTTGCTGCACCCGGTTCCCATTTCGAATCTCTACGTCAGCGCAGCCATCTGGTGACGTGCTGGAAAAAGTGTCACAGGCTTTGCCGAAGTCTGTCAGATCCTCGCTTTCGGAAAGCGCCTTGTCGTCTGGATGATCGTTGCCGGGTGCCTCTATGCTGCCGCTTAGTGTCCGCGTTGCAAGGAACGGCGGCTGTGAACGGGGCGAGCAGCTGACGACCGGCGACTCGTCGTCTTCCTGTTCCGCTTCGTGCAGCGTGGCTTGAATTGGAAACGGACTGTTGCAATTGCAACGAGAAAGTGGTGAGGTTTTGCAAAGTTGACGAAGAGGACACTTTAATAAGGCAAGTATGCCGCTAACGGAGTGCTGGTAAAGTGACAAGCAACACGCACCCTGGGATGTGTTATCATGAACCATTTTTTTGTGTTTTTATGGACCATGAACAGGGTTGGGAAATTCAGAGAAAAGAATCCGCAGAAATCGGATTTTAAACTACCCGAATCGAAAATGCCAATTTAAACAAGATAATAGAATTCGGATTTTATCTTTCACAAGGTCTTTAATGATGAATATGTGTAGCGTAATGTCACGTTTTACTGGTCATTCGGCTTCATTTTGCATACAAACTCGCACTGTAGGTTATGAGCAATCAAAGAAAACAGAAATTGCAAGCTTCATGAAGTTAAAAGTTCGACCAAATAATGCTGACACGCCAGGCTGGTGACGCAGCAATGCTTAATGTTTGCCTTCTCTAAAGCAATTGGATCTAAAATATCTTGCAGCACCGCTGCAACGTAAGCATCTTCTGCGAAATCTATTTGCAGCGCGGGATTACTTTCTAGTTGCGATCTCGTTTAACGAGCGAAGAATTAAGAAAACATACTGCACTGCAATAAACTTGCGCTTTGATTGTAATTTTGTTGATGTTGTGATTAATAAAATGCCTTCATGTCGGTTTTGCTGCATTATCGGAAGCTAAAAATTCAGAAGATTTGGTTTTCTCGATTCGATTTAACTATTCCGGATTTAGTTCTAGAATAGCGAAATTTTCTGAATTGCCCATTCTTGACGACAAGCCTGAGGCACACACGTAAATAACAAAAAGCGCAATAAATTCACGAAATTCAACCCTCAGCTGCATTGCCATGAACGAATCGTTTGCAAAACGACAAATCTTGACAGCGGCGCATATTTTGAGAATTTTCATTTACAGAGAGTCTGCTTCTGACCACTTTCAAACAAAACGCTTCGTTGCAATGACTTACGTGAAAAAGAGCTCTAGCACAAGTAAGTGCTGTTACAAGCAAACAAGCTGCATCCTGGTCGTTGTGTTTTGTTTTTCGACAAGTTTTAAAGATACCGCAATTGCTTCAATGCCTCTATACAGCGCACGTACGAAAAAAGGTTTGTGCTCTTAAAACAACACATTCCGGAAACGTTTGGCCGGAAATGTATAGAAACGCATTTTCTTTCAAGAACGTTTGTGCCAAGCACTGGTCTGAAATGAAACAGCTGAAAGTCTAGCCATGAAAGCCAGCTGTTAAGCATGGAAGAGGGTTCGTTTTACGTTCTCACATGCTCAAGCATTCAGAACTTGGAGAGCGAGGTGCGGAAGATAGTCAGGAATTTGTTAATTTGTGATCGACGTGAAACGGCGTTTTATCCACATACTGGAAGTCTTGCCACCAACGGCGTAATCGGGGGATAACGCGGGGGGGGGTCGCCATCCTAAGTTTTTGAAAGGGGAACCGAGTGCCCTACTTCATGTTGCATCACAAAATCGGACGTTTTATGATCGATTTTTGGGCAAACATTTCAAGTAAATATCCCACTGTGCCGACTGTAGCAAGTCGACACCTTCGTTTCGACAGACCGTTCTTCCAGTTCGTCTTTCGGTTCCGCACCACTTCTCGCAGCGCACAACACTTTTTTACGCCGACCGAACAATCCCGCTTTTCCAGTAACTTGGAGAAAAAAACCCTGGGCCCTAGGTGTAGAAGTGAATGTAGTAATTAATATTTTGACAATCAAAATGCGTCAAAGTCCAAAACCTTTGTACCTCAACGGGCAAGCGCCATCCATTGCGTTGACGTCTGCAAGTCCTCCAGCATCGGCGCTATTGCTTCGTTCGAAAAAGGAATCGAAGTATTCGTTCTGCGAGATCGCTCGCACCACTCTTACGATGGCGCCGCTGCCGACGCTGCAACTCGACTGACTGCTTGACGAGAGCGACCTGTCGAAGCGACACGTCACCAATGCAAGCAAAATAAATAAAAAAGGTTGTGTTTGAAAGCTGTGCAGCGGGTTTTCGACGTAAAAATTACAATGAAAGTCCTTTTGTATCGCAGAAGTTTTTCACCGCTGCTCGCCAAGCGGTTCAGCAAATACAATCCCTGATGACACTGTGATGTTTGACAAATTACACGTTGCCCTTTCGCAAAAGTCAGTGTAGCGTTTATTGAACACTGCAAAAACGTTTTCCTCCGAGATCTTGCACTCGCGTATTTATTGTCACTCACAAGATCGACATTAACGGAAGTCGGGCACACATGGGATCGCAATTACTGCTAAAAATTGATAACCTTTTCACTGAGGACATCAAAAATGTTTGTCAAGACGAGATTTTGTACCACGCGGAGTGTAAGTCTGTAATCGTAGCATAGGGAACCATGTTGACACGAACGTGTTTGCCTCTCTAGCAGTCCTAATTGCTTGGTTTTGTGGAGAATGAAATATACATTTGACGATATTCGTTGTTTTCAGCAGCTTTGTGAAGCTATAAGCTACGTATCTCAAACACCACAGAAAACTAAATTTTGCAAGAAGAATGTTTGAATCTTAAGTAGCGTAAGTGCAGGAAACTTCAATGTTTGAAGTGCTAGCTGTATAACAGTAGAACTGTCTGGAGTTTACATCAGCATTATGTTTCCAAACGGAAGAAAATGCATACAAATTTTCCACATGCTCAGGCGTTTTTGCAGTAATTTCTTCAAAAACAAGGTTTTGAACAAACGTTTAAGTGTGTTCACTAGCATTTTCATTTTCTGCGTGCTTAGTTTGCACGATTTTAAAAAAGTTTTCGTTTACACGAGTATTTTGCAGAAAACTATGACATATAGCCGTTTTTCAGCATTTCGCACAGAAGATGGGTTAAAACCGTAAAACACCATACTATGCCGACAGGCGTTAAAAATAAATCGCTTTGTCACTTTCCGTCGTGGCAGAAACCAAAACTGTGCAGTTTTATCGTTATCAGATGCCAGCATTACTCTTCACAGGCAATCAAAGAAGCAGCGAAATAGCAAACAGTTTCTGGTCCACTGTCTACGTTTAGTTGGGGGAACGATCGGCGAAAAAATCCCATACCAGTCTCCTGTGTTTGTTTTTACAGTGGAGCTTTTTTTTGTAACCAGCAAAAAGTCGATAGAAACAGTTGTTTTTCCTAAGAAAAAAATCGGAAAACTCTTACGCAGTTTAAATTGCAAAGAAGTTTGCTCTGGTCTTCATGGCCGAGCCGCTGTTGGACTAAAATAAACAAAACCGGGAACTGCACCAATGCGAAAATCTCAAACGCAGTGACAGAGCCAGCACAAGCGTCAACATCAGATCATTGCCTGCATTCAAACTATTTGCGCCTCTTGTTTAATTATTGAGCAATAAAGTTAGCAAAAAAATATTTCTTTTCCATTTACCTCATCAAAGGCGACACTTGCTTTATTTGGAACCCGAGTTTTTGCAACTTTTCGTCAGCTGTTTTGGAACTGGTCGTGTTTACTCGAGAATCTTCGGACAAATGCCGTGAAAGACGGCTTGCCTGGGGCTGACTTGCTGAGGACGTTGAAGCAGAGTACTCACTATCTTCTGCAACGTGAATGAACGAACTTATACATCTGGCTTCAAAACAAAGGATTTTATCAAGCTTTGAAACACTGTATTGTTTTGAAGTACCGTGAAAAATTCAGTAGAGCTTATTCTCATATTGTTGTAAAGTATCAAAAAGATATATTATCAAGAAACGGTTTTGAAAACGCAGAAAAAATGTTTTACCGCAATTCCACAAAGGCGTGAACTGCTTTATAGCCAAACGTTTTTAAGCATGTAGAGATAAACTGTAGACATGTATCAAAACTACATCGCGGTAAGAGCGAATTAAGTGGTGGGGTATGTAGGCGCTTGCGCATATGCGGCCACTTGTCACAATACCTCACTGCAGCCCTGAAACCGATGAGAGAAACATGCAGGAGAACATCATGGCAGTGACATCATCGCACAGGACACAACAGATATGTTGCTCACAAATGACGTAAGCATGTTCCGCCAGATCAAAACGAAGAGATTGCGCGCGGTTCGCTCCTAAGAAGCGGCTCCAACGTGAGCAATAAACTATATGCACCAGCAAAAAAAGTGACTCTAGTGCGATGCGTTCTGTGTGTCTTGGATGATGGTGCGGTCGATCGCGCCAGGAAGTTCGCAGTAAACGATGAAAGAACCAGTTGTAACTTCAAAAGGAGCGAGATATATTGCGCGGGGCGAAACATTGCCCATGGTTGCATGAAATGTTTTCCTTCAAAGTTTGTGCATATAAACCGTGAAGTCCTTAGAAAATTTAAGGGTCCGTAAAACCTTTTCTTCAATGGCATTTAGCGGATGGGGCAATCACCTTCTCTAAAAGATAAAACATTTTACAGGCGCCTTCCGCCGCGCTGCAGTTTCGTTAGGACAACGATCTTTGCAATATGCTGCTAGTTCAGCAGTTTTCTTTGATTGGATTTTGATTTGATCTTTTTAATAAGCATCGCCAGGCTTAACACTTTGCCGTAGTTCGTCGTCGAAACTGGCTTGAAACTGCTATAAAACCCAAATTATGTCCGAATGGATTATTATTTATTGACACGTGAAGAATACGCAGCAGAGTAGAAGAACGACGTTGCGTTGGGGTACGAGAATCAAAGAGGTGAAAGTAGGTGTACCCTGGACAATTGCAATATGTTAATAAAAACAGAAGAGTCTCTTGTATCACGTTCCACTTTCAAAATGATACTTCTTTTAAAATAAAGATTACAATGGACATCAAATTACATTTTCCGGGAAACCGCTATTTCGTTTTTAAGGATTGATTTCAGAAAATCATCTGTTTATTTGCTTCTTGTTCATCATTTCGATTCGACACGAATATATCAATCAATATCAACAAAAAGATCACTGACCACAAAGATGAGACAGAGTAAGAGGCACAGGAAAATAGTGAAACCAGCAAAACAGAGAATGCTGTCAAAGTTCGTAACCTTAAACACGACTGCACCCACAGGAAACGGAATTGAAAGCACAGCGAAGCTTTTAAGACGACCAACTGGCCAGGCACGGGTGATCCGTCTTGAACCATTATCAAAATTGGCCACGTAACGTTAACTAGTCCACTGGAGAAGTTATCTGACAGGTGAAAAATGTTTCGTTCTTGCTGGAAACGTTTTCAAAAAGATTACACTTTGACGACCTTGTTGAACCAGAAGGTTTTCATCCTAAATTTTACGCAATTGTTGTGGCGTTTGTTGTGCAAAAGAATTAATAGAAAAATCCAGTCATATCCGATCACAGCTATATCCATTCGTCATGGTTGTCAATGAGGCAGTGTGCATAGTTTGATCACTTGAAAATCGTACTTTTCTTAAAACGCTCTTTCAGCTGAGACTTTGAAATGCACTGTTTCTCCAACTTGGGCTTGTTTGTGATATGGTCCCTATGGTCTGTCTTACGTCTACTGAGTGTTCCATATAGAGCCTTGAAAACTTTTTGCTAACGTTTAGTGCTTCTTCTTATGAAACATTTTTTGGCTTGTTTAAAGTTTTCTTTGCAGCGTAAGCAGCGTTGTATACACATGGAAATCAAGTTGACCATCATCAACGCAAAAGTCTGCAGCGTTGTGAGCTTCTCTGTGTAGATCTAAAAGTATCAGGGGGGG
>JGI24022J15233_10011504_pt1 | contig 10102 bp, 10 predicted proteins | sample Ectturendosymbi2_FD_15233 | JGI IMG/M metagenome (IMG submission 15233)
TCTAGGTAAAAACAGGTTTTTAGAGGTTGCTAGTCTTGTGGAGTGATAATGAATTGAGCTGAGTGGAATAAAATATTCATCTTTTATTTTAGAGTAGGCTATTTTATGTCTCTGTTTCCACCCCGCTGGACACCAAGAAGGGGCGCATTTATATCAGAGTGGTGCCATTTTAACGGGTCGCCAAAGACGTTTGGTGAGCAGTTACCTCAAACTGCCCACCTGGATCCATTACTGAAGACCACTAACGCTGCAGCCAAACATTTGTGGCCTACATCATAAGAAAACAGCGAGTAATTTATGAACATATTTCCAATAGAGTATTCCACACTAGTTGGTCCCTACTGAAAGTTATAAAGGTTTTCATTAGAAGCTCAGGTATTTGACTGTGTTGCCTTTGCGGGACTTTTCAAAATTTTCAAACGATAACCTACGAACCTGCTAACACACTAATCATGCATGTTATGTACCATCTTGCATAACAAAGTCGGGTGTGGTCATCAAAAAGCGTGGAAGAGATCGAAATGTTACAAAGCTCAAATTGCTGCTGATCAGTGATCACTGATCACCATCGTCTCTTTGTTCGGCTTCAGTTACAGAAGGGTTTTTCATAAATTGTTTCCTTAATGGTGTCAGCACATTTGCTTTTGGCATTTTTGCACTGATCACAGAGCGTTCTTTTTTCAGCATACCAATAGCCTCTTGAGATTTCATCCAATTTTGGCGCATGGAAGTATTCACCTCCAGTTTTCAGGAGTGGTTGACGCGGNCGATTTGAAAATCCTTTCTGCATAGCAGTCTTTTGAAAAACATCTGATGCAACTTTTAGGTCTTCAGCTGCACTTGTAGGCCTATAGAATTTCACNGTCTCAAGGTGACGAAACAATAAAAGAAAAAACCGAGTGTTCAATCGTAATGTTGCGAAATTTTGCAGTTAACAGTGCCAACTAGCCTAAGCCTCGATAATAGTAATGATAATTCAGGACTGGTAACGATGTTTTGCAACATAGCCTATGAACCGTCGAAAACAATTAAAAGAATCGAGGTTACGTTCGCATTTGCAATTGAATCTACAGAATAGTTTGAGGTTGCAGACGTGATTGCTGCAAAGTTACAAAACAATTTTTGCAACGCTATGTGCAAGGTTTGAAAATGTGTCAGTGTGCCAGAACATAGCACATTACGCACAAGCCTGAAGCTCGAGCACGATACCCTTAATTACAAACTAAAGTGCCGCAAAACGAAGGTTGTTACTCTGTCTGGTAAGCAGGGTCAAGAGCAGGCAACATGCAAGATGTATCTCGTTCGCGGCATATGTGTTTCCTGAATGGAAAACACTTCACCGGCTGTGCGGCGGTTTCATCTCAAAGCAATTGGTTGCTGAATTGAAAATGCCGGGATGGGCCGCAGGCACTGCGAGCCAGCAAGCAGACCTTGAAAACGTGATCCGCTGTGGTAGGGCAATGGCATTCCTGTGGATTCTTATGCATTCTGCAGCAAGCTTAGATTAGCTACTTGGTAATTAGCTGGGTCGACCTTCTGGATGAAATTCTATAGGTTTGCGAGTTATAGCGCAATATTGCTAAGCTCTCACACTGACGAACATGTTCTGTTGGAAAGAGTCCTATGTTTTACTGTGCTCTGAATGTGGTAGTTGTGCAATGTATGTGCACCGTAACGTACATTTAATTAAAAATTTAACATGTTTCAGTTGCTCTTCAGATTGAATGCAAGGTTTTAAAAGCTAAAGAAACTGCCTGGTTGTTAGCTTGTTGTTTTGCCTGGTGTGTGTAGTGTGGTACAGTTTTTGTTAATAGTGCTGTGAACATCAATAAATGCCCTTTGATTTTGAAATACTTTTGATGAGATATCCATAGGCAACTCACTCGGACTCCCTGTCAGTCTGACATATTTAAAATAACTGCAAGAAAATCAGATATGGGCAGAGGTGAGCACACAGCCCGACATTTATGTTAAGATTATTTTGTTACTCATGCTGGTTCAATATAGCAATGGTCTTAACATACTTGGTCAAGTAACTAGCCTCCACATAGGCAACAATCAAACCAATCACTACTTTTTTATAGGAAATTGCTATCATGTAACTTTACGCTACTAGTTTTTGTGTACCAATCACCCAAGTCTAGGGGTCTCCAAACAGCGGCCGAAAGACCAAATCTGGCCCACGAAAGCATTTATCCAACCTGCTAAAACATTTTGTCAATGAAAAAATGACACATTTATGAAAGTGGACTTGGTAGATGGTAAAACAATCATACTACATAAGATGTCTAGCCTGCAAACTGTTGTGTAATTGCTTATGTGGTCCCTGGACAAAAAAATGAGACCCATGGTCTAGCCTCATGGTCTAGCCTAAGCACAGCTAAGAAGCATTGGAATTCCAGGTGCATATGTTAGTTACAAAAAAGTTAAAGTTCATAAGCTATTGCAAAATGAATAGACATGCTCTGTTGCTTTTAAGTATGCTTGTTGTGAAACTATTGCTAAGAAGTGTAAGGCTATTAAGTATATTATTTTTCATTCACAGTTGTAAGACTATTAATTTATTTTTGAAAGCGCTCACATGACTAAAACCATATTTTCAATGTGAATTGGCGTGTGAACAAGGAACGTTGTAACCTAGGTTGTCAATAGCAAAATTTATAAAAATAATTATAGTGCAAAGGAGTACTGTAAAGATTGCCATGTGTATTAGGTTGCTTTGTTCATTGCATGGAAATTCGAATTTTTTTTTATAATGTCAAATTGAGTTGTTGTCTGTATGTGATGCATTGTCATCTTTTTCTCATAGCTAATTACTTTGTCTTTGGAATAATTGAACTAAAATTTTCAACTAACATTATAAAATACTCAGCTTTGGAATGCATTTGTCAATCCCTCAGAGCATGTTAGCCTGTAAAAATGACTATTTGTAAAATCTTGTGAATGTAGCCAGTGATACTTGTGTTTCAGATGGAGTGTGAGATTGTAATCTAATGTTTTCATAAGTGTAATTAAGTCCTGCTTTCATGTGCTATAGTTGTTTGTTGTGTATTGTTTGTGGAGATTTGTTGGTTTAGAGCAGGAGTCTCGTATGTGGACCGCATATGGTCCACACAAGCGTTTTGTGTGGCCTGCAATGCTTTTGGGAATTTTCGGATAATTAACAATTATGTTATTTAGTTGATTCACATGTGTTTAAAAGTGCTTGGCTAGCAAGTGAACATGTTCTTTTTAAATTAATGTAGAGATGGTTAGAAATGATTTGCCTGTAATACTTTTTGCAGGAAATGTGATGTAAAAGCTGTTTCTATTAAGGTTCAGGTATCACCGTTGTTGCAGCTGCATCATAATATGGCTCTTGGGTTACTTAAGCCCTCATTTGGCCCTTGAGCAATTTCAGTTTTAAGACACCTGCCTTANGAGTTTCTAATAACTCTGACTTTATGTTAACACCGTAGTTAAATGTTGCTTGTAAATTGGGTTGTTTTGNTAATGCAAGTTTATTTCACGTGGTCATAGTCACACGTGATAGTTATTTCTAAGGTGTTGTTTTTTTGCATGCAAGCAAATCAGTGTTGATTTACTTTCATGTTAGTGCGGTATCTATCAGTACAAAGCACTATCAAGTTATCAAGAAACCTGAAGTAATGTGTCTCACCATCCCCAGTTTCACTTGTAGATAATCACATTCCTTGTGGTTCATGCTTAACAATTAACAAGTTGGCATTCATAGGTGATTCATGGCAGGAGAAGTTCTTTCAGGGCATATTGTAAACTGGTCATTCATAACTTTTATGATGCAAGGGTTATTGCTTGTTGCTATTGAAGTTCAATATTTATAGAAAGATGTAAGATGTTAAAAATTACCACATCAAATGTTTTGCCTGTGTGATTTCACTCAACAGCCTTCAGTGGGTGAAACAAGTGTCAATTGCCTTTAACTGACATTTCAGTGGATTTGGTTTTCATATTTATGGAGAATTTCACTACCAGCATGTTTCTAGTACTCGTGTACTCAATTAGCATGGGCTTAAATCACCAATATCTTGAATACGTAGAGCTGGTTGTGAGGCATAGTGGTCGAATGTGCACCTTTAAAGTTATACGTACAGTATTTCTAGCCTCTCTGGTTTGCTGACTGTTCAACCAAGGGTTTGAATGAAGCTTCGAGTGCTGCTATTGACTTGCTGCTAATGTAGCACATTCGTCATTTTTTCGTCACTAAAGTAATGACATGGCCCATGAACAGCATACGGGGTAGTGTAGCCAGCCCAAAAATTGGGAGGGCCAAGAAGTTTGATTTTAGGAAAATAACACTATTTTGTTTGAGATACTGCTTCTCCATGCACAAAATGACTGTTCTAAAAATTTGGAGGGGGCTTATGGCCCCCCTGGCAACGCCTATGAATGTACGTCAGGATAGATGACGATTCTGACACCCTGATTGTTGTCAAAGCGATTGTATTGAAAGTTTTAACGCTGTACTATGCAGTGTTTTTTGTTTGAAGTTGAACTTCTCATTCTGTTCTAAGAAAGCACGTTCTCCATTTTTGCAGAAGCGTTTGTCACACTAGCGACCAACGACACCTATTGCAAAGGAGCAGTTGTGCTTGCTCAGTCATTGCGCAATCACAACACTCAAAAGGAGATAGTCGTGCTAATCACTCCACACGTATCACAGGAATGTAGGTTAGTATCTAGAACTTTCACTCCTGGTAATGTTAACCATCTTACCGGATTGATTGTATGGTCCTACACACTGTTGTGTTACAGGTGTTTGTTGGAATTCATTTTTGATCACATTGTCTGCGTGAACGTTCTTGACAGTGAAGATGACGCACATTTAGCTTTGCTCAAGCGACCTGAGCTAGGTGTGACTTTCACCAAGATCCACTGTTGGAATCTAATACAATATGAGAAGTGCGTTTTCATGGACGCCGACACAATGGTAACTGCATATAACGAATTATTACTACTGTAAAATTTACTCAACCAATATATGAGTCTGCACCGAAACTACGGAAGTGATTTGATGCACCCGCTCGTAAACAACATATTTATGCAGCTTTCTAACCGAGACATCAATACCCACAGAATTACGATTTACAAAGCTATCCGGCAAAATTTTTGTTGACTTCCTGCATAAAAATGCAGTGACGCTTAACTCCTGTGTGGAAAAGCTTTCGTCCATTAGTTGAAATTTCAAGCTGATTCAATGGATCCTGTGTTTTGACCCTCAATTGAAAGCTCAGCAAGAGTCGTTTAGTCGCTTTTGTGAGACATGAATGATTTCTTAATAATATGTTTCACGAACAAAAAAATTGCCTCTTTCGTTTATGCAACATTAAAACTTGCGTTCCTGTTGTCACACATTTATTCGAACCCGCATTCCCTTGGGAGGTCGCCTGGTAACTGCCGTTGGTTTTCAAACGTCTTGTGGCAAACTCATTGTTTTGCTGGTTCCACAAAGTGCGGCCAAACGGTTAGAACTGATCGGGCCACCTAGTTCTTGGCCAACTTCTTTAAACTTTCCCTCTGGTTCGCTCAGGAGTAAAAATTATCTTTTCGACGTAAGAGCATTCTAGTCACGTGACCGAGCTTCAGCAGTTGGCATTTTTCTGAGCGGCGGAAAGGTTCAAAATTAAGATTCTTTCAAATTTGACAATTGCCCACGTTGTCGCTTTTGAAACGTTACGCCGTGAAATCTTCGTAAACACCCAACTCTGCCGCTTGTACTTGTTACTTGTGATAGGGCTATTTTGTCCTGCAAAGACAGATATGAAAACTGTAGACTGCGGTGTTGGAGAATTCTCGATGCGTCCACGAAAAGTCGAAACTCTACATTATGTGTTTGCTTCACCAACCCGTGAGTCAGTCTTTTATTCCATCTTCGGACACTCGTGCACGTTGCCCTACGGTGTTTTGACTACTCTCAACCTGTTGCAGTGTTTCGTCACTGCCAGTGTGCACTGACATGAATTTCTATGGAGAAATATGACCATGAGCACCCACTGTTGGGAGCGTTTTTCAGAAGATGTCAACAGCACCAAATGTGTTTTTCAGAAGATGTCAACAGCACCGAATTGTTTACTAAGGAGCAAACGGTCAATCCAGAGTGTCGACAGGTTTTCGAAGCAAGGAGCAAGCAAGGAAGGCTCGGCTTTGTACTGAAGCCAGACCTATATGCAAACTTCCACCGTTGCTCGAATAGTATCTTTCATCTCCTGGTTCCGCCAAGATCTTACTTCTTGGGTTCCTGTCACCACTCCTGCCTCCGCTGTGCATTCCAAAAGCTCTCGGAAAAACGACGAAACGCTGTCCGCAAAGTCTTCCTTTCACGTACAGCAGGACTTCCAAGTCCTTCCGGCATGACGTCAGTCCTATTCTCGATTAAGCCTGTTTTTTTCAGCGGTAATCTGGAGACAAGCAGGTGGTGAAAGCAGCAACGACAGGCAACTGTAGCGATGTTTGGCTGAGTGCGGCTTTGCAGTGAGTTGCAGGAGAAATTGTCTCATTGAGGTCGACTGATCGTCCCTTCCACCGTATCTAACGTCGTTTCAGTCACGCGCATTGAAAGTCTCCTGCAGTGGTCGTGGAAAAGTCACGTTTAACTCTCCGAGCAGCATCGATAGTTAACTGCGTGAACTCAGGCACAGTGGTTCAGTTTGGGTATGGGGCAGTCTTTCAAATAACCATTCGACACAGCCTACCAGCTGGGGATTTATACTTAGCTTCTTCAAGCAGTTCGTGCTCGCTCTTTGCTTGTGATTGAATTCAATTTTCAAACACCAGCTTATGGCGAGGTTCACTTTTGGTTTCCAAGTAACTTAGAATAGGAGCACTAAAGATGCTGTCACCATTAGCTTACCCAAATGCATTTTGGGGTCCCTACATGGAGGTAACACATGACGACCAAGACGCGACGCGTTTCATCGTTTTTGCGCATTTCACATGTATCTGAACGTCAAAGTTACACACAGGGCAGCCAATCGCACAGCAACTACGTTGTGCGAACAGTCAGCCCAAGCAAGACTTGCAGCGAGCACAAGCCGTTCATTGCGTTCACTGCATTTGCATACTTGCAGCAATTATAGGCGAGGCATGCGTTGCTGTGTCAGTTGTCTGGAGTAAGCAGGCTGGACTATATTTTGGTCCCTTCTTCAGCCCCCTCAATGACTTGCGCAAAACGTTTTGACATTTTTCGGTGTACGTGCTCTAGTTGCGACGGGCTATTTAGACTAATGGTTTTCTATAATTGTTCAAATTTTTCCGTTTTTCTTGTAAATGTTTCGTCATTAAAAAGATTTTTTGTCCTTGTAATTTTTTTTCGTCAAACACTGATTGCAGGTTCTGACAAATATCGACGAACTATTCGGACGCGAAGAGCTTTCCGCTGCTCCAGATGCCGGATGGCCAGACATGTTCAATTCTGGAGTGTTTGTGTATAAACCCTCCCGTGAAACGTACATGGCGCTGATCAAGCTGGCTGAAGATGAAGGAAGCTTTGACGGTATTTCAACAGTAATCGCGTTCGGTAATCAGAAGTTGCTCAGTTATTAAACAGACCTGTTTTCACTTTCCCAGGAGGAGACCAGGGGTTGCTGAACACGTATTTCAATACTTGGTCGACTGGAGAAACATCAAAACGACTTTCCTTCCTTTACAATATGCACAGCACTGCTACGTACACCTATTCTCCTGCATTTGCCAGGTAGAATGCTTATGCAAAAAGCCTTCTCGTTTCCTCATCACAGTTTGTTAGCCTCCGAGTTTGTATGTCTCGGCAAAGCAGAGCAGACCTCGCTTTAAGTCTAAAAGCCTGGGTTCTCAAATTAAGGGGGCGTGAAAGGCTCGCAAGGGTGGCGCGAATATGGCAGTGACCTTTTTGTTGAAGAGAAGGTTAATCGCAAATTGTTCTTCTGTTCTGTGTGTTTCATTTTTTGTGAGGTTAACGCCAAAAGAGGTGCGACTGAAAAAGTTCGAGGACCTCTGGTCACGGCCTTCGAAAGTGATTTTGTTTTTTGTGGTGGTGGTGAACTGGTTAATGCCAAGTTGCGTTATGCAATGGGCGATCAGTCGGCGTTCTCTTGACCTGGCTTTGATTTCTTAAGTTGATCAAGGAGAGATCGGTTTGGGGCCAACATCGGCAAAGTGCATTTTAAGTGCAATTAAAATTTTTCGTTTCTTATCAACGTTTTATGTTTAGAAACTGCTGGAAAATAGAAAATGACAGAAAATGACATGAAGCTACAGATTCCAACAAATATCCCGGAAATGAAACTTTCGCCTCGGTCATACTTTAACCTTGTTGCATACCATTTCTCATCAGCGTTAACGGCGTCACTGTGTGCAGAGTGTAAGTTTATCTATTACAGGTTTGGCAAAGACACCAAAGTTGTCCACTTCATCGGAAGCGTCAAACCGTGGCATCACCAGTACACAGCACAGAACGACACGCTGGAACTAACGCAAGGCCCTGGTACTGCATTGTCATGTTGTCGTGACTCCTNCTTCTAAGTGCTGATGTTGCAGCGAGCTCTATTCTTTACACAGGCGTCTACGAACAATCGTTTCTCCTGCAATGGTGGCGTTTGATGAGTCAGTTCACGGACCGCTATCATTCATCACAACAGGTAGAGCATTGTCTGACCGGTGATATGAGTGTAAATCACCAAGCACTTGTCACTCGGGTAACCACTGAAGATACGGAGGTAGTAAACATGCTGTTGTGCTGTGGCCGCCTCATTTTTTCCACTTGCACTCCTTGATTTTTGACTTTTTATGACTTTACTTGGTGGCGTTCTCGCGAATATGTTAGCACAGAAGCAAGGAGGAGGAGGCCCCAAAAGAGTTAAGAGCAAGTTTTCATGCTTGGATCAGGTGGAGAAGGTACAGAGTTGGCAAAGTAATCTGTGGTGAGTGAAAGAAGTACACAAGTCCACCGCACTTCTGGAGCAAAGGAACTGGCCAATTTAAGTTGAGGTGACACCTGTATATGCTGTGACATGATACAGGCTAACAAGTAGTCCTTCAGTGTTGCGTAACAATCACTAGGTGATAACAGGCGTGTTAAGATATGTAATAAAGCAAGACGTGCCAAATGGAGAATACTACAGAGGCAAGGGTTGGACGTCAGATATGCGTATTAATTTCCTGTTATGGTTAGCAATGTAAATACTGAACATTATATTCGCTAAACCTGCAGGATGATTGTGCGTATGAAGCAGAAGCGCTGTGTGTGACGTAACAGCAGGGATTGTGACGTGTGCAAAGCGACAAAAGATGTTGAACCGCAGTTGTTGAAAGTGTCAGCTTCGTGTCAGGGTTGAGTGTTGAAACTGCTCGGTGGTGAGAGAGGAGATCGATGTCGCTTCATGGAAAGAAAAACATTGCGTTCAAGCCACGAAACGAGAAACCAGCCTCGAGGAGACAGACTGGTAGTGCAAGCAACTCGACAAGGATTAGTCGTCAATTAGCTCAAGATGCTCATTAAAAAGCAGCCAAGTTAATATATACAAAGCTTATCAGCCAATTTGCTTTAAATTTGTTGTGAACGTCTTAATGCATTATCGCAACGATTAGCAACGGAGTGTCATGTTATTTCAATTAAGCAACGCAGAATGATTTTAGAATGCCACCGATTTCGTTTAAAAGGTCTATACTTCGTTTTTCTCGGTTTGAGCATGTATGTTGGCGTGTGACTTAGATTTCTTCTGAACCTAAAGCTTTTTTTTCTTACTTCTGAAGCTATTCAGTTTGGCCATTAGTTAAAGCATGAACCTGTAAAGTATCAGCATTAAAATAGATATATTAATCTGCTAATTTGTTTGGGCATGCAGTCTAAAACTGAACCATTTCACCCAAGGCTTGTTTGATTGCCGTAGGTGTAGATGTGATTGTATGAAACACAAAGACAAGTTTTCCCCGAATCTGAGCTCGTTATTTGCATCAGTCAAATCCCGTAACGAGAGATTTCTGCGTTTGATCGCACGAAACAGTAACCGCTTCACTCCATCATCGCGCATTCCATGCAATTTGCGAAAGGAAACTTAACGCCGTCGTTGCCTTCCCGCCCATTCCCCCGCGGCTCACCCTGCGCATG
>JGI24022J15233_10011505_pt1 | contig 10102 bp, 8 predicted proteins | sample Ectturendosymbi2_FD_15233 | JGI IMG/M metagenome (IMG submission 15233)
GTATTGCTAAATGGCAACAGGATCTGATAATCAATTTTTGCTGTCTTTTCTCCATTTTGCCCTTGACCGATCATTTTAATTATTTCTCGAACTTCCAATCCTAATTTTTAAAGGTATCGTTACGCAATGCCATTGTTCATGCTGCGCAATGAAAGTCACTTCATAGGTTCCATAGGAGCTAGTTCTTTACATTTTTGGCAATACAAATGCGATAGGCTAAAGAGGAATTTACCACAATTTAAAGCGCCTAGAGCTGAAATTTATCTGAGAAGTGTAATGCGATATCAATTTACACTCAAAAGAATCGTCATGAAACAAGCTAAATATCTTTTAAAAAATCAAAATGCCAGCTGTTTGAAAATGTCTTCTACCTTTTGAAATCTTTCGTGTGCTTAATGAGATGTTGTCATTTCACAAAATAGTTGGTTCACGCGTAGTTAACGAGAATAATCGATAGTGACAAGATAACTGTACAGAAGACATTATTTTTTTAAAGTTGACTCGACTATAAGCAATGATCATTCTTCTGCTGCATTGAACATGCTCGGATATGCAACCCTGAATAATATATTTCCCCGTTGGGCTTCCTGCTCCAAGAATCTTTTTTGTTGTTGTAAGTAGGCCTATTATTTGAATTCAAATCTATTTGTTGAAGAGGTTGGTGCCCAAAAGTTTTCTATTCGGATTGAACACTTGAACCCTTAATTGGGAAAACGAATAAGGACAACAAGCGCAGCATGGCAAGGAATGGAAAGAAAAAATTAAGTAATAATCTGAGATCAGAGTCCATTCGAACATAATGCTCCTTTAGGCAGCCAGTCATCATTAACAATCGTTTAGCAATTACCGAAGGTTTCAAACAGATCAAATAGCGCTTTCAAACGTGACACAATCATGAACCATGTTTTTAATCGACCCTACTCGCGTGACATGCAAAGATAGGGTGGTAAAACAGATTCCCGGTTAAATTGTGTGCAAAACAACTTGGAAAAAACGTTTTTTGAACGTTAATGATCTGGCCAAATTCCAAAAGCGCGAACGTGAAGCATGAAGCGGTAAGTCAAATGGAGATTATTAGTTGTTGGATGTTATATGGCAAAACGAAACAATACAATTCCTTCATTATCTACTTTGCTGGCTTCAGGGGAAATATCATGGTAAAATCAATGCATAATATTTTATTTGTACGCAAAAGCATAGGTGGCGGAACCGGGGGGACCGCATGGGCCTAAACCCCCCACTTTTTTCTTGGGGGGCTGGCCCCCCACTTTTTTCTTGGGGGGCTGGCCCCCCACTTTTTAATTTCGAATTTGCCTAAAAAAGTTTAAGTAACACAATTAGTATTGGGTCCGTTGTTAAAGTAAATCGTGAAAGAATTTTGCAGAATTTTGGCATTACTTTGGGAATATTATTTGCAATTTGGCAGGATTCGTAAATGTTTGGCAGAATACAGCACCGTGCGCAATCTGGTCACCGTGCTCGGGCTTGCTTACCGCATTGGTGTTATTGAAAAGTGTTGCCTGATGGTGTAATACTACACCATCTTTTGCAAAAATTTTTTACAAAAGTGGTGTAATTTTACATGCTGGTGTGTAGGATAAATTTCGTGCCACACCATCGAAAAATTGGTGTAATCTCAAGCGTTTTAACCCCATTCTAAAAACTGAAATTTTGCTGAATCTTATACGCTTAATGAAATATTTTACAGATAAGTTTCAATTGTGTTTTTTTTATGCATGGGCAACACTAACTATTANCTCAGTGGTACAGTGTCCGCCTCCTACTTGGAAGGTTGGGTGTTCATTCCACAGCCATTGAGTGAATCATAGAAGCTCTCCTTGGTCAAAAGCGTTCACGGCAATTGCCCTGACAAAAAGCATTATTTAGGCTTCGGCCTGCCGCCAACTGTCGTGAAATAAATCCGTCACTTTGTATGCGGTCAATAAAAAAAACAAAAGAAAATTCTAAATTGCCATTTTATTTTTGCATTGGCAACACAATTAGCATCCTTACAGACAACTTGCTNCATATGCTTTGTCTTGTCTTTGCAGTCCGGTGTCTAATGCAGTTGCAGAATGAGTATTCAGTTATGTTACTTCTGTGTTCTAGATCNGGAAAAGTTGTGATTTTGAATGTGTTTGAGACATATGTCCAAACTGTGTCATTTTTGCCTGTTTTTAAGTTGTGTTCTTGGTGTCTTTAACAGAGCAGTGGCGACTCCGGACACGGGCTCTCGGGCTCAGCCAGAGTCTTCGATCACAATATATATTGTAGAACGTGAGCTTGCTTGCTTAGTATATTTGTGCCTCCACCCACTGCACACTAAAGTTGTTAACTTGGGATCTTTCCATTGGGCATTGTCACTGTTCATATATTTTCGTTCCATGTCTGGCCTTTCGCGTTCATGTTGCAGGCAGGTGTGAAGTGCTATAAAAAGAGGTGTGGGAACGACGTTCTCATACCAAATAAAAAGGAAGTATGCACCAAATAGTTCGAATAAAGGGAGCATTCGTCCACAAGAATGCCCACACTGGATCTTCCTGTTTCACTGTAGACTTTTTGACTAGCATTGCAAATCTGCGTGTCGCTTGCACGTCTGTGAAATCGCAGCCATGTGTTAATGTAATCTAAATCTTGAAGTGACGTTACTAGTGTAAAAAGGTGTGGGAACGCCGTTCCCACCCCACTACATCCGTGGTTGCAGGTGACCTGAATTAAAACAATCTCGTTCGTGGTAGGCGTTCTCTCGCCTTCGTTTGCTCGCGCTTTACTCGGGCTCCTCCGTTAGAGCCCGAGCTGCCCACTGCAATATCAGATTGAATGTGTATTGAGGCCGTGGATTTAAGAAAGAGCGTTGGATATAAATTTCAATCTGTGGACAGTTCCCATTTCGAGGATAATTTCAAACGAACGATAAATTGTCCAGTAACTCGGGATAATATAATTGAGCCTGGTAAGAAGAGGACTAACTGGCGTTATCATTGCTTTGTGACGTACGTTACTCAACAGTGGAGACGTTATCATGACAACTTCTCAATCACTGATACGTACTGTAACTAACGTCACTGAGCAACGATAGTACCAACCAGAATGAATGCGAATTTCAGTGATCCAAGCCTCGAACGATTGCATTCAGTCAGTATAAATCGTGCAATGAGCCTGAGTGACGCTGTTGACCTGGAGTCGCTCCTGTAACAGCCTATTTGAATTTCAGGTGGTTCACCGACATGTTGTCATAGTGGTGTAATTTTGTCTAAAATAGTGTGATTTTGACCTTCATATGGTGTAGTTAATGACGTCATATTTCAATGCTTACGACGTCACAGTTGCCAATTCAAACCACTAAAATGTTCTATAGTTTTTTGACGTGTACGTGGGCCCCCCACTTTGAAAAAGGTTCCGCCACCCATGCGCAAAAGTATTTTTGATTTGAAAAAGGGAGTTTTTGCTAAATGTGGAGAGAGGCAAGCATGTTATAGACTAGCTTATAAAACCATTTTATCACCTGCTTCCAAACGAAAAACCATAGATTGCTCAGAAGTTTCACAATGCGCTTCATGAGTCTTGAAAGACGTAACTTTGCGCATCGCTTATGAACCCTAATTAAACTTGCATTTCAAATTATTTATTGAGCTACTTTTAATCGGTGATAATGACGAGCTTTGATGTGCCCCAAGAGTTGCATTTATTGCCAATGTGCACATCTACCCTCTTCACATGACGACCCTGAATTTGTTTCGGCACATGACTGCGGACGAAGGCAAAAAGGCGCTCTCATGAGCAAAGTCTAAAAAGCGAAAATGATTTTAGTTGATGACCGTCGTAATTGAAGCACCTCAAGTACAAATGCCACCCGCCAGCATTGATTTAAAGTTGTCGTATTTGTTATTTATAGTTTTCATGAGCACGCAACCACAACACATATGCTGTAGCATTGAGTGACAGGTTGTGCCCTCAAACATAAAATGACATATTCCCGTTTCCATGAACGGGTCTTACAAATTGGTTTGTCATAAAAATATTTTCTTTTAACCGACGGAAAAAAGTAGCAAAAAGTGTTTTCAACAAACCTTAAAGTTCCATGCGCGCGATAAAGTTTTTGTATTCAGTAAACCGTTTGCGTTCCGATTGCTGGCGACTTTGCGGTATCAAGAGGGCAAAGTGATGATATAATCTGTGCAACTCTAAAATTCGAGTTAAGTCCAAGCTCTCAACGTCGAGATTTGCACTGTACAAAAAGATTGAAAACATGCTGAGAACTTCGAAAAAAATTGCAGGCATTCTCAGGGATGTTCCAAAAATTAGATCACAAGCACCCTTCAGTGCCTTTCAGGTTGATCAATAAAAGATTATTTTCTTTGCAGATGTCAGATTTTAACCTGAAACAGACGCATGAAACGTAAATTTATAAACATTTTGTCAACTTCTGCACAACTTTTGCTTCTAACACATGCATCGCTTGTTGAGCGTAAATAAAAGTGATCAGTGTTCAGAAATTTGAAAAATTATCGGTCCATGTGCTTCAATTGGCTTTCTCGTCCGTATCATATTATTAGAGGTTGTACAAAAAGGGTTTAGCGAAGTTGTGCACGATTCCATTGCTTTATTTTACCTTAGAACTAAAATCTACAGTTTAGGTAAATCACCACAAAACGTAATGTCTTGCAAAAGCTATAAAATTTGAATGGATCATTGAAAAGCACAGTAGCCTAAATGCCAGGAATTGTCTAGTGGAAAAATGAGTAATCTTCGTATTCTGCGCATTGCTCTTTTCGGTAAGCAGTCTCCATTGAAAATTAACCAGTAAATTTGATCGCTTGCATTACCTGAAAGTTTGGAACCTATCAAAAAGCGTTTTGAACGTGATGCAAGCATGCGGAACCGTCGTCAGGAAGTCTTCAACAGGGAGACTTTACTTTTGCGCAGGGGGGCTTGAACGCAGAAACTATTGACTTGTAGTGTTTCATATTTCAATTTTGGGAGGCTAAGCCCACCAAAGCCACCCCGCATATCATATTCGATTGTGCGCACGCGCGGCAAACCCATCGCGAAACAAGTTGCTTTGGAACGTTTTTCAAAAGTTAATGAGTTTGAGCGAAGTCTGAAAACGATGGCACACACGGAGCAGAAATTGATAAACCAAGCTTCGGTAATGATCGTGCGGTGTTTTCATGGGAACGCATGATGAAACATTGCTACCAACATATATATATTAGTTAGAACTAGGGTAACGAAAGATCCACGTGTGTCTGCACTTTTCAGGCAAATGGCGGGGGTACCTGGTGAGTGGATACGCGTTGCAAAATCAAGTCATCCCAAAATTAAAATAAACAATAAGCGTCGGCCACAAGCGTCGAGTAGGCTGCTCTGCAGCTTGGTGCCTTCACGGGCAACACGTGGCCAAGTCGACAGAAGGCTTTCCATTCCAGCCTGATGTAAATTATGTTTTTAGTCTAAAGCTAAAACCATCGCCATCATCAAAACGTAAAGAATAAACTTTTAGACAATGAGCAAAAGTATTTCGTCGCAACCTTCTTTTCTCTGTTTCCCGCTTCCTTGCATTTAATGCTGCAACCCAGCATAATTATGGCTGTGGTCTAACTAAAGAAACCGGCTTTTTCCAGTTGCAACATACTGTACGTGACTTTGGAAGTCCGCAATGCTACAAAAACTCGCGTTACTTTCTGTTACGAGCTAAATCATGTCCCTTTTGCAATATCAAGTTGATTTGAATTCAATCAAATAATTGCAACGTAGCGATGCAATCCATTTTACCTCGACAAACGATGCAATGAGCAGGCAAACGATGCAATGAGCAGGCAGAACCTTCCGGAAGGTTCTGCAAAGTAGGTGCACGACAGATTTAAACTTACAGAATAAAAAATGGCACTTAGGATCCAATTCCAAACCACAGCGCTTTTGTCCACAGTGGTTTGTTCGGTTGCTGAGAAAGCACAGAAGGGGAACACTTGAAAGTCGCCTCAGCGGTAGAAGCTGTATCGTCAATAATTGCTCACTATTACCACCGAGCTTTATCTGCATCGTTCAAACGTAAGAAGAAACATGACACCACACCTTCCGGAATTTTCACGAAACAAAATCACGCGCACATGAAAGTGAACGCGTATATTTCCTCGACCTTCAAAGGATAACGTAACGGAACGATGTGATTGCACTGATATAATCAAAAAGGCATCATTTAAAATGTTTGTGGCAATTTCAATTAACGAGATATGAATGACTTGCTGCGGTACTGATCAATTCATTACCGGCTCATAGGTCAAAGCATGCAGCACCTTACTACAATCACGAGGTAACAATGTTAAATGTAGCGGTGAAAAACACTCTGAACACGCAAGGCGAAAAAACACTGATCATGAAAGGAAGCCACCGATTTCCAGTTTCCCTCTCGGTTTGATCACGTGACTTCGCGAAAAAATCGCAGTTCACGGATGACTGATAGTGACGTGGAGGCACAGTACGAGGACGATACAGGGCAACGTAATTTAGTGAAACGGCATGGAGTGGGCGGCGCAATGCGCAATACAGGATTTTCTAACATGTTGTTTCGCTGAACATACAGACTTTAGAAAAAAACAAACCGTAATAGGTAAGTCCCGCGAGCAAGCACGCCTCAACAAGATCTTGCTGCAGCCTCCGCGCGAAGAAATGCGATGATTAATCCTGTTAAAATCTAATCGCTAAAACTTATCGAATGCGATGATTAATCCTGTTATAACTTGATCGCTACCTGTTAAAGCTTAATGACTAAAACTTATCGGAAGTGATGATTAATCCTGTTAGAACTTGATCGCTACCTTGGATTGACAACGTCAATGGCACAGAAAGATATAATCGAGCAAAGCGTTATTGGTGAATTTTGAAGTGACGGAAGCAAAGTGCCGGGACCGGCGCACCGGTCGGAATGCCCGGGAACCTTCCTTCCGACCCAGCGATGTCCAGATGCGTGTACTTCAGTGGCTGCTTCGAGTCTATGCCGTGCTGCGACGAGAGAAGAGATTTGCAAACAATCGGTAATTCACGCGCGTACCATTGGCAAACTTTATTTTAAGGGCAGCAAGCGTGAGCTGAGGTTGAACTGCAAACAGTTGCCTTCAGGTCGAAAAGCATTCTGGACGTAACTGTACAGACCATGAGTAACAAAACCCTGTCTTAAGTTTTTTTTGGGGGATGTTGAGGATATCAACGCATTTCTTCAAATGTTGATGCCAAACCATGTTTAGGAATTGAAATGACTGGGCAGTTGGACTCCACGATTTTCGTCAGGTTTGTCTTTTGCATTTGAACATTCGACAAAACCAGCCGTGGTTTCCCCACGGGAAACTTTTTCCCACACCCACAAAATACAAAACTTTTTCCCACACCCACAAAATAAACCTTCTGGGACAGTCGTTTTGGCCACAGCAGCAATTTGTCTCACTAAGGGAGGGAATAGGAAGGAAAATTAAGAAGTGTAACTTTTCTGTTTCCGCAAGGATCACATATTTGAATGAATTGCAATGCTTTTCCTAGCTTGCAGCTAGCACGCAGTGTAATGATTAGATTGTACTCTTGACTGGGTTTCTTTAATTTCCTTTCTAAGGTTGAGTTGTTATGGCACGATTTCAATGAACTGCTGTATATGGACGAGTGCTGAGATTGTAGAGAAATGGAGACACGTAGACTTGTTTTTGTGCTTGTTTTAAAATTTTCAGTGATGGGTTGCTGCTTAATTAGATAATGCCATACCCTTTGAGGTAAATACATGATAAAAGAAATAGACATTGTAATGATAAGCACTTTTGGCTGACGCTGTTTTATACAGCAGAAAAATACAGGTCTAACTCTATAAATTGCCGCAAAAGACTATCTTTTATCCATTATAGCGCAAAAAAATGTACCAAAAACATACAGATTTTCACAATTCTGAGAAATGTCAAACGTTAACGTTCATTTCGGCCCTTGTCTTTCTTTGTGGTTTATGTTGGGGAGGAATACGGAAAAAGCGTAAGAGAAACACTGTTCTTGGACTTCAAATTGAGCACAAACGGTAAATTTTGACATGCAAGTGAGTACACTAACAGACATGGCCACAGCAACTTTCACTATCTGTAGATCTACTTCGATACATACGGCAATTTATTATCGCACACTGCCAGACAAAGTCACCGACAAATATCAACGATGACTCAAAGAAAATAACATCTTTCTTCAGTTTGATTTTTTGAGGTTGACGGCATCCTTTCAGCAATCCACGCAACGTTCAAAAAAAAAACCACAGCTTGTCATTCTTATCAACCGTGTATTACAGAACCCTGAGGCTTCGCTTTCATACTCGAGCGTTGCATAAGGCTGACGCTTACATTGGCGAACAAAGTATTATGATATTAGAACATTGTGGTTAGCGCTGCAAAGTTTAGGAGCAAATTCACACTGAAGAAAAATTCTGCACAACTAAAAGCACGTATTTATTTTCATAATTCTCAGCAATTTGGTCTGTTCTCCTAAGCACTGTAGGTATTGAGTAAATTGTAGGATGTTTGACCTTTTTTTCACCCAACATCATTTCGCCAACCACGTGACTTTGGTTGGTGCGACCTTGAGAAAAAATGCTATTCTTAATATCTTATTTGTAGCTGGTTTTTCTGACGCTGAGACAATTCGAACATTTGCCGAAATAGCCTGAAGACTTTTGTCATTTTTTTGTTTTCGGATTCTTTTTTAATGATTGAAACGCAGCATGGGCTAATTTACTAATTTTTTTCGGTCAATTTTAAAAAATTTGATCAATGACCGAAAAGAAACAGCCTTGCACGGCAAGAATGGGATAATTGTGTCATGCCAAGAAGGTACTCGTCAATAAAGTTGATAGTAAAGTGTGGAAAAACAGGCTTTTAAATGAGGTACCTTGTCCAGACCAGAAGTCATTATGAGGAAAGCGCTGGGCGATTGATGACCCCTTGGAGTTCGGGATGATGGGGCGTTGTTGCATTGCAGGACATCTTCGTATTCAGATTTGCCTGCGTGAAATATAAATACGAATGTAATGTCGGCGTGAAATGTTTTACGAGAAAAACTTGCGTTTTTGGGATTCGGTTCAAAACAACACAAACACACAAAAAAATTCGAATTGAACAAAGCGAGCAACAAACCTGTGTGGAACTCGTAGTCCTCTCGCCGTATGGTTGAAATCTCAATCATGTCCCCAACAGCCTCCCCAGCGTCGCGAAGCAAGTAGCTGTTCTTTATCTCCTTCGCCGGACCGTTGTCCAAAGCGCACTGAACACAGGCACGAATGTCACGTGACAGGACGGACGGCCGAGATATGGAATTACTTTCGTATCTCGCGTGTAACAGAAAGTTAAAAGTATAATTTAAACGCTTATCCAGCGACACAACCTTTTACGCAATCTGTGTCCGGTGACACACGACGCTCATTCAGCGATGGAATACTGTACATGTAAGTCAGTGGTTTTCACGAGGAGTTCAGAATCATTTTTGGAGGGGTCGCGAGTACACAGCTGGATTACATTTGCTTTATTCGAGTTTCAGATGGGGGTCGTTGGGTTACAGTGGGTTGTCATAATGGGTGGGAAGAAAGGCTGAAAACCACTGATTTAAGGCGTTTTTTGTGATGCAACACTTATTTGGAGAGGTAACCCCTTACCGCGCAAGCGTCTAACATGGACCTTTGGCGGGGACATGCACCAGACCATTAACAGTTGGTATCATTTCTAGAAGCTTCCTACACTCATTCGGAATCAAAACAGATTGCACAAGCATCGAAGCCGACTTACAGTGTAACCTTGTCCCATAGCAAGTACAGCATGCCCGGTGAGCGTAGCAATGGTGTATATCTGCGGGTTGACTTCTTTGAGAGCATGTTCTTTCGCTTCGCACAGACAGTCGGCCATCGCCATTCTGCCTTCGGCGTCTGTGTTTCCGACGCGCACCTTTACAATGCAGAGAGAACTGAATCATTTCATTTCATGTTTCATTTCATAATCATTTCATAATCATTTCATTTCATATTTCATTTCATATTTCATTTCATATTTCATTTCATATTTCATTTCATATTTCATTTCATATTTCATTTCAT
>JGI24022J15233_10011508_pt1 | contig 10101 bp, 7 predicted proteins | sample Ectturendosymbi2_FD_15233 | JGI IMG/M metagenome (IMG submission 15233)
GGGGGTGCCAAACTTGCTTCTTGCCCCTGGTGCCATCTCACCTCGTTACGCCCCTGTGTATATTGTAGTTCGTTCCCATCCATTAAAATATATCACGAAAAAGCCGGTGAAGAAATGCTCTCGCAGTGTAGGGAGCATTAAGAGTAGTAGTGGTCCGCCGAAGCAGTCGTGGGACATAAAAATTGACCAAAAAGATTGTAAGCTCGCCGATATCTCATAGATCATACCTGATTTGCTTTGCACTGCAGGTACATGAACTTGATCAAACAGTGACATTTCACATGCTGTGAAAAGAAGAGAAACCGCTTCTTTCAAGTCTTTGTTTTTCTCGAATGGGTCGACCATTGCGACGTGATTCAAATTTTTGTCAATCGTGCTGCCGATTGAGATAACTGCAAGCTTAGAAAGCTAGTGAAATGCCTGGCTGAAAGCAGGAATTTATTAATTGGCTGTATTTGGCCACAACAATTTTCATCGCAGGCTGTGAGAAGATAGATNTCTATATATACGATATTTTCCCTGCGGCTACCTGTCCGATTCATGCTTGAATGAAAAATATATTGNTCTGTTTGTTGGGTGATCAAACGTTCCGGTTTTTGCAGTTGTGACCCACTCAGGTCACACTTGTTTGTTTCAAAAATGAGATCTGCACCAGACAACATAAACAAGTTATGGATGAGACATGAAATGAGCAATACGATGCAGAGATTTCCGTCTAGGGAACAAGACCGCTGTATGATAATTTTGGTCTTCACTTCATTTTCAGCGAAACGTTTAGAAAGTTTCGTCGGATATCGGACGAATTGCAGTGCTTCTTCTATAGTATTCGAAATACACTGAAACTGTCATGGCCGTGATTTGCTTCCTTTGAAAGTTTTGCGTTTAAACTTCCTCAACGTCCCGGTTGAAACACTAGCAGTTCGTTCATCTTACCTATTACGCCAGGGAAAAGCAAAACATGGACAGCGAATTCCTAAACCATGATGCTTGAATGTTTCTTGAAAATGGCTCGCATACCATAAAAATAGCCAGTGAAAGTTATTTTTGCTTCAGTATTGGGCTGAGATGCCTTGTTTTTTAAAAATAAAAGTTCAAGAAAAAACGGTGAACGAAAAGCTGTAGATCTTTGCGCTAAGACGGAAAGATGACTAGCGAAGGCACCTGCGGCCTATAAATTTGGTCTGAAAATACAGTAATCTTGTTTATGGCTGTGTAGCATGTAGGTTTAAAAATAATTGCAATGAAAACTAACAATGAAGAACCAGCTCTTTTGCTTTGGCTTTTGTTACAAAATGTTGTATCTCGCAGGGCTATAAATTAACAATTGTTTTGCTTTAATAACCATCATTTCATTTGTCCACTTTGCCGCAGCTACGAGGTCCGTGACGGTGTACAGCACGTCTGCCTTTCCAGTGCAAATTCAATCACCAAGCGTTCACTCACGCGTGAAGGAAGCAGTCACGGTCCACCAGTCAAGCATTCTTTTTCGTGGTGATATATAAACCGAGAGAAAATGCGTAACGGTGCAGATATACACAGTTCAGAAGCGGATTACTGCGAGGAAGACATGCCCGCTACGGAGCGCGAGCTAGCGGAGGATGCTCCGTGGAAGCAGATTCAGAAGAATACGTTTACACGCTGGTGCAACGAGCATTTAAAATGCATCAACAAGCGCATTGCAAACTTAGAGACTGATCTTTCGGATGGGTTGAGATTGATAGGTCTACTGGAAGTCTTGTCTCAGAAGAAGTCGGAAAAGTACAACAAGCGACCGAACTTTCGGCAGATGAAGTTGGAAAATGTTTCTGTTGCACTAAAATTTTTGGAACGAGAAAGGATTAAACTTGTCAGCATAGGTAAGATTTTATTTTTTAAGCTTCAGCGGGCTATTTTCAATTGGAGTAAGTTGGCATCGTTCAGTTAATGTTGCAATAACTGAAGACTTATTAACGATGTAAGACAAGTTTACTCAGCTTTACAACACATTTTAGTGTTATTAGCTACAGCTAGTCAATAAATTGAAGCACTTGGACGTACGCCTAGCATACTGTTTTGCAGAGATTTTCGTTGTTTATGATGACAACTCTCATCATAACAACGAAAATCTCTACAAAACACCTGTCGTTGAATGCTTTGCTACATTGGTTGTTGTATGAAACTTTCCGGCTGATTTGTTAATCGTTCTACGCGCTCCACCACCGGCCGCTCCCGAAAATTAAGCCTTTCGAAAATTAAGCCTGCAGCTGCATCTCGGTGCACACGCGTGTAAGTGGTTAAACACCGCTGGCCTCCATGCACATGCTGACGTAGGCTCGATCAGTCGTAAAGCTGTAGAAACAAATGTGAGACGGCACGCGTTTCCGCAGTGCATGCTGGCTTTAACGAGCCCTGCAATGTCAAGCAAGCCAGCCTCGAATGATCAATCGAAGTGACAGGATATCCACGAATTGTGCTTACTACATACATACAGGTCGGCGTGCGCAAACTGTGGAACTAGTGCTGCTCAAGCTATTGAAATAATCCCTGCCACGGAAGGCCCCCTGAAAAGGCTTGAATGTCAAGTGCCACCCAACGTTCTGAGCGCACGTCGCTTCAGGCCAAACACCAATGACTTCTCAATTGTTCTTTGCTGGCAGAGTAAACACGGTGATGTGGGCGGCGGCACAGCTATCAGCCATTAGCCCACGGGATAAATTCTTTTAAGTTGTAGCAGTCTGCAGGTTCCACAATGATTGGAACTGCGTCACAATGCGCTTGATCTGGTTGGTGTAGCATTTCGACGAAGGTACCAGAGGTAAGAATGGACCGACGTGACCTGTTTGCTGACCAACCCCGACTGTTGCCTCAACTAACCGTTGCCGTCCGACCTGCGCGACTACATGCGACGGATAACAATTCTTTCGAGCGCTAAAATCGTCGCACAACGTACTTACGTAGCTAAGGTGTCTCGGATGCTAAACTCAAACATTGCACTCATTGATATGTACTCTTTATAGACTTAGGTGTGGTTAGGTTATGCAAGCAAACTCCGACACAACGAGGCTGCAGAAACGATGCAGCCTTCTGCACTTACACACTCAGTATTTAGCAGTGCGAAGGTCGTGTGGAACTGGTGCTGGAACAATACGTGCACGAGGGGATTGCATCGTGCCACATCTGTTCAAAAAGCGACTTCCTGAAAATTTCCCTACGTTTTTTAAATATAAAACGTCAAATTAAAATGTTAAAAGATGCTTGAGAATGGAAAGTCATTTGATTTTGAAGAAACTCATTTTCTTTGTTTGCATTTTACCAATGTCCTATACTCGCTGGAACAAGGTAGTAGTGTTTTTGTGATAAACTGTATGTAGCAACACTGAGTGTATATCGCTCCGAGATGACCCGCAGTGAGCAATGTTTGAAAATGTTGTTTGTGATGTGTGACCGACCTGACTGCTGGGAAGCAAAGTTGTCTAAGAATATATATCAAAACACTGTTTCAGCTCGGCTACTTGTAGGCTATGCAAAAAAAGCGTTCCCTTTCGAAACCTACGCAGAAAGAATAGCTGTTTTTATACCGATTACAAACCAACGAAAGAGCTTCACCGCCAGCGTTGTCGGTGTCATTGTCACTAAAAGTGTAAAATCGCCGAGAAGCGATGTACGACGAACCGTTGGCGCACTTCTCGTGCTGTAAGCGATTCACTGCCTACTGCACTGCACATAGGCGTAGACAGGTTTTGAAAACTGGGGAGAAGCCTTTGAAAATGGATTGTTAATTGTTCGGTATACCTGCGAAGCCATATGGCTCAAACTATAGTTAAAGCGTTTGCACACGTAGGTAAGCATCGTGGTAAAAGAACCTAGAACAGAGGTTCTAAAACTTTAGTCGCGCCCCCTTTAGCGTTAGCCATTGTTACTCAGGCCTCACCTAATCTCCAAATCAAACACAAAATGCGGAAGAACAATTTCTTTTATGTTGTTTTCCAACAACATGTTACTGCTACATGCTCGCGCCCCCCTTGCGAACCTTTCACACCCCGAAGGGAGGCACGCCCCCAGTTTAAGAACCACTGTCCTAGAAAGATAGAAAAACCGTAACTACCCTTTTTTCGCTCGTCAGCAATGCTGAAAAACTATTTGAAAATCCAATGTTTGCTGGAATGATATGTTGGATCTGATAAACATGCAGATTTTGTACGAAAGTTTGTTCAAAAAGTGAAGGGGCTTTGCTTAATCCATCCCAACCCGCTGCCCATGCGTACACCCTATGATACTGCACATCACCTAGGAACGAAATCGATCAATTTGAGCACAGTGGTCTGAACTAGCTGGAATGTTTGGTATTTTTTGAATTAAATATCACCATCACTTTGAAGCCCGAAGCTTCAGTAAATGTGAGTCGATGTAAACTTAGCTTTGTATAAACCGCATTGTGCGGGATATTTTTTACTATCCAAAGTTTTCAGTTTCTCTTATTTGAACGCATGCTGATCTCTCCCATTAGAGCTAACCAGCGAGGCGGATCAAAGTAAACATCTGCTAGCTTTTCATTCATTAACTATTAACTTTCAAGTGTTCGCTATTTCCCGCGAACAGAATGAATTATGCGAAGCACGCTGTGTCTGGTCAATGTTGGCGTTAGTACTATACGGTGATGTTCGGACTTGCCGCACCTATGGCTCCTACAAGACACCTAAAACACAACCGACTTATTTGCAGATAGCAAAGCTATTGTGGACGGAAACCTAAAGCTCATACTCGGGTTAATATGGACTCTCATCCTGCACTACTCGATCTCAATGCCGATGTGGGACGATGAAGAAGAGCAGGAGGAAAAAGCCCAGGCGACTCCGAAACAGCGCCTGCTCGGTTGGATTCAAAACAAAATCCCGCAAATGCCAGTCACCAATTTCAAATCAAACTGGCAAGATGGAACTGCGCTGGGCGCGCTCGTAGACAATTGTGCTCCTGGTGAGTGTTGGGGTTCCGATTTCTGTTGATAAGCAGCACAGCTGCACAGATGTCAACATCGTTTTCTAAGATTTTAACGTAGTAATTCAGCTTACCATTGCAACGTCGTTTTCTTTGTTGCGCATATTACCATTAGTTTATCTTACCACATTTTTTCTACTTTGTGTTTAGAGTAAAAGCCACACTGCGACTTCTGTTTGTTGCTACAGTAACTTCATTCAGTTCCCTGGTGCTGTTGATGTGCTCATGAAATTAAAGCGCCACAGCTTCAAATTTCATTCCGTCATCGTCGACTTAAACACTCGCTACGCCTCTTCGCGATACACGCGAACACCCACGCGCACCACTGTCTTTTCTTCCTGCGGCTTTCTGATAAACACTTCTCTCCCACGGTCTTTTCTCTATCCTTTTTCTTTTCCTCTATGCTTTTAGGTCTTTGCCCACAATGGGAGGATTGGGACCCTAAGAACAAGCTTCAAAATACGAAGGAGGCAATGACTTTAGCTGACGATCACCTCGGTGTGGCCCAGGTCAGCTGGGTTGACCAAATAATTATGCACCAACTGCTGCATGACAGACCACCGCTTGCCTGATATAGATTTGCGACGAGTCAACACAGCACCTTTCCTGCGTTTTCAGCTTCTTCAGCTTCCTTTCTTTCTCGTCCATCTGCGCGAGTGTGTGCGTTTTTGTGGGACAAGAAACACATTCGCAGTGAACGTTTATCGTTAACTGCAATTACGGCGCCGATTGCGTGGTGTTTGCTTGTATTTTTGCATGCTACGCTGTTGGCACGATGGCATTCCAATTTGGAATCTGCATACGCAGGCTTGTGCCCCGATTGGGAAGAGTGGTCCCCAAACAACCCTGTGGATAATGCGGCGGAAGCCATGAAGCTTGCAGATGAATGGTTGGGCGTTCCGCAGGTAAACCCTTCACCTACTGCTTGCACAAATATCCGAGTCACTTTTGTTTCTTAGCACGAGTAAGCATGTGATTTACGTGTGGTTTGCTGTGGTTGAATGCTGAACGGAAATTATAATGTCTTATCATAAATTGTGCAACAGCTGGCGTTAATCGTGTATTGTTTGCAGTAACTTGGGAGCGCTACGTTTGAATTAATGTAATTGTGGCTGCAACCAGCCAAGATTTTGAAGGTTTCACAGTCATTTCAAACGGGTAACAAACATTCAGAAATTTACCAAAACTCAGCCCAAGGTCAGAAAAGAGCAATTCGAAAGTAGGCTATTTTGTAAAGCATGTGACACTAGGTAATCGTTTCTGCTCTTTGGTTCCGGCCTTGAGGTTAACCATGCTACCGTGTTTTGAAGTAGGGTACCTTTGTGTTTGCGCGTCTGGAATCCACTAGTAGCCAAAGACTGTGGCAAAACATTTCAGGGTCGGTCACGGTTCTGAGCTTTTTTTCTAAAGGGTTGTCACCGAAAGCGATGCGGGACTGTCAGTTGTACCTAGAATTCAACGTGTTTGGTCGCATTCAGGCGTCCCTGCACTGTCTTCAGCGAAAACCAGTGTGTAGGCATTTGCACGACGTTCGGCTTCCGCTCTGCCCATCGAATCTATTTAAATCGGGATTGATTCGCTTGATAGAGTTTGCGAAGCTTAGGTAAGGTGTTGTGCCCTTCGCTAATGGAGAGCATTAACGCATTTCAATCCATAGTGTCCGTCGCTTATAGGTGTGTTCTCGCAAGACAATTGAAAGTTTTGTTTTGCTAGAACCACTGAAAAATCGTGTAGCTAACTTCGCGCTATCAATGTCATGTTCATACTGTACCACACGCTTCAGCTTCACACATTTATAGAAGTGTACAGGAGATGCTAAAATGAATGCCTGAGTTAAACATAATTCTTCAACGGCAGAAAACTCGACCCACTTTTAACAACAGCCCGTTATAGTTGTTCCTCTCATTTTGTCTTCTGACGAAAGCTTCGTGAAAAATACCTCTGCTGTTAATCGCTAGAGGCAAGAACAGCAATCTATCTTTGCACCTGACAGCCGTTTGCTACCCGCCGTCTTATTGGGACTCGCGGTCGCTTTTAGCAGTAAGTCGAGATCCACAAAGCAAACGGTCTCGTGCGGTTTTAGTCTCCGTGGTAATTCTTGTTGAATTGTTGCACATGAAGTGCTTCAGTTTGCTTTAGATTCGAATACCGCGGAAACCGGCTGATTCCGGGTTGAACTTCACACCAGTGTAAGGTTTATTCTGACAAACCATGAGAATCACGGAACTTCGCAGAAAACAACGGCCTCTCTTAAGAAAAGCGCGTTTCAAAAGTTTGAAGTCGTAGTTTGATGCAAAAACGAACTGGTCAGGCGTGGGGTTGTCAGTCGTCAGAAAGCGTGAAGAATCCGCCCGCGAGTGTTGCCGTTGCAGCAGCTTTCCTTAGCGTCACTCGAAATTGTTGCTCTTCGCTTGGCTGAAATTGTTTTCCATATAAGGCGCTGAAGTGGCATTAGGCCGGTCGCTTACCTTGTCGGATTTGTTGATGCGTGACATTTGGCCGCAGGCTATCGCACGACTTGTCAACAGCCGGTGGAATTTTGCTTGTGTTTTTGCGTCTCTGTTGTTGGCCGTTTCTTGTAACGCCGTATTCGTTCTCCTTGATTAGGTTATCACCCCTGAAGAGATCACGAACCCGAACGTCGACGAGCTCAGCGTGATGACTTACTTGTCTCAATTCCCCAAGAGCAAGCTGAAGCCCGGCGCGCCCCTCCGCCCGAGAACCAATGCCAAGAAAGCTCGCGCGTACGGAAAAGGTAACTCGCCCATGTTCGCCATGTTCCCTTGACAATAAAATCGTGTCAGTGGCCGACCGCAAATTTGTAATTCCCTGCGTCAGGTGTGGAGCCTCACGGACTGAGAGTTGGCTTGCCTGCTCCGTTCACGGTCGAAACAGTCACTGCTGGCAGCGGGTCTGTGGAGGTTTATCTGATCGATCCCGAAGGCAGAAAGAAAGAGCTTCAAGCGACACCGAATAACGACAAGTTGAAAACGTACTCGGTCGTCTACCACCCAGCTATACCAGGAAAATACGAGGTAGCTACTGGCGATTGGAGTTGATTACCCTTGTCGTAACTGGAGGAGCTGCTCTGTCGATTACTCATTAGAATTTACAATGGCTTTGACATTCATTGACTCTTGATGACGACGAAATACCTCTTTTTAAAAAATACTCAACTGGTTTCTCTCAATTCACTACTGTTTATTTGTAACACATTTTGCAAGNCCTCCAAATTGTCTGTCTCCAGCGATGCCGTTTTCCGTTGAAATACGTTTCAATGAAATTTTCGTGACGTTTTGAGAAAAATATGGAGCTTCCCCTCAAAGTGAGTAGATGCGCACCCTCAAATTTGTGAGCCTGTCGTTACTTCTACCCACATTATTTCGCGACACAAGCTTCGTAGCAGAAACAAAGCACGCGCAATACTGCAGAACTGAGACAGCAACAAGGTCCGAGTAGAGACTATGGACAAGTTAAGAGGTGCTCGTCACCAAAATTTTACCGAGCGTTTGATGGACCGACTGCGCTCTGTTCGCAAACTTTCGCCCAATGAGATGCCGTTGAGGTGGCGTCCCTGAATCGTGTGCTCAGTTGATTTGTTGCCCCTCTCCCTTGGAAGGTGATCGATTTCACTTGTAAACTAATCGAAACATGTTTGCTTTACTTCAACAACTCTCCTGGTGTGTTTGCTCTTTCGCCAAATCCGTCATCCATCGCGATGGTCAGGCCGCATCTGCACCGAGCATAACACTCGCAGTTCAACAAAATGCGTGCACGAATTGAGTTTCTAGGCAATGTTCGTAGTGTTGCGTGGGTTTGTCATCGCAAAGTGGCACAAAGTTCGATTGGTCATTGACTGACCATCAAGTACAACACACAGTAGTTGCTGAGCTAAACAGTTCCTGGTTCTACGTGTTTCAGATCATTCTTGTTGAATTTCTTCAGTTTGATTCGACTCGGTTTCAGGATAAATTTTTTACAAACCATGCATTTTTTCGACCCAGTTTTGGTAAGGTTATGGTGGAAAAAGTCTTTTCTTAGGGTTTAGAACTTCTATTATACTTTCAATAAATCTTGCTGCTTGTGCAAGCCACTAATTGTTTTCAGTTTTTCAATTGTATTGCACGTTTTTTGTATGTTATTACAGCATGTTACGAAAACGTACTTGGAGTGAAACGAGAATTTGACATCTTCGATGGTAGAAACGTAACGCAAAATGTAGGCTGGCCTTCAAATCAATGAAATTTTGATAAGAAATGATATGCGGACTGTAAGGATTAATGAATTTTCGTCGAGTGTTCGTTGCTCGGCACTTGTCCTTTTAGACAAAAAGCCAGAAGCAATGAAAATCGACTTAACGCAGGACGCAACCATTCTTGTCACAAAAAATGTTTTTCTCAACCGTCACTGTTAACCGCAGCTTATTTCGCAACGGCCACGTGCGAGTTACTGATTCAAACAACGCCTCGAACAAGTGCTTGAAACAAGTCGTTGTGAAAGCTCTTTTGTCCCAAATAAATTATACAGCGTGCAAGGAGTTCGTGCCAGTTACTTAACAAAGGTGTAAAAATGAAGAAATGAGATGGGTTAGAACCGAAAAACAATTGTGGGTAGCTTTATGAATGACTGTGATTTGCTAGGGCTTAAGTTGCACAATGTGTTCAGAAGACGAACAATAGACTGCTCAATGTAACTACAGTACGGGAGTAAGCATTTTCCTGCAGCGTTTAAGACACCAGAGAAGTGGTTCTAACGTCACTGATCAAACGCTTTCCTGCGTATGTTTGGCAGCGAAGTGTTCCCCGCTCAATTCTAACAACACGAGTGACAAAACCTGCGATTATCTTGTAACCACTGTTCGTGTTGATCGTCAGACTTACGTACGAGTGCATTAGGGCAATGGCCGAGTTTTCCTCGTGTCTTACCGTATACGGTGCACGAATGTTAAGGGATGTGGCACAGATGTGGTTAAGCGGTTGATCTTACAAGCTGTTTGCGTTACACGCGAGTTAACGCCTCTCTGGTCTTGCCCTGCAGGTGCAAGTGCTCTTCGCTGGCTCTGACATTCAGAAGAGTCCATTCGCCGTCAACGTCGACGACTCCCCAGTCGACCCCAGCTGTGTCACG